>ULTX01012662.1_pt1 | contig 19570 bp, 24 predicted proteins | sample 1958041 | NCBI WGS metagenome assembly ULTX01 (sample SAMEA4835747, study PRJEB28245) | human gut metagenome | biome: gut microbiome; material: fecal sample | place: Denmark | collected 2008
CGTAACTGCTCGTGAATGTATCTCCTAAATACATGACACGCGTAGCATTGCTAGTATAATAACTATACGCAAAGTTTTTGCCTTGGGTACATTCTGCTTTACTAGTAGAGCTATTAGCAACAGATAATGAAGAATAAGAATCAAGACCAAATTCTCTTTCTGAAAGCAAGAATACTGTTTCATCATTATAAGTTACATCGCCATTACGAGAACTATTAGTAGATGGACAAGTGCCTTTTTTAATAGTCTTAATAGAGGCTTTACCGGGAAAAGCGTTATAATAGTTTTGACATAGACTTCTAGCAGTAGAACCAATCCAAACTGCGTTACTACCGAAAGCGGTATACTGGGATAAGCAGTTCTTAGTCTGGAACGTAACTGTATTATTAGCATCTTGATCTACGCCGATAACTCTAATTAAGTGAGTAGTAGTACCTAAAACTGCGCTCGAAAGCGTTACAGATTTAGTTGTGCCAAGAATAGCACCACCATTACTAGTTTTAATAGAGGCGCCAGTATGAGAAGCAAGATAGTTCTTTAATCCGGCAAACCATGCTGCATCAACAGTACCACCATCAGTGCCCCAAGACCAATATTCTGCGCTAACAGTAATTGTCTTATTAGAAGGCGCAGTATAGTTAGTACCAGCGGCGACTTTAATTGTAATGGTAGTAGCAGAAACTGGAGTAGATCCATTACCCTTAATAGTAAGAGTATTGCCATTAAGAGATAAAGTTAAACCAGAAATACTAGTAGGACTATAGCTAATAGCACCATCACCTGCGCGAGTAATAGTAACAGCTACACCGGAACTATAATTATTACCATTAATGGTCACTGTTGTTGGATTTACGCTCAAACTACCTGTTGCTTTATTGATTGTCCAGTTGACATTGACTGCGGTGGTCGTTCCGTCTGCCCAGCGATAATTGCTTCCTGGTGTAAAGGTAGCAATATAAGTGCCAGCATTAGTTGCAGATGTTGTACCACCGATAGTCATGTAGCTAGTGTTGTAGTTATTCCAATAACTGGCGCTACTAATCGATTGCGCGCTTCCAGTATATGTAAGATTACTCTTCCACGTAGGTTTAGCTACAGACTTACGATTGACTGTGACATTAAAAGTCGTAGTTTGAGTAACTCTATTTTCTGTGTAGCTAACTGTAACTACTTGATTTCCAATAGTTGAAAAAGTTGTTGGAGAACAAGAGTAGCCAGTTACAGTTTTAGTTTGAGAATCGGAATAACTAGCTGTTACTACCATTCCCGTGGTAACAAGAGTATCTCCATACTCATAAGTCAACTTATTGGGTTTAGTAGCTACAGTAATTGCGGAGAGTCTATGCGTGACTGTGACTGCTAGAGTCGTAGTGCAAGTTTCTCCGCCCTCAGAGTAAGTGATGGTTACGGAAGTAGTACCATCAGTTAAGACGCTAGGGGATACAGAATATCCACTAACTTCTGCGGTTGCTAGAACCGCTTGCCCAGTACCATAAGATGCGGTAACGACCATACCGGCGCTATTGAAGCTGTCGCCCGCAAGATAGCTGGTCTTAGTAGGCTTAGTGGTGACTTCGATCTTCATAAGAACGATGCCGCTTCCTCCACCTTTTCCGCCTTGCTCAGCTAAAATACACTTAGGCAAGATTATAACCTCCTTCGTATCTAGCTCTTTTAAAAATGCCAAAAGATTTTCCGAGAAAAAGTACACTTTTTTATGGGAAAAATACTCCCAGAAACTAGATAATAAAAAATTGGGAAAAAGGTATAGAAACCCTTTTCCCTTCAAGTAGGTATCTTACCTTTTCAGATATACATGAAGGATGTGCTAAGAAAATTATCTATGATTGACCAAAGCCCAGTTAAGTGTACTTTTTTGAAGATGAAAGGAGAATTTAAGTGAGCTTAAAATGTATTTTACAAGGTCAAGATTCGAAGAACTTGGTTACTAAGGTTGAGTTGAATGAGCATATAGCGGATAAGAACAATCCTCATGGAGTGACTGCTGAGCAAATTGGTACTTATGATAAAAAAACAATATATGCACAATTCGCTAGATTAGGTTATGTACAAGGATAGAATTCAACACTTAAAGATGCTAATAAAGGTGGTTTTTATCGTTTTGATAAACCAGATGATATTCCAAAAGAAGATTATGCTTATGGTGTTGTAGCCACTATTATGGGTAATACTAGCGAAACTGGCGGATAGCTAGCTATGGCTTTTTAGAAATCAAAAGCGGCAATTAGAGGAATATCTACTGGAGATGACGGCTAGTTAATCGCTAGCGATTGGAAAGAACTTGCCGTCACTGACTAGCTTTGTAATCCAAACCTTCTCGACAACTGGTATTTTGGAAATCCGGTGAACCAGAGAAACATTGCATCAGATACTATTTGGGGTAGCTATCAGTATGGGCTGGATAGGTGGAAATGTTTTAATACTCCATCAATTGCCTGGAGTAGTAATGGATATATTACAATGAAGTCTGGACAGCAAAATTGTCTCATAGACCAATTTTTAGGGGACGCTGTTAAGTGGGATGGTATGTACGCTATCTGCACTTACGGATAGAAAACTCCATACAGTAACTGGTACCGTTCCTTTCAATACGAGTACAGGTGAATTTAGTGATATATCTGTCACCACTAATGATGGAAAAACAACTGTTCGCTTTTGGAAAAGTGCTGAATCTAGGTATCCTGATGAACACGTGATCGCTGTCAAATTGGAACTTGGAGACGAGCAGACCCTTGCTCATCAAGACTCTTCTGGTAACTGGATTCTTAATGAAATCCCGGATTTTGGGGAGCAGTTGAGAAGATGCTAGAGATATTTTTATTCTTCAATGTATAATTCCATTGGAGAATCTAATTCATTGAAAAAAGAAGTTTGGGCGACAGGTTCTTCTTATGGATCTACGATACATTATTGTGAAGGCACTAGATTTCCAGTAGTTATGCGAACCATTCCAATTATAACAATTTATTCTGGTTCTAGTCGTGAAGCAAACAAAATATCGCATGGCACAGACGATACAATTTCATCTGTAACGATAGATATTCCTTTCGTTGGGCCAGACGGATTTACACAGCTTAATTTAAGTGGATTAGATGATGCCTTAAACAATACACAAGTTAGTTTTCACTACACTGCTTCAGCAGATCTATAAAAGAGGTGATACACTATGGAAAATTTAAACCTTAAATCAAAAGTCTATGTCTTAATAGACTCTAATAATCATATTACTCGCATCGAAGGTCAATATTCTCTTCCTCTTGATCTAACTAGCTGGACGCTTATCGACGAAGGATATGGCGATAAGTACAATCTTGCGTAGACTCACTATCTCGATAAACCTCTCATTATGCAAGATGGTATCTATCAATATAAACTTGTTGGTACTACTCCAATCGAAAGATCTGAAGAAGAAATTGCCGCAGAGCGAGAAACAAAAAACTTTACCAAAAATCAATAGAACAAACTAATAGCTCTATCTACCGCCTGTAATCAAGCTATTACAAACGGTATGGACGTTGAGACAACCGAAAGCACCGAGCATTTTAGCCTCGAAGAGACCGATCAAATTAACCTAACGACTGCTGTATCCGCTATCGAACAAGGAGCCAAGGGATATCCCTACCATGCGGATAAGAAGTTATGTCGTATGTTTACAGCAGGGGAAATCAAGAGTATTGCGGAAAGCGCGACCGCGCATAAATTATATAATACCACTCTTTGTAATCACCTTTTAATGCTAGTAAGACGAGCAACCACAACCGCGGAATTAGATGCAATTACTTATTCTGCGGACTGCCTTCCTATTGATCTCGCGGAGAACATGAAGAAGATTCTAGTCGCGTCTGGAGTAACTAAATAATTTTACCAAAAAATTTGGCAAAGTTGTTAAATCAGCTTTGCCAAATTTTCATTATATATTGAGGTGATAAAGGTGTTATATGGATATGCAAGAGTTTCTTCACGAGATCAGAATCTAGATCGCTAGATTATTGCATTAACCGAAGCTGGCGTAGATAAAGATAATATCTACGTCGATAAACAATCAGGTAAGGACTTTAATCGTCCAGCTTACTAGGATTTAGTGAGTATAGTTCAGCCAAATGATATGATTATTATTAAGAGTATTGATAGATTAGGCCGTAATTACTCAGAGATTCTAGAACAGTGGGGTTTAATTACTAAGACCAAGAAAGTAGATATTAAAGTATTAGATATGCCATTATTAGACACGTCATATTGTAAAGACGTTATGGGTACATTTATCTCTGATCTTGTCTTATAGGTATTATCCTTTTAGGCTGAACAAGAGAGAACCTATATTAAACAAAGATAGGCTGAAGGAATTGCGGCCGCCAAGTCTAATGGCGTCTAGTTCGGTAGACCAAGGAAACCTCTTCCCTCGAATTTTGAGGAACTATATCAGCGTTTCCGCAAGAATGAACCAATTACTAGACTCGCGAAAGAATGTCCAGAAATCTCAGAATCTACATTACGGCTCCGCTTATAGGAGAGATTTGATTTGGACAGAAAAAGATAATCAATCTTCCTTTTGTTTGATATATTATATACAATAAGGAGGAATTATTATGCCAGAAATTGTGATTCAGATTATCCAGGTATGTGTTATTCCTTTGCTCGGTATTTTGACTAAATATCTCGTTGACTACTTGACTGCTAAGCGCAATGAGATTAACTCTAAGACCGATAATGAGACTGCTCAGAAGTACACTAATATGATTTATCAGACTGTTGTTGATTGCGTTATTGCAACCAATCAAACCTATGTAGATAGCTTGAAGAAATCTGGAAGCTTCGATGAAGCAGCTCAGAAGGAAGCATTTAACCGCACAATGAACGCTATTATGACTATTCTAAGTGACGATGCTAAGGAATATATTACCGAGGCTACAGGTGACTTGAATACTTATCTCACTCAGTTAATTGAGGCTGAGGTTAATAAGCGCAAATAACAAGAAAAAGGGAGCCTATTAGGCTCCCTATATTTTTTTTCAAAAAAATTGGCAAAATTTTTGGCAAAAATGTAAAATCGTCCATAGACGATTTTCATATACTAATGAAAGGTCAAAGGAAATATTTTTTAGGAGGTAAAAAATTTTGGCAACTAATTATCCATACTATCCACAGCAACCTATGTATCCAAGACCAGGTATTCAATATGTGGATCAGACCTAGCCGCAAATGGGTATTAAAGGTCGGCCTGTATCTTCTATTGAAGAGGCCCGTGCCATTAGCATTGATTTCGATGGCTCTGTATTTTATTTTCCTGATTTAGCAAATAGACGTATTTATACTAAGCAAATAAATATGGATGGCACAGCCAGTCTTAATGTTTATGAGCTAAAGAATGAGCCAGTCGTCAGCTCTCCTCAGTATGTTACTAGAGAAGAGTTTGAGACTACATTAGCGCAATTAAAACAAGCTATGTTAGGAAAGGAGCCAGAATCTCAGCCCGCATCGGCATAGCCGCAGTAGACTGAGAAATTTAAGTTTTAAGGAGACATGAATTATGAACCCAATGCAACTTATCCAAATGCTTAGGAGTGGACAGAATCCTTAGCAACTCGCTATGAATCTGCTAGAAAGCTAGATGGGTGAGACCCCAATGGGTCAGAATCTTTTAAATCTAGCCAAGAATGGTCGATCCGCAGATATTGAGCAAATTGCTCGTAACTTAGCTAAACAATAGGGAATAGATTTCGACAAAGAATTTGCCGCCTTTAAAGAGATGCTTGGCCTTTAATCATCTTATTAAAGGAGGAACATTTTTATGTTCAATAATTCTAATGGCTATAGTCTAGCTGATATTGCGGCTGCTACTGGTGGTAACAACCGCAATGATGGTATGTGGGACAACGGTGCGTGGTGGATTATTATCCTCTTCCTCTTCTGTTTCAACGGTGGTATGTGGGGTAATGGTTTCGGTCGCGGCATGGGCGGCCAAGGCGCTGGATCTCCTGCGTTCCAGGGAACTACAACTCGTGAGGAAATCGCTTATGGTTTCGACATGAATGGTCTCCAGAATAGTGTTCGTGGCGTACAACAGGGTCTCTGTGACGGGCTCTATGCTATGAATACTGGAATGTTGAATGGCTTTGCTGGTGTTAATAATGCAGTTTGCTCTCTTGGCTATCAAACCGCTCAGCTTGCTAACGGTTTAACTTCTGACATTGTTGCTAACCGCTTTGCCGCACAACAGGGTGTATGCCAGGTTGAAAATGCTATCAATCAGGCTCGTTATGATAATACTATTGGTCAGAATAGTATTGCTCGTGAGATTTCTGATTGCTGCTGCGAGAATGGTCGCGCTATGGAACGTGGTTTTGCTGATATTAACTATAATATGGCAACCAACACTTGCGCTATCCAGACCTCTATGGCAAATCACACCCGTGATATTATCGACAGCCAGAACGCTGGCACTCGTGCTATCCTTGATTATCTCTGCCAGGAGAAAATCTCTGATCTCCAGAATGAGAACCAGGCTCTCCGCCTTGCTGCATCTCAGCAGGCTCAGAACAATTATCTGGTCAGCCAGCTCGGCACTAAGGCACCAGTTCCCGCTTATGTGGTTGCAAACCCATACTGCAACTGCGGGACCGCAGCTTATGGTTGCGGTTTAACTGCCTAAATTAACCTATAAGGGGAGAGTAATCTCCCCTTATATTAAAAACAAGGAGGATTTGTATTATGGAAATTACCGCTAATGCTGTGCAAACAGTCGCGGCTAATCAAGATGTTTTATTCACAAATGTTGCTATCGCAGGCAACTCTTCTACCGTTCATCGTAGCGGTAGCGGTCAAGTAACTTTAAGAGGTTTGACTAATTGCCAGTGTCGTGCGCGTTTTCGCGTGACATTTGGAGGTAATATTGCGGTTCCCGCAGATGGTACTGCTGGACCAATTTCATTAGCTATTGCTATTGATGGTGAACCTATCAATACCACTACCATGATTTATACGCCAACCGCAGTTAGCACTTATGGTAATATTTTTGGCGCTATCTTTATTGATATCCCACGTGGATGCTGTGGAAAAGTAAGCGTAAAAAATATTTCTGCTATTCCAGTAAGCGTTCAAAACGCTAATCTAATTGTTGAAAGGGTGGCTTAATTTATGGAACAACTAAAGCATATGGAAGAAGTCTTGATGGGCTGTGTTCAGGCACAGTTAAGTCATCTTGATACGGTAGATACTGAGGAATTAGGTCAGGCTATTGATATGATTAAAGACCTTGAGCAGGCTAAATATTACTGCTCTATCGTCAAAGCAATGGAAGAAGCCGAAGAGGACGAACCTAAAGAACTGAGCCATCGCCATAGAGATATGGATAGAGTATATGGAAGAATGTATTATGAAGGTCCAGACGGCCGTTATCCATGGAAAAAGCGCGATCGCGATGAAGACTGGGAGAGCTATCCTTATTATCCTGAACGCGGACGTGAGATTGATATTCGCGATTCTCGCGAAGGCCGCAGTCCAGTAACTCGTCGTATGTATATGGAATCTAAACAACTCCATAAGGATAAGACAGAAAAGGTTAAGGAATTAGAGAAGTATATGCAGGAACTCTCTGAGGACATCGTAGAAATGATTGATGGAGCTTCTCCAGAAGAACGTCAAGTTCTAGAGAAGAAAATGACTAGCCTGACCAATAAGATCGCGCAGTTAAATCTCAATGCTTAATATTAACGGGGTAAGTTGGAGGATATTGCTAGTATCTCCAACTTCCTCTACTCTTGCTAGGAGCGATGGATCATTAGCTTCTGGTGTTTGTGATAATGATACTAAATGTATCTATATCAATGAGAATCTTAATTCTTCTTTAATGAAGAGAGTGTTATGTCACGAAATAACTCATGCTGCTATGTTCAGCTATGAAACTGATTTAACCGTTGAACAAGAAGAGCTATTAGCGGATCTAATAGCTACTTATGGGTAGGAAGTAATTTCTAAAACCAATGATATATTTCAACGATTAAAAGCAAATAAAGGGGACTTGTCAAGTTAAAGACAAGTCCCCTTTATTTTGTTATTCGGGTTTAATTGGTAGTTCCAATGCTAATTCGTAATATTCTTTAGCTTGACCATTTCCGCCTAATCCAGAATATATTCGATAAAACTCACTTAATTGGTCATATTGTTCTTGTGTCATATAACCCTATTTAATATAAGCTTTACAAAGCTAAATCAAACGGAATTTATAAGACGAAATAATTAGCTGCATATGACTTTTCTCAATATCTTTAGTTTCCATGACATATTTTCGGAGTTCTTCGATCTCTTTCTGAATCGGTTCAATACGAGAATCTATAGTTTTTTCTAGCTCAGTGTCTTTATTCTCTTCAAGTAATTTTTTGTAATTCTTTAACTAGCTATGTAAGTATTTACAAAAAGCCAAAGCTCCCGCTGAGACTAAGCCGAAAAAAATTTCAACTAAATGTTCAGCAATAAAAGTAAACATAAAATCCTCCTTCCTTAAACCTCTTAAGAAATTTAAGAGTTAAGAAAGGAGGATTATTTTATTTAGACCGCATCCTTACCAAGCACATTTATTCTTCTCGATATGATGAGTTCCAATGCATACAGCATCCGCGATATCCTAGATAACATGAATACCATAATTCTATTCTACATAGAGTTGAGCATTCTTTTTCTATTCTGCTCTTGTTCGACCCTTAATGCCTAAAGTAGATTTCCAAGATGCGGCGAGGACTGTTGAATGAGGAATCTAGAGTTCTTGCAGTAACTCTGAAACAACTCCATAAACCTCTGCCAAGACCTTAAAGGTCTAAACGTTATTGGCCACATTGTTCTATTGCTAAATATCTTCAAAGATTACTTCGTCGATATTATAATCTGCAACTAAAGTCTAAATACTCTATCGCAACTAAACTAGTCTAATATCAGTATTTGGATCATCTAAAGAAATCTTGCCGTAGGACTTTAACTCTCCATCTTCAAAGATAGCCCATCCCGTAACCTTCGAGGCTTGGTCAAGGGCTAACAAGCGACTCATTACTTACTTGTAGAACCGAATCCGCCTACGCGCTCGCCCGTCGCAGCATCATCATCGGTTACTCCATAAGTATGAATAATTCCTTGCCCGATCTTATCTCCACGTTTAAGTTGAATAGCAAAAGGAGAAAGGTTGATAATCTGGAAGAAGATTTCGCCCTCATTGTCGGGATTATCGCAATAGTCGGCGTCGATAATACCAATACTGTTGCCGATAATCAGCCAATGTTTCAGAGGAGTAGAACTGCGGGCGCTCAGTTCGAGATACTGACCAGGCTCAAGATGACACTTCATACCAGTAGATACCAGAGGAATCTTGGCTTTAAGCTCCTTAGTAAGAGCTGCCATTTCATCAAGAGAAAGGGGATCAATGAAACCATAGAAGTCTTCATGGCGTTCTTTCTCAAATAAGTCATCCTGAATCTTGGTTCTTAGAAAATCATAGGGAGGAATCACAATATCCTCTGCAACTACAAAATCATAACCTGCGGAATTGGCGGTTGCACGAGTCGGCAGGGGTAGATCAACATCCGCGAAGCGAGAAACTTTTTCAAATTTAACCATTATCCATATCCTCCATACTGATAGGCATAACCCCTTCAGGGTCTTTCTCATTGTCGATAGTAATAGTAGCAGTCACAAGCTGATACTCTTCAATGATCTCGCCTTTTGCCTTAATATATTTAGTAGCGTACTTAAAGGAAGTTAGCTCGCCAATACAATTCTTGTCAAGCCACTTCCGCAGACGAAGAGCATCTTCGACAGTAGGTACGCGATACACATTCGTTGTTTTCAAAGTATACATCATTAAATACCTTCCACTTCAATTTTTTGCTTTGTATAATTACTTGTAATTAACTGTTGTCTAATTTCTTCCACAATATGGGATGGAGCATCAATCTTTACAGAAAAGATATTAGTTGCATCCGCAAGTAGACCAATATTCTTCGCAAACTCAGAGATATTGGAGTCGATTACTGTCTGCTACTGAGAATCATCTCGGCAGATATAAACACGGGATTCCGCAGAGAATGGATCATAATGAACTACTAATACATCGTTCATACTTCAATCACCCCTTGTGTATAGTCAAACATGGCATACATAGAGCAAGTTTTATCTTGCTGAATCCAGAATTCGACCATGTCATTTTGCACTTCGATGCCTTTTAAAACGCCCAATGTTTTAGCAACATCAATCATTTCAAAAGCCATCTTCTTTACATCATGCTCTTGATTATAGGTATATACAGTGTAGTATCTACCATCTACATTTAACATCATGTAGTATTTAGAGTCATGCTTAGTTAGAAACTATTCAAGCTTTTCAGTTGCCCTACGGATTTCAGCCTTCGGCATCTTAGGAAGCTTGTTATAAGCAATTTGATTTATTTCATATAATGTCATAGCAATTCTCCTTTTCTTTTATTATAATATCATAAAACTTTAGTTCTGTCAATTAGAATGGCTCCTAAAGAGTTGCCAATAAGTGCCACTATAAAGAAAGGAAACATTTCATAACAGAAAGAACCAGAAGCTATAAAATAACATAGGTCTGCAATACAGTGTTCACCGCCAAAGAGGATAAAACCTGCAACACATAATGGAACCATATATGGAGCAGAATTGCGGAAGCAAGAGACAGCCGTATACATAAACATACCACATACTATTGCTTTTATCATTACTAATCCAAGTGGAAGAGCTAGTTTGGTAGCGACCAAAGGAATGGCCGCAGAGTGTGGGAAGAACAAGAGCAAGCATACTCCAATTAGGTTACCAACGAGAATTGTAGTAATATTTTGCATATCTGCGGGATTCAGATGCATAAATCCTATTGCGCCAGTATATAGTTTAAAGTTCATATTAAGAATGATTAGAAGTCCTATAGAAAAGAGAAAGGCTCCTACTATTCCGCCGACTTGAAGATAAATATAACTAGCTATGGCAATCATCATGCCACCAAAAATGGAATTAATTAGCATCATGTAAGTTAATAATGCGTTGATTGCGGCTACCGCGCATAGGCAAGGTAATATCTCGCTCAGCTTGAATATAAGGGCCATCAATCAAGACATCCGCGGTCTTAAGGATTTCCCGCATATTGGTATCAGAAGAATGAAGAAGTTCTTCGTATTTATTACCTGTCCAAATGTAGATTTTAGTATCCGGTAGCTCTTTCTTTACTGTTGTTATAATCAAGCGAGTAAGAAATGAGTTATTCTGGCATAAAGGTTCTCCACCCATAATACATAGATTTCTATGTATCCCATTAGCTTTTAATCCAGTAATGATTGATTGTAAAGTATCTTGTGTAAACTCTCTTCCGCCATCAAAATCCCAAGTCTCAGGATTGTGGCACCCCTCACAATGGAAGGGGCACCCCTGAGTAAAGAATGATAGACACACACCAGGTGCTGAAGAAAAATCATTATAAATAATTCCTGCGTAACGAATAGGTCATTCCTCCAATCGACCAGCGTGTTTTACTCTGTCATTTGCTTCTGCAATTTTACCTGCATTAAATGCAGTCGTATAGTTACCAGTTAGATAACCAGTCACTCGTCTAAGCTGCTGGATATAATGGCTTCCACAAACAGGGCAGTGATCATTAAATTCGTCCATGAAACCACATTCAAGACAAGTATCATTAGGAACATTGATAGCAAAGTAAGGAATGTCATGTTCCATAGCATAATGCACTAGAGTTTCCAAAGCATCAATGTTATTTTTGACACCGCTATCAAGTTCGACATAAGTGATGCAACCAGCAGAAGAATACCCAGTTAACTGGCTTTCAATATCAATCTTATCGAACGGAGACATTTCTTTCCAGACTGGAACATGAATAGAGTTAGTAAAGTAATCTCTGTCACTCACATTAGGAATCTCTCCATACTTCTCTTTAAATTTTGTCATAGCGGTATAGCAAAGATTCTCAGCAGGTGTATAATATACACCAAAGTTTAACTTATACTGTTCTTTAAACTCTGCACATCTATCCTTGAAGAGCTGTTCAATTCGTTTCGCTAGTTCCATACCTTCTGGAGTAGTATGGTCTTGACCGATAAGGATTTGCAGAGTCTCAGCTAGACCGATCTGACCAACAGCAAGAGTACCATGTCTAAGAGCACTACGAGTAGTCTTACCATCATATCCTGCCATTAAGCCGTTCTCATACATGAATTTAGCGGATGCCGCGGGTTGAGAGCAGATATAATCAAAGCGTTCAATCAGCATATCTTTTGCTTCATGGATCTTCTGGTCAAGTTTATAAAGGAATCTGTCAATTAAAATTTGTCTATCATTAAAAGAATAATGGCCTTTTACATCTGCATCAAAGTTAATCTTACACTCCATAGCTAAAGTAGGCATGATAATAGTTACGGGGCAAATATTACCACGACCATCTTTTGTTTGACCCATACCGTTGATGTCCCAGCCATTTGCGGTGCGGCAGCCCATAGTAGAGAAATAGGTCTTGGGGTCATTGATGTCATATCCCGCATTACCAGACCAATCAACATTAGCATAGTTGGGATAAAGTCTAGTTGCAGTAGATCTTAGAGCCAGTCTAAACAGATCATAGTTTGGATCACCGGGCTTTTGATTGACGCCTTTCATGCACTGGAAGATACCACATGGGAAGATAGAAGTCTTATGTAATCTACCAAGTCCCTCAATAGAAACATCAAGCAATGCTTTCGTGACCATTCTACCTTCTGGCAACGTACAAGTACCATAGTTGATAGAAGTAAAAGGTAATTGATTACCAGAGCGAGACTGGAGAGTATTGAGGTTATGATACATACCCTCTACCGCTTGATGCACTTCTTTAACAGTCATATCAAGAGCATATTGATATGCTTTATTATAAATCATATATTCATTATCTTCAATTCCAGCAGTATCTGGGATATGGTCAAAAAGCTCTTTATCGGAGATATTCTCAATATACTTTAAACCTTCAATATAGTGTTTTCTAAAACTTTTTCTTACATAAGGAACCATAGTCCAGTCAAGATGAGTAGCACTTACTCCACCAAACTGCTGTAAGGATTGAAGCTGGAAAATAACAGCAACTAATTGGAAAGCAGTATTCACAGAACCTGCGGGCCGCACGTCAGTCTGTCTAGTATTGAAGCCTTTTGCAAGTAGATCATCAAAAGGAATAGAAAGACAGTTGTGCATACCAACTGCATATGCAGATAGATCGTGGATATAAATTTCATTGTTCTCGTGATTGTGGCGAGCCATATCAGAGACGCAGTAATCTAGAGCGTATCTCTTCATTTGCAAGTCAGAACCTGCGCCAACTCGACCCCCGAATGACATTTCATCGACATTAGCGTTCTAATTCTCAATGGCTGTGCCGTTAATCTTCTCAGAGAAAGCCCTAATAAAATCGTCTCTGCCGGAGCGCGCAACTTCTCGCTTATAGCGATAACGAATGTAGGTTTTAGCCACGTCCTTGCGCTCAGACCGCATGAGGAAGTCTTCAACCATGTCTTGAATTTCCTCAACAGAGATAATTTTATCTGCGGTTTTTACACTATACTTAATTTCATCAGCAATATCATTTGCTGTATCTTCTTCATATAAAGTACCATCAACTTCGATAAAAGCCTTATTGATGGCATTAACGATTCTTTGCTTATCAAATGGTACAAGGATACCATTTCTCTTTTTCACTTGTAGCAATCAAAACACTCCCTTGTATTATTTTTATGAACGGATACTATATCTGGTGTTTTTGATAAACAAATTTAATAAAATTGCCCAGTTATAAGATCGACAGCACGAAGTAAATCGCCTGCATCTTGATTTTTAATTACTTGATAATCAATATCCTCTAAATCTTCAAAATCTTGTTCATCTGTCGAGAATCGTCTAATAATCTCCTTAATATCAGGATTCTCTTCTCTATTCAACTGCCTGATTAGACGTTCTTTATCGCTAGTCTGCACATAATAGGCAGTTAAGTCTACGAGTTTATCTTCCATAAGACATCTAATACCTTGAGGGTTAAAGACGCCCACATTGATTTTATCTTTTGATAAACTAGATAAAGCAGTTCCATAATGCCAATCATTAAATTCAGTTGCTTCTAGCATATCGCCATTAAGGACTTTCTCTGTGAATTGATCAATTGTCAAGAAGTGATAGTTTACTCCCTCTTGTTCTCCTTCGCGAGGAGGACGAGTAGTACAGCTCACAATCTCATTAAATTTATCAGGATCTACTTTAACGAGAGCGCGAAGGATTGTATCCTTCCCGCTCCCGGCTTTACCAAACAAAGCGATGACTTTGACTTTATTCATCTTCTTCTTCTTCCCCAGTTGCTCTCTCGCTTCTTAAAACAAGAGAACCATCAGCAGTCACTTCATCAATATGATACAGTTGGTGACCATTAGAACTTGCATACTTCTTAGTTACAAATTCATCGCCTCTGCGGATACCTTGCACCATAATCATATTGCCACGGTTGAACCAAGACTTTTCAATGACGGTTTTAGTTCCATCACTATTCTTGCGGAAGGTCTGCTTATCGAACAAAGCGAAATACTCCTGTCTGAACTTAACAGATACCACACCTGTTGTTGTGAGTAGATATACAACGCTCTTAGTCTTATTTTTTGCAATACAAGTTCCGCAAATTCTATTGAGCTTATAGATTGGAATAATAGATGCGCCTTTCTTGAAAGTCTTTTCAATAATTGGCTCTTCAGGTAGAGAGAAGAAATCTACTAAACCATACTTCTGAGTATTTACATCGCTCAATTCATGGTCATGGTAATAAAAGCACAGGACTTCCATTTCCCAAGAGGAGATATTTCCTTTAGCATATTTTTCCCAATCTTGCATGAAGATTCGAGTATTCAGTTCATCAAGAATACTATCTTTATTCTCTTTAATCCAATCTCTAAATATATCCATTTCCTTCTGATAGAAGTTATCCCAATCTTTAACATTGAATAAGAACATATCATTCTCGTTAATGATACCTTCTTCAATTCCGCCTACTTGCGTACTAAGTTCATAGATGAAGTCAACCGCTCGTTCATCCAACTTATAATATGTCCCATCGTACTTACATTCTGCTTTTAGATACCGATTGAACTCATAGATTCGACGCGCAAGAACTTGTTCTTCTGTATTTTCGGGTAAAAGACCATAGCGGATAAGACCTGGCATATTCTGTAGAGTTAAACGCTTCTTTCTATCGCAAGTCATCCACAAATATTGTACCATAGCTTCTTTACGATCGCAGAACTGATCAAAAGCCCCGCCCTTAATAAGGGCAATCATAGCTTGCTTATTAGGGGTTACTCTATAATAAAAATCAACCATAGATACATATGGACGTTTTGCGATAATCTCTTTAATCAAATCATTGTTGACATTAGTTAAACCCTTTAGACCAAACAAGATTTGATTGTTCTCTGCGTCGGGCTTAAATCCAAGGGCAGAATGGTTAATATCAACGAGAGATACCTTAATACCTTTATTACGAATTTCACCAATAGCCTTTGCTAACTTTGTATAGTCAGATTGTTCGCCCTCATCTTCATCAATAGCACCGCTATTAACGATTAAGTACGCAGTATTCCAATACACAGGATTGAAATGTGTAGCAAGATAAAGAGTCTGCATACCAACGAAACTATAAGCAAGAGCATGGATTACGGAGAATGAATAACCCATCTGCGGGCCGAGGCCAAACTTCCAGACATATTTACCCAATGTCTCTGACTTTGCAGTATCCAAAACCTTTTGGTGAAGTTCTGGAATCTTATTCATCTGCTTCTTACCAACAATCTTTCTTGCGGCGTTTGCTTCAGCCAGACTAAAGTTGCAAATATCGGGGTCCCGCAGCATCTTCATTAACTGCTCCTGAGAAGGAGGTACACCATAAGATGATAAGAAGTAAGGCTCCAAAGTTTTTTGCTCTTGTTTCGTCAGACCATTATTATCCATCTCTTGATACCACAAAGAAATATTATTCTTATATCTGACATACTTTTCCATCGGAGTTTCTGCGCCCGGCTCAGAAGCCATAAGACGCATTAGACCATTTGCATCCGCCATTTCGAGAGGATTATGCGGACGGATTTTCTTGGCCGCTTGTGCACCAACTGCACTATCGAACTGGAAGCAACCAATTACATCACCATTTGCCAGAGCAGTCCACATAGCTTCATCATCCTGCGGAAGAACAGATGGATGTAGATATTTATTATAAACCTCTCTAAGAGTTAAGTCTTTCTCAATAACTCCATCAGCTTGAAGAAGCTCAATAGTCTGAATGATAATATCCTGTACGCTTGTTAACAGGAAGTCATATTTCACAGAGCCCGCGGCTTCCTGGTCATGTAGATCCCACTGGGTAATCAATGCGCCCTTTGGGGTACGCATGACTGCGGCAGAATCATAGATATTTTCATCAAAGAGAATAACACCAGATGCGTGACTACTTCTCTTATTCACCATACCTTGAATACGAACAATGATGTCTAAGAGTCCATCATACTGCGAAACCGCAGTTACAAATGCTTTAACAGGCTTTCTGCCTTTCTCTTGATTACCATTGACAACATCTTCAATAGGCCACAAGAAACCACGCTCTTGAGGAATCAAAGAACTCAGATACTGTGCTTCATCAACATCAATACCATCTGGATATTCCTCAGAACGATAACCTCTACATGCAGTCAAGATTGCAGATTTCGTACCTTCTGTGCCGAAAGTGCAAACCTGAATAAGACCAAGTTCTCCTCTTTCCTTGCGGATTTCGGCGAAAATCTTCTGAATTTTAGACGGTGCTAAGTCAAGATCGATATCACCTAACTCAACACGTTCATCGTTAATATAACGCCAGAATGGTAAATCCCATTCGATAGGGTCAAGCTGAGTAATACCAAGGAGATAATGATTCAAAGCTGCACACGCAGAACCACGACCTGCGCCAACTGTACTGCCGCAATCCCAGAACAAATCTACATAGTGTTTCAATGTATTAGGATATGCAAACATACAAGTCTGCAACTTTTCACCGATAACCCTCTTTACTCTTGCTTCTTCTTCAAGTCTTTCCCAATATTCTTTCTTGTGGATAAGACCTTTCTCTTGCATCGCAATGATACACTCTTGAATCCAATACTTTTCTTGCTCATTATCGGATTCAATCAAAGAAGTTAGTACCTTATAGTTGTCACGGAAAGTATCCATCATATCTTCTGGAACTCGTGACCAATCATACTTGTTATAATGAGTTACTTCTACTTCTGGAATAGACTGATGCTTCTCAAGAGAGTAAAACTCAATCTTATCTTTGATTTCATTGGAATTGTCATAGATCCAATAAATTGTATTTAAGTCGTAGCTAGACAAAAGTAAATCTGTTGCCTCTTGCTCAGACATAAGATAAGTAAACTCATAAAATGAATCAACTTCTCTTTCTCCACCTTTGGAATTAAGATATGATTTATGCACATATCTATCTTCCTTAGTGAGATAGTGAGCATCTGTGCCAACACACATCTTTACATCAAATGCTTTAGCGATGCTAAGCATTCTCTTGTTTGCAATAATCTGCTCTTGATTGTTTGCTGGCGCACATTCTATATAAAAATCATCTTTACCAAAGACATCAATACCGAACTCCATAAAGTCGATAATCTGCTCATGGTAACGACGCGCATTATTTTCATCGTTAGCTTTTTCGCAAGCATCAAGATTTAGAATGGATTGTCCCAATTCTCCACCGATACAAGCGGTTGTGCCAATAATATCTCCCTTAAATCTCTGCATAACCTCTTTGAGTTCAGATTTGAGGAGAGGCACTCTTTCCATTCGACGGTCATAATAACCGTTCGTCCATGCAATAGAGGATAACTCTTTCAGACCTCTATAGCCATGTTCATTCTTTGCGAGAAGAATAAAGTGATAATACTTCTGGCCCATTTCTCGCGTATTGGTCAGATAAATTTCGTTGCCTAATGCCACGGTAAACTCAGGATGAGTTTCCTGAAGCTTTTTTGCATACTTGTTGACTCTCATATGGGCACTCAACGACTCGTGGTCTGTGATTGCGATTCCTGTCAATCCAAGCTCGATAGCTTTGTCAATCAACTCTTCCGGGTGATTTATACAGTCGAGAAGACGGAGATTGCTGTATTCTGTATGAGAATGATTGTTGAAATAACTCATAAACTGTTTCCTTTACCTTTTATATAAATATTATAGCATAATTAAATACAAAAAGCAAGTTATCAATCTTTTAGTACTAAGGTTAATTTCTGCGAAGCCCTTGTCACAGCCGTGTATAGCCATCTTGCATGGTCTGCTCTTTTAAGCACCTCTTCAAGCACTAATACTTTATCATACTCACTACCTTGACTCTTATGAACGGTAATGCAGTAACCATAATCAAATTGCTCTGGTCGCAACTGCTTAGGAAACATTCGGAAGTTTTCCTTGTTTACAGTTGCTTCTTTTGTGGTGATAAGCTTATAGTCCATCAAGAGTTCATGGAATACCTGATCACGAGGATCGGTTTCGTCAATGGTCTCTGGTGCGAAATCAATAATACACATAGGATTAAGCCAAGGATTCGGATAGGTAGCAATCTCTTCGATCGTGCCGATGGTTCCATTAACAAGAGCATCACCTGTGGCAGTAATCTTATCCCAGTTATTCTTAAGACAAATAACTTTATCTCCAACAATAGGAGCAGGAATATCTTCGCCATATCGCATATTGCGGTAATAATTATTCATAATATGACGAGTAATATTCTTACCACAAAGAATTTGATCAGCCCATGTGAACATACCATCGCAAAGATCTCTCTGTCGAACGACGTTGATTTCTGAACCCTTGTAAGGTTTAATAATCTTACCTGCGCGAATATCTGCGGACAGGCGGATAATTTCGCTTTCTGCGGCCTGGCGCATAATTTCGTCAAGGAAGATATGCGGATGATCGAGGATACCATTCTCCTCGCCAATAGGAGGTAACTGACCTGGGTCGCCGCAAGCAATTACATAAACATTATGCGATAGCAATAGCTCCCACATCTGTTTTGGTAGCATAGATACCTCATCTACGACGACAATATCACAATCAGAGTTAAGCGATTCTCTCGGAATATGAATGAAAGTGCCATCAGCTCGCTGTAAGGATTTGTAGAGTAGTCGATGTGCAGTCATCGCAGTTGGACAACCTTTATTTCTTAATACTTGTGCGGCTTTGCCGGTATAAGCAATATAGGCTACTCGTTCTGGGTTGACATCTAGAGCAGAAATAATGAACTTAATAAGAGTTGATTTACCTGTTCCAGCGTAGCCTGAAATCACGGTATAAGGTTCATTCTGGTGATATCGCTCTACTGCGATTCTCAATCCTTCCTCTTGTTTACGTGTTAGCTCCATTTTCCTTCTCCTTAATTACCGCATCTACTTTAGCTTTCAAGTCATATAAATCTTCTAGCTTTACATCATAAAGTAGTCTAG
>ULTX01018276.1_pt1 | contig 19561 bp, 24 predicted proteins | sample 1958041 | NCBI WGS metagenome assembly ULTX01 (sample SAMEA4835747, study PRJEB28245) | human gut metagenome | biome: gut microbiome; material: fecal sample | place: Denmark | collected 2008
CGATACAGATACGATTAAAAGATTTTTAAAGCTGGAAGAACAGCATAAAACAACTGAACAATTAAGGATTCTAATGAATCACCGTAAAAATTTGTTGGATATTTATCATGAAGATCAAAAAAAGATAGATTATCTGGATTTTCTAATATTTAACATCCAACAACAGAAAAAAACTGAAAACTAATTTAAATAATAAGGAGCAAACAAATGAATGAAATTTTACCTAAAATTGCTTTGGGAGCTTGGTCTTGGGGCACCGGAGCTGCTGGTGGAGACCAAATTTTTGGCAATCATTTACTCGAAAAAGAATTACAGCCTGTTTTTAATAAAGCTATGGATTGCGGTTTGAATTTGTGGGATACAGCTGCTGTTTATGGCGAGGGAACATCTGAGGAAATTTTAGGTAATTTTGTAAAGAATGCCTCTCTTAAAACTATTATTTCCACAAAATTTACCCCTCAAATTGCAAGCAATTCTCCTGATGCAATGCAGGAAATGTTAAATGAGAGCAAACAGCGTTTACACATCGACATTATAGATATTTATTGGATTCACAATCCAATGGATGTGGAAAAATGGACACCAAAACTTATTCCTCTGGTTCAGAGCGGACAAATTAAAAATATTGGCGTTTCTAATCACAATCTTACTGAAATTAAACGTGCCAACGAAATTTTGAATTCTGCAGGATTAAGAATTTCAGCCGTTCAGAATCATTATAGCTTACTTCACCGTTCATCAGAACGTGCCGGAATCTTAGATTATTGCAAACAAAACAATATCACATTTTGGGCATATATGGTATTAGAGCAAGGGGCACTTTCAGGAAAATATGACCAGCAACATCCTTTTCCAGAGGGAAGTGCAAGAGCCAAGGCATATAATTCTGCATTACCAACACTTGAAACTCTAATTTTAGAAATGAAGCATATTGGAGAAAAATACAATGCTACACCAGCACAAATTGCTATCGCTTGGGCAATAGCAAAAGGAACATTGCCCATTGTCGGCGTTACCAAAGTTAAACAGGTTGAAGAGGCAGCATACGCTTCAAATATAAAATTAAAACAAGAAGAAGTAGAAATTCTTGAAAAAATTAGTGATGAAACCGGTGTTTATACTTTACGCGAGTGGGAAAAGGATATGGTTGGATAAAGCTATAAAATTTTACGGCGGTGTCTATCGCCATCTAAAAGACACCGCCCCAAAAAAGTTGTTGATATGTAATCCCAATAATAAGGTTAATTTCACAATGAAAACAGAAAGTTCTAAAATTTTAATCACATATTATTCTTGGTCTGGAAATACTAGATATGTTGCAGAGACAATTCATAATTTAATTGGCGGTGATTTATTTGAAATTCTTCCTATGAATCCCTATCCTGATAAATACAATGATATTGTATGTTTAGCTAAAAAAGAGATAAACGCTAACTTTTATCCAAAATTAAAAAATAAAATAGATCTATCACAATATGATACTGTTTTCATTGGTTCCCCAAATTGGTGGGGAACTATAACTCCTATTGTCAGAACTTTCTTATATGAACATGATTTAACAGGAAAAAAAGTAATTCCATTTATTACTCATGGCGGCGGAGGCTCACAAAATACAATTATGGATATGGCAGAACAATACAATGGAGATGTTGAAAAAAATAATGGTTGGGTTGGATATGGAAATAGCACAACAGGACTTAAGGGCTGGCTTGAAAGCATTTCATTTCTAGAATAAGAACAAAAATGAAAAGCTCATCGTGAAAATTTAAGATAGATAATATTTTTTTCATTACATCCTAGTGTTTTTAATACATTGTAAAATTCTTCATATTTTTGAGTAGCGAACACAATTATATAATCTGCATTAGAATACATTTGTTTCTCATTTTTATTTTTAAGATTAGTAGAAATAACGGTAATATTCGGAAATTCTTTAGCCAGTTTCTTTAATACTCCACTTGCATAAATATCAAACCACCCATTGCCACCAATCCAAAATGTATCAACATTTTCCTCAGTTATTAACTTTCTAATCTGTTTTTCAATTAACGGTTCAATATCCAAAGAAACATCCTCTTGGCAGAAAAAAGTACATATTTTTCCCATATAGCCACCACAATAAAAAAGACCACCTAAACACAGAGGTGGTCGGAGAGTTCGTAAATCATACTGCTAGTGATGACCTTTTAGCCTTTAGAAATAAAATTTCCTGAACATACGCTAAAAGCTCCCCGACCGGCAGTCGGGGATATATTTACTGTTAGACTTTTAATGCCATAACAGTTTAACGGTGCTATATCCAGACACCGCTAGCAGTATAACAAGAGCTTACGAATGCTCCGCACCTAAGTGCTAAGCAATAGAATACCTATTGCCTATTCTAGGTTATAAAATAAATTTATTAAAATTAGCCTAAAAACAAAAAAATCCCCTACTCGGTAAGAGCAGGGGATTTGGTTATGTGCATAATTCATCAAAAACGATGTTGTTTCTGTCAATTTGCTTAATTGTTTCCGATGTATCTTTTTCATAATTGGCATAGATTGGTTCGTATAAAAGGCAAAAATCACCGTTTATATTTGTCGTGCAGGCGTTTAACCCGAACAACATCAGACAGATTATCACGAGCTTTTTTAGCAATCTTGGTTGCATTATTTTCTCCTTTTATTTGTTGGTTTTCGGCTTTTTCTTTGGCCTGATGATAGCCAAAGAGGTATAAAAATAAAGCGATAGCACCAAAAACCACCGCTCTAATCTGCTTTAATGTCTTTATCATTGTTGTTTTTCCTTTTGATTCCTATATCACGCACACCACTAATACCGAGCATAATTGCCAGACTTGTCAGCAGTTGCTCCCAATCTACCAGTTCCACATCAAAATACGGCGCAATCACACAGTTATTGAGAAAACCGTAACATAAAATCCAACCAATTAACGGAATCCAAGACCTTTTATTCAATTTCATAATAAGTCAATCCCTTGCTGAATTATCTCGTCTGAATATGGCTGAATACCATTTTCCATACGAATGACAGCTTTAATAAACACAGTCAGCACGCCACGCTCCTCAATATCTATTATTGTGTCCGGATAAACGCCGAGTTGTTTGGCAACCGACTGGATATAAGCGGTGGTTTGGTTTTCATTCGGTGGTGCATAACGGCTGATAATCTGTCGAACCGTGTTTAAACCGTGAATTTTCTTATAATTGACAAGAACCTTTGCCAATGCTCGGATGCCGTAAATCGAATCTGTAAAAACACAAAAGGCAGGATCTATCTTCCTGCCGTCTGGATTTAAGCCATGCCAATTTGCACCGTGCCGGATATTTCCGGGATTATTGTTTCTTATGCCTCTTGGTCGTTGATTCATTGTGTATCTCCCATATCATTTCCCTTAAATCGTCAATTTTGAGTTCAAGCCGGTTGATATGCACCTGTGTCGCATATTCTCGAGCAACCTGAACTTTAAAATCGCTGAGTTCCTTGCGTATTTCGCCAAACTTATAAACCAGCCAAACGAAAGCAGGAACGCAGACTATCTGTAAAAACTGCAACCAATCCATTATGTTTTGTAAACCTCCTCACTTTCATTAACACAAGATATTTCCACGGTATCGCCGCGAGGACGCACCCCGATGACCTTTGCCATCATTGACATCTTGCCCTTTGTGCCAAAAGCAAAATGCGTTCGTTCTTTGGCTGTGCCGGTATAAATTTCAAAATCCGGCGTTGTTTGCAGAACGGCCTCGCTATCCACCGCACCACGGACAATTTGATAAACATCGCTCATAGAACCATTCTGCAACCTAAAACTGATAAAATGCTCTTCGTCTGGTTTCCAAATCAGGCTTTCCGAGAACTTCAGCATATTGCCGGATATTGATAGCACTTCGCCGCCTTGTCCCCATTCGCACATATCGTGAGTTATGCTGATTAAATCACCGTATGTCGGTATCAGCCCCTCAAGTTCTGTGCTGAATGTGATGTATTTTCGCCGATAACGGTTGCAGGCGCACATATAATAGCCTTCTCGTTCAGCGTGAGCTTTATCTGTGCAACCGAACAAATCTACATTGGCGGGATTTTCTTCGGTGCTGTCCGGAAGTTTGGTTACGACATCGTCATATTTCCAGTATTTACTTGAGAAATATTGCACTTTGACGCTATCAGCCGTATCTTCAGATGGCATGACATATTCTATCGAAAAGCTGTCTTTGATAATGTTTCGTGGCGTAAACATTGCGGTGGGTATGCTTTTCGGTTCATCGCGAATAATCCGTACCATACCCGATTGCAGAATAGGCAAAGCTCTGCCGCACCGAGCAACTTTTGACATTGCCTCCCAAATTGTGGTTGCGCTGTCAAAAATCCCGTCAAAATAATCGCCGCGACTTTCCCAAACCTTGTCCAACTGTTCCAATTCCGCTAAATGTATGCGTTCATCCGGCAGTTTGCCGCCATATTGGGCTTTTAAGATGTCGGCAATGCTCCAAGCTATGGAACGACAAGCAACCGGTTCGCTCCAACCGGTTGCGATGTTCCATTTCTTAACCTTGCGAGTAATAATGGCGTTGATTTTTCGACTGGAATTAGATGACAAATTGTTGGTTGCCCGCATTTTGATTGCTAAAAGCGTCATTTCGCCAAAGATTGTGGGTTTTTCCATATAGCCTTTGAGACTTTCCCAATAAATAGCGTGAGCTGCGCGAGCGCTGGTATCTTTGGTATCAAGGCGAGTGGCACGAACTTCGTAACGTCCCATCGCGACACTATAATTATATGTGAGGCGGATAGGTTTGTTTTGTGCCGCCGAATAAGTCTCCGAGCCAAGCACAAACCAGTCTCCCAACGGATTACCCGAATCATCAACGGTTCTGGCTTCCACTTTCCATTGAATGGTTTTAGAAGAAAGACCACCGCTATCATTGGCATAATACAAACCAGTGCTCATCACTATATCAACGCCGATTTTATCAATTTTTGTATCTTCAGGATTGACTATGAAACCGCCGGTATATTCATCTTTCATTAGTTCTTGGCCGGCAATTTCCGCCGCCATAACAACATTCGGATTAAAAAGCGTAACCTGTTGGTTAGGTTCGACAATTTCATATTCCACCTCTGCAAAACTACTGATTGGCGTATCATCAATGCGAAGTTGCTCCACTTCACAATAACCTTGGGTCAAGACATGGAGCTGGTGTAGATATTGCTCGTTATTCTTATATTCGGTATAAGGTTTAGCGGCAAAATCAGGGTAAATAATATGCCGGCCATATAAAACCGGAATGACACCGCCGAGTTTGGCTTGGTTACCGCGTGCATTTAAGGAATAAGTCGGGCTTGTTTCCATAGATGACGAGGCGTAAGACGAAGTCAAACTGCTGGATGGCGAGGGAATAACTGCGTTAACCAACATTGAGCCACCCACACTGACAGCGGTTGCCGCGGCGGCTCCAGCCAAAGCACCATATGCACCGGCGGCAATTCCACCGGTGTAATACGCGGCCACCATAACGGCCACCGACAACACGACTTTTAACGGATTAGAACCACCACCGCCGCCACCTTGCGGTAAACAGAGAAAAGCAAGGTGGTCTGTCATTTTGGGGCAAATATTCCAATATCGCCGTAACAATGGCTCGCCGTTCAGAAAACAGATAAATGGTAAATTTTGCGGACTGATGTTATATTCAGTAACAATTTCCGCCACGTTCATTTGTTTCAGGCAATAAAAAACCTCGCTTTGCGCGAGGTTGAAAGGATTTTGTATTTTAACTATTTGCGGCATATTTGAGTATCTCCATAATCTGCCAGCCATTCATTTTAAGTTCGGGCAATTTTTGAAACACAACGCCAACACCCTGCATATTATGCAAGACACCACCGCCGTCAGCATCGCAATAAACACCAACATGGCAAGGATATTTGTTCTGTGTTAGAATGACAATGTTTTTATCCTTAAAATCAGAAGTTTCTTGTAAATGGTTATAATTAGACGATTTTCTAAACTCGTAAAAAACATCTCTTAGGCTTGTCGCGTCTGTTACAATCGGCGATAGTTCTATCTGCAGCTCATTTTTGTAAATGTCCCGAACCAATCCCCAACAATCGTATTCGCCGTTAATCCACGGCTTTCCGATATATTTAACTGCCCAATGTACCATTTTAGCTCACTAACCCCATAAATTTTGATAACCGATAGGTTTCATTTGGAAATGTTTTGTTTCCGATGTCGGTCATTCTGGCTTTAGCCGTGATTTTGTAAACATCGCCGCTGACTTCCGTAACAGTCAAACTGACTGGCGGTATCATCTGCGGCGTTTCTAAATCCGTTGACAGATACGGCCTATAAATAAGCTCGGTTTTGTGTTGCGAGGAAGCGGCGTTGTCTAAATGCTTGATAATCTCACGGCTGACATTATCAATCTCGATTGATATTTCCGGAACGGCGGATGTATCAACCGGCGGCAACTCCAAATCAAAACACATCGCTAAAAACTCAACATTTTCGCCTGTTTCTAATTTTGCCGTGATATTATGAAAGCCCTGAACCAACCGGATTGTGGTCGGATTTCCGTTATCATCCACAAAATCAGGATGTTTGATTTCCAACGTATGATAAATAAAAACATCGCTAGGGCTTGAAGCATACGCCTCAATAATCGCCTCTTGTAAAACATCATTTGGCATTTTAGTTTCCTTTACATGGCATAAAAGTCAATTCTCCACCGGTTAATTTGACAACATCACCAATATTCACAAGAAAAGACAAACTATTATATTCTTCCCAGCTACCGTATGCGCCATATTGCCTAAAAACGGTATATCCGTTGATCGTGCCAGTGATATTGCTGTTATACACGGTGTTTCTCATTAGAATCCAACCTGTTTGAGAAATTGTAACATCTGTATTTAAAGCCAACACCTGTCGTCTAGTCCAATCCGGACAAAGCCATTTTATTATTTTGGAAATGGCGGTTGCGGATAAATTAGAAATATTCGTATTGAGCTTATTCGCTAAACCACTTCGCATTTCCGCCGTTTCTTCTTCTGACAGAGGTCGGCTTATATCGGCACACTTTATATATACCAGCTCATAATAAGATTTTGGGCGGGTTTCCGAACCATAACGAGGTGTTCCATTTGTTCCATCTGATTTGGGAGCTAAAATAAACATATGCGAACCATCTTTTTGCAATCCCTCATCAGTCCCACTTGTGGCTGTAATAGATGGGCCGTCTCCTGAACCATAAGCATCGGTTCTAATTTGATTAGAGTGATAATGTCCCTGAAACTGGTCGTTAAGCACTTGTCCGATATTATCCAATGTACCACTTCGGGCATAATTGGCAAGCAAAGGCAAAATAACGGTATCATTATCAACTTTGACATAACTGGCACACATTCCATAATTAACAACTTGACTATCATAAGTTGCCTCATCAACAAAGACCAAATAATCGGTATCAACCAGCTGCGTAAAAAAATCAGGGTATCGGGCTCGGGTAATGGTATTTTTGAACCAGACAGGCTCGTATCCGTCTGGAACTTTCTTATTGGCAGGAACTGATAACCGAGAGCCAAGAGGTGCCGGAGCGGCGGATTCAGCGTAATATCTCGCTTGATTTGCCTGAGCTTCCGCCCGCTCAATTTGTTTTTGCCCCTCGGCTTGCACATCGGCGATTTGTGTGTTTCCGGCGGAATTAACGGAATTGATTTGTGTTACACCGCTGTTTTGAATTGCCGAAATCTGTGCCGAACTTTCGGTTTGGATTGTTGAAATGGCTGTATCGGTCGCAGATGAAATATTATTAAAAATCTGGTTTGCCTGATTCTTTATATTTAAAGTGTCGGTTTTAAGCTGTTCTGTATCTGATTTTATAATATTTGTATCATTTTTGAGCTGATTTGTGGCATTTCTAGCCGCAAGAGCCTCATCTCTGGCACGTTCAGCCTCTGCAACCACATCAGAAACGCCGCCGGTTATTGCCTCTCGGATGTCTTTTAATTGTTTGGCAACCGTTGGTACATCGCCGTTTTCAGTCTCAATCGTGCTGTTTTCATCGCCATGGACAATTGTGTGCCATTTTGAACCGTCTGTCTCCGCACTCGCTACAACGGCTTCCAGTCTTTCTTCCATATTGGCCATAATAAACTCCTAATATCCCAAAACCCACCAGCTTATATTTCCAACATTATTATTCCCATTTCTGAGAGTCGCTCCTGTTTTTGACAAGTTATAAATTCCGCATCCGGCATCGCTATTGGTACTGAAAGCAAAATTAAACGAGGCTTGTCCAGTCAAACAGGCATTAGGAAATTCAGTCGGAAAGGTTAATGTCGTGTCTCCGTCTATTCTGCAGGATGTGATGCCATACTGAAAAATGAAATGGCGGATTGTTCCATTTGCCAACAACAACGGAAATTTGAAATAATTGTTTGAATTATTGGCGGTCATTCCCAAAGCTGATAACACCTGCGAAAGGTTGATATTGGCACAGTCAATGTCCAGCTTGTTATTTGTCGCGTTTTCTGCTCTAACCGCCGCGGTTTCCGCGCGGTCAGCCTGATTGCTGGCTAGCTGTATCTGTTCGGTGGCGGCTGTTTGTGTGCGATTGACCTGTGTGTCTCCGGTTGTTTGTAATGTGGCAATTTGGTTTTGCGTTTCAGCTTGAACATCGGCAATACCTTTGTTTACCGCAGAAGATATGCTGTTGAATGTGGTTTGAGCCATATTTTTATAGCTTTTAGCCGTTTCCGTAGCTTCCTCCGTATCTGTCTTTAACTGTTCAATCTCATTTTTTATGGTTAAAGCGTTATCTCGTACGGATTTAGCCTCGTCTCTGGCACGTTCAGCCTCTGCAACCACATCAGAAACGCCGCCAGTTATCGCCTCGCGAATGTCTTTTAATTGTTTGGCTACCGTTGGTACATCGCCGTTTTCAGTCTCAACCGTGCTGTTTTCATCGCCATGGACAATTGTGTGCCATTTTGAACCGTCTGTCTCCGCACTCGCCACAACGGCTTCCAGTCTTTCTTCCATATTGGCCATTTACAAATCCTTTATTGTTTTCGGGCAGGTAATGTGGACATACTCGTGCAACCGATTAACAGATTGCGACAATTTCTCAAAATCATTAGAAAGCAAGATATTCAAAGCCCCCTCTGATAGGGTAGGCCGCTCGCGGATTTCAAGTTCCGAGGTAATCGCCCATAAAATACCGTTTTGCAAACGGGCGGTAAATTGCTGGGTAAACCGAGCCTCTTGTTCAATCAACCCCAAACCGCCCAACAAAGAAATGACAAACCACTCAGCTCCCTCTTTGGCGTGGTATTTATACCACGCCTCAAAGAGCGAAAACTGTGAGGCATTCATAAACCACTTCACGGTAATTTTACTCGGAACAGAATCAAAACGCCGCCGTTGTCTAGCCGTGCCTTATTCCATTTGGGTACGGATAATAGCCTCATTGGGTGTAATGGAATAATCCTCAACCAACGGCAGAGGAAGCAAATCTGGGAATCTTGCTGTCATGACATATCCTTTGTTTATCCGTAACTGCCGTATGCGGGATTAAGCCCGTAGCGGCGTTCCAATGCCGGGGCAATTCCTGTTCCTTTGGAAACATTGCGAGACATTGAGCTTTCGATTTTCTCAATCATAATATCAAGGTTAAATTTGCCATTTCCTTGGTTTGACTGAGAAACCGAGGCTTTGACATCCGAGGCGGCGTTATTAACGACATTGACATTGATATTTACGGTTGAGCCATTATCTCCCAGCGCTTTCATCTGTTCTCGGGTAAAAACACCTTCGCCGCGTTTGGCAATTATCGGCACTTCATCTCCGACTATACCGCCACTATGAAATCGTGGCGCACCGGCAAAAGCCAAAGGACTGGCGGATTTGAGTGCCAAATTGTCAGCTCCGACAATACCGCCGGTATGTGCCATCGCAAAGCCCAAATAACTGCCAAGACCATTCATCAACGGTTGTGTAATCGATTGTCTGATAATAATTCGTGTCAAATCGCTGATAATAGCGTTGGCGAAATCTGAAAAGCTGGCTTTCCCCGTTGTGATAAAAGAGGTCAGAGTGTCTTCCATACTGTTAAAAGCGTTTTTGACAGCACTTTCAGCAAGACTGGCAAAATCATTAACATCTTTTTGAATATTTAAGAAACCACGCTTAAAGCCATCTTCCAAAGATTTTGACGATTGAAGTGCCGTTTCATTGGCTTTTTTTACCATATCGTCATAAACCTGTCCAATCTGGTCTTTATATTTTTGATAATCCGCCGAACTGGTGTTAAGATTGTTTAGAGCATTTTTCCGCCATTCATTCGCTTTGGCCATAGCTTGTTCATAAGGCGTTTTAAGCTCTAAAATCTTTTGCTTAATATCCTCAATGTTCTTTTTATATTTATCAGCGTCAATATTGGAAGCCGGCGTAACAGTTGCCTCGGTTTCCACCTTAATTTTCGGGCGTAACTCAGGATTCTCAAGATATTTCAATTCATCTCTTGCCGTCCTCGCGTCTTTTTCCGCCGCTTTCAAAAGCAGAATTTTATCTTGAATTTCTTTTGCTTGTGGCTGAAAATCAGGATTTTCGGCGGCAATTTCCCAAATTTCTTTTTGATATTGCTCCAAATCAATCTTGGATTGACGAAGAATATCAGCGGTTTCCTTAGCATAAATTTCATAATCTTTGAGTAAGGCGTTAGGTGTAAACCGGGTTGTGAAAGATAAACCGCCGGTATTTTTTAACTCCGCTCGCAGATCCTTGATATTCTGTTCCGCTGTTTTGAGTTTTAAGCCCCATTCGGCTAAAGCCATGTCTTTGCTTTGCTCCGACGAAAACTTTGCCGCTTCTTCAGTCGTTGCTTTAAGCTCATCTTGTAATTTTTGCAGGGTTTCGGCGTGGTCTTCCGCCGCGCGTTTGGCGACATCGTGGCTTTCCACAAGTTTGTAAATTGCCATTCCTGCTAATATTGCCAAACCTGCCGGCCCACCGATAAGAGCCAATGCGCCTTTCAATATACCGGCCGCCGCCGCGGTAACGCCCATCTGAACGGCCGCCAATTTTGAAACTCGGCTCATCATTGCGATACCAGTAACAGCGGATTTTGCCGATATTGAAAGTCCAGCCATTGATACCTGCAGATAACCGGCACCGGCTTTCAAGAGGTTAATACCTCCCAAAATCGCAGACGAACCGAGCCTAGTCCCAATCAGTGTCAATGCCACATCTGCGTGTTCTGCCAGTAAAAAGAAAGCCGAAGATGCCGTGTTAACCGCAAAAGCTAAGGTCTGGCCAATGGTTTTAGCGGCACTTCCACCACTTTCGACAAGTTCGTTAAATTGCGTAAAAGTGGATTTTAACGCCTCATTTAAGCCATTTTTGCCAATATCTCGGTAGATTTTCTCAAAACCGTCCTCAATATTAGACAACACGCCGTTCATTGTCTTCATCTGCTCGTTCATAGCTCCGGCAAAATTGACATCGCCAAGCGTTCGCAGATATTTTTCAATTTCGGTGGCGTTTTTCTTCACTTTTGTCGTAACACCGGCAAAAGTAAAGCTCACATCATCATTGATGACTTTAGCCTTGATACCAAAAGTTTTGAGCCGTTCAAACTCGCCAACTGTTGCCGCAGCCACCGCTCCAACAAAATCCTTAATATTTTTGCCAAAAGCGGAGGCCGTGTTGCCATAGGAAACAAGAGCGGCCTCTGATGGCTCAAGCCCTAAGGCTTTAAGTTGGATAAAAGCCTCAACAATTTCGTTGAGCTGATAAGGCGTATCAATCGCAAATTTCTCAATCAGGGAAAAAGCCTCTTGTGCACCTTTGGCGGAACCGGTAACAGTTTTGAGAGAGCCTGACAACTGTTCGAATGAAGTGTTAGCGGAGAAAATCGCCGAAAAAGTATTCTTTAATCCCTGTAAACCAAGATATGCTCCAAACAGAGCCGTCCCTTGCCGAATAACTTCATTAAAAGAGCGGGCGGTCGCATCTAAGGCTTTTAAATTATCATTAGCTGGCTGAATAACTTGCGTAATCCGCCGAAAGGCCTTGTCGCCGTCAGTTCCAAGATTTTTAAACTCCTGCCGGACTTTATCACCGCCCACCGCCGCCAGACGTATGCTTAAATTTTTAACCGCACTCATTTGTTTTTTGATTTCCTAAAATAGCAAATATCCCTGCCGGTAGCAATTCGCTCATAAGCTCCATATCAAAACCTAGATTTTGTGCGATATTTAAAGCCAAACTCAAATCAGGCTTAGGAAGTTTCAGCAAAACTTCCCAAGCCTGATAGCCGATATCGGTTTCTAAGGTTGTTTCTGTGTATCGGCACTTGTGAAACGGGCAGGAGCTTTGGGTTTCTTCGCAACCGTTGCAGTAATTTCGCCCGTCTCCAAAGTGCCATTTGGCGCGGGCGTAGAGGCGTTTTTTTCTGCCGCCAAAACTTCCTGCAATCCGCAATACTGATGGCGGAAGTTCTCCGCAACCGCCCAAAAGTTTGAAAATAGCTCGTCAATCTTGCTTTCTGTCAGTGGTGCTGCTTTATCAACATCCGCTTCCATTACGCCGTTCCATTCCAATATGCCGGCAATTCCCAAGCCAATAAGCAAAAATTTATCAGCCATAGCCTCACGTTTTACTGGGTTTTCAATATCCGCCGCCGTATCGTTTGTAATTCCGGCCGCTTTGTTCGCCTGATAAACTTTTGCAAGTTCTGCCAGCTTGCTGTTCATATAAGCCTTTGCCTCATAAAAAACGGCGGAAGTGCAAGGTTTAACCTTAACTTTCACGCCGTAGCCAAGCTCAAGCCAATATGGCTCTTTGTTAATTTTTAACCTTAACATCAATACATCTCCACATCATTTACAAGGGTTACGGTCATCATTTTCCCAAGTGTCTGGTCTTTTGCTCCTTGAAAGTCATAAGAACATTCAATACCGCCGGGGCCGTCAATCGACCGTTTAGGCTTAGGTAAATATACTTCATGGCAGGTAATAACCAATTTCAGATTATCTGAAAGCTGATAGCCAAGTTCGACATCAACCGGCGTACCTGCACGGGCTTTGTCCAGTAGTTCGTTGTCGCCATAGCGGGCGGAAATACTCCCGGAAAGGCTTGCAACGCCCAAATCAATAGCCTCAACTTTGCCATCGTTGCGGATAGTTTCGATTTTCTCAAGATTGTTAGAATAGGTCGCACTTGCCGAGGTTATGTTTGCCAATAATTTGCCGCCGCTTTTAATATATCCTTGAAACTGCGATACTCGAGTATATTCATAAATTTCAGGCTCTGTCGCGATTGTGGTGGTTGAACCGCTTTCGCCTTGTGCCATCAGGTTAACAGTAACCTGTGCCTCGCCAGAACGCTGAAAATTGAAAGCGATACTGTTGGCTCTAACACCCATAAAACGGATAAACTGCGGTACTTCCGGCAGACCAACTTCCAAAGAATAACTGGGAATAGAGGTCTTGCCACTTTCAAAAGCGTGTGAATAACTGCCATCCTCGTTCTCGATTGTGGTTGGTGTGCCGAAAATAGCTTTTAACCATACGCCGATATTCCTCATATCCACCGGAACAACCATATCGCCGTCAACATTGATAACATCCTGAAAAGGCTGTGTCGGGTCGCGGCCAAGCCCCAAAACATTGGACGATACAAGACTTTGCTCGCTGTCCAACGATGTGGAAATAAAAGGAATCTGCCGATAGCCGCTTTCCGGCAATATGCCATACTTGCTTTCCTCGGCAATTAAAAGGCTGGCGTTCCAGCCGTATGCTCTGCTCATAGTGTTCTCCTATACTTATTATAATAAGGCGTTTGTGGTAGAATATTCCAAAACGACCGGAATAACCGCCGCTTTTATGGTTGGTGCACCCTCGATATACTCGTCTATGATTTCAGGCGATTTGGGATAAACATAGTCGGTCAGTCCACGCAACGTAACATCAGACGACAATAAAACACCGAGTTGCTCCAAAACATCATCGAGCTTTCTGTCTCGGTCTTCCGGTTTGGCAGCTTGAACAATAACTTCAACCTCGGCCTCGTGCTTGAAAATACAAATTGGCGGCGATAAAATAATTTCCGGCTCACCTTGTTTGCCATCACGCAACATTACAATTCCTGCCTCTGGAATAACCTGCGGCAATGTTTCATTGCGTTTGACAGGGATATTTTCTAATGTTTGCAATTTCTCAAATAAAGCCTGTAAAATCTGCTCTCGTTTACTCATCATCTCTCCAATTCTGTAAAATCAAGGTTGGCAATCGTTTTTGCCATTTTTCGCCCTCAGATTCAAAATGTATCAATTTGGGCATTTTAACCTGCGGAACAAGCCAAAATGCGATAATTGTTTTACGCTTTTGCTCATGAACCAATAATGACGCTTGATTAGGGCGGTAAATGTAACGAAGTCGTATGCCTTTTATTTTCTCATAAAGTGCGGGAGTTGTTTTTTTACCACCGATTTTCTTGGGTATAGCCGGTGTCGGTATAGCAAGCCAAAACCCGTCTTTACCTCTAACGACTAGACCATATTCAAAACTTTGCATAATTTTCTCGGCTTTAGAGTAAACCATTCCGGCGGCATTAAGGCTCATTTTCGATTTTGGATAAACATCGCCTCGCCATGTATAAGCCAATCTTGAACCTAACTTTGCCGATTTTACTTGTTTTCTCATTGCTTCTTTGAACTGACTTGTTGCAGAAGAAACACCTTTAGTAACTGCCAATTCAGCATTTTTCAGCTCTTTTTCTAAGATTTCTTCCAGTCTTCCTGATATGGCGGCACTTAATTGCATATAACTCCAAAATTCCAAACTAGGTTATTTGTATCTCTTTGAGGTTCCTGACTGACGATATACTCCTTATTATTATACAAAATAATATCATTAACTTTCAGTTCAGGAGCTTCAAATATGCGGATTTTCATAATATTGGTTGCCGTGTGGGCTTGTGCAAAGCCCACACTAACGACCTCATCAGGACGTAAGAGGAAAATAAGAACGTCCCGATTTTGATACTTAGCGGATCTGCCAAGTTTCTCAAACAAGCTATCCACCGCTTTGTGAAACTGCCGACCCACTATTATCAACCTCCTTTTTCGTTTTATTCTCAGTTTTCTGAGTGTTTTTGTCGGATTTTGTGCTTTTTGTTGCGTTTTTATCCGTTTTGGGCGGTGTGTCAGATTTTAAACCGGTTGCCGTTTGGTTTTCTTTCTTACCTACAGCAGAAGCAAAGCCTCTTTCAATCAAGGATTTTGCCTCTGTGTCATCAGGAATTTCAACTTCCGTATCAGGAGCATATTCTTTTTTATTAACGACCAATGTTACTTTTGCTAATACTCTCATATTATACGCTCCTATTTTACCGTTACACACATTGTGGCGTTTGGACGATACGGCACAACCAATGGCGCGGATTGCAACAACATCCAGCGTACAGCAGGGTCATTTTCTAACCACGATTTAGGAAAATAGCGGTTGGCTTGGAAGTTTGCCTGTTCATCTTTAATTGCGCCATAGCAACGTACACCCTCAACACCGCCGCGACTACCTAACAATACCGTATTTTCAGGAAGAATTTTCTTTTCAGCATCTCCCTCGACATATATATCGTTATATACCCAGACTTCAAAATCGCCAATATTGCCAACGAATCTGGCTTTTTCGTTACCGAGAATAATCGGGTCAATATTTAATGTACTATTTGTTCCGCGGCGATAATCCAAATATTTTTGAACATACGGATTGTTGCGAAACAGTTTCCACGCTGACGGGTCTAAGACTACCGTTTTAGCAACAACACCGGATTTACTCTGAACACTGCCAGCCCAATCTTCCAGATTATCAACAATGTTCACAGTTGTTTTGTCCCATGTATTATCACCGGTAAGAACTTTGGTAAAAGAAGTATCGCGGCCAAAATCAACCGTAACTGCCGGATAACCATCGCCTTCCACCGTTATTTTTCCGGTTCGCAATACCTCAGAGGCCATAACTTCTTCGCGGCGTGTCAAACAATCAAGCTGATTGTTTAGAGTAATTGCAACGGCTTTTTCCAATCTTTGCGCCGCAGTCATATCGCCGCCAATTCTTTCTCCCGCCATTCGCTTAAAAGGCATATCCGGTGTGAAACGCCGCTTGTCTTTTACATACGCCGGCTTAAAAGATTTTGTACTATACCCCTCGTGTTCAACGACTTTTCCGGGCATTAGAGGAGAAACAAAAGGAGAAATCCGTGGTTTGCTTTCCTGCGTATCAAAATAAATTTCCTCTGTATCTGAACGTTGTTCTTGAGAAAAGAACATATCCAGTAAAAAAGATGGCGGAGTTTGCAAATTCTCCACCACTTTAGATAATACCTGAGTTGAAAAAATATCCATTTTTAATTCCTTATGCTTGAGTTTTCTTAACAAAAATGCTCTTTTCTCGGAGCTTTTCGGTCATGGAAGCAGCCGTAAATTCACTATCGTAAGTTAGTGCTTCCAGATTAAATTCTCCTGTGGAATAAACAACGGCCTGTTTATCCTCATCAGTCGCATTTACATTTTCAGCCAAAATTCCCAAAGGTATTTGAGAACCGTTTGTTGCTTTTGACGTTGAGGCCGTATATTTCCCTGAAGCTGTTATTTTTCCGAGAACCTGTCCGCGTTTGTAGTTTCCGCCGGTAATGGTTTCAACATTGGAAATTCTCGGAAAATCTCCAGCTAAAAGATTGTCCGGCTTATAATTTCCCTCATCTTTACAATTTGCGTACATTTTATTCTCCTGAAGAAGTGTGAGCCAAAGATGCTATGCGTCTAGCCATTACATCTATATTTTCGCCTTGTTCCTCTCCGGACACGACAATTTGCGGATTAGGAACTTGCGCCATCGCTTTTTCAAAAGAAGACAATGGCTGTTCTTTGGGAATTTCCTGCAAAATGTCAATAATCTGAGAAGAAGATAAATCTGTTGAAAGAAGTATCTTGTTAGCTACTTTTTCACGACCTTGTGCGTGTTCACTGTCCAAAACCTCTTTAATTCTTTGGCGTTCACGCTGTTTTATGTCATTTTCATTCATATCATCGTCTTCCTTTTCCTTGTTAAGATCTGTTAAAATGCGCTCAAAAGAGCTTTGGCGATTAGCCAGACCTTGCCAAATCGCCTTTCTACCAATAAAAACATCGCCCTGACCGAAATCTTTGATAACGGTTTCGGTAGATGTATCTCGATAAGTCGCTATTTTATTGATAAAAACTTCTGCCAGCGTGTCTAATCTGGCTTGCAATTTGCTCTGTCCCTCTGGTGTATCAGGATTTATGCGCTTTAACGGGCTTTGTGATGAAACAATTTCAATTTTGTTTTTGTCATCCTCTCTTTCATAAACCGCAACAACTCCGATAGAACCAACCACCGCCGTATCTGTAACAACAATTTCATCACAAGCGGCGGCAATCCAATATGCACCACTACAACAATTTCCGGAAGCATAAGCGATAATTGGCTTTTTACCTCGTGCATTGTAAATCATATCAGCCAATTCAGAACAGCCGTTTACTTCTCCGCCGGGACTGTCAATATCAAAGAGAATTGCTTTTACACTTTCATCAACCAACGTAGAATTAAAATCACGGGCTAAAAGCTCATAAGATGTTGCTCCGCTAATAGCCGTAAAAATATTCGCATAACGAAACAACGGCCCCCGAATGGGAATAATGGCGACATTGTTTCTTATGGAAACGGCGTAGGTATTTTGCAGTTTTCTTCCCAGTTGAGCTGCGATGGCTGCTGGGTTGGCATTTTGCCTTTGGGCGATATTTATTATATTTTCCAATGTATCGCTTGTCGTAGCCCATGGTTCGTTGGTTATTTTATTCCATATTTTCATCTGTATTTTCCTCTTGCTTAATAAGTTCGATATTTCCTTTGTCAGAAGTTTTAAGCCCAAGCTCTTTCATTCGTTTAAGTTCGCGAACCCGTTGCATTAAAACTTCTTCCCAATCCAAACCTTGTGAAGCACATTCGTCTTCTAAGGTGGATAGTCCGCTTTCCATACGAATTTGTGATGCTTGAGCCTCTTTAACAGGGTCAACCCAACCGCGTCCTGGGCCAATCCATTTACATCGACACCACGCGGCTTTGTTTTCGTAAAAATTAGGGGCTTCAATCAGCCCCTTGTTTACAACTTCTTCAAGCCAAAGCTCAAAAACCGGTTTAGCCCAATAATTGATTATCCAACTTCGCCGACCGTTAAAGAAACGCCAAGCCTCAATCAGTGAGGCTCGGGCTGAAGAATAGTTGGTTTTAGAAAAGTCTTTCATCAACAATTCTAAAGGAATGTTTAGACCTGTTCCGATATGTCGCAGGACATTTTCAACGAAAGCAGCATAACTCGAATTTGGGCGGCTGGGTGTAAATGCTGAAACTTTATCGCCGGGAAATACCGGAATAATTGAGCCTCCCTCAAGTTTAACACTCCAATCTTTGCGTTTTTCCAAATAATCATCTACAGATTCGCCAAACATTTCAGCGATTGATTCGCTGTCCATCGGCGTTTCAATAAAAGCCGCTATCATCGCATTAACGACCGAGGCTTTTAATTCGGAACGCTCATAATGGTCTAACATCTTAAAAAGTGGTATTATTGAGGTAAAAAGCGGCTTTCCGCGATTTTGCCCAATACGCTCAGGATGATGGATATGTAAAATCAGCTTCCGTCCGAAAGAAGTTTGAGCGGCAACTTTTTCCCAAGAATTGGTGTTACCATGGTAATAATAGTCGTTTGGATAATATTTGCTTATCCAATAATTCTGTGGTTCTCCGTAATGGTTGATTTCTATGCCATCGCGTAAAAATTCTGTATTTTGCTTAAAATCTGGGTTTGATAACCTGTCCGGCTCAATGAGCTGAAAACAAGTTGCAAACTGATTAGCCTGATTTTCACGCCATAAAACTAAAGCCAGAGCTTCGCCATTTTCAATAACAGACCGGAAAATCAGGGCTGTTTGTGAATTAAAGTTAAGTTTACGCGCGGCATCGCAATAAATGCTTTCCGACCAAATACGCCATAAACTCTCAACTTTTCGCGCCCATTCCTCTAAATAATCAAGGTTTAATCCCAAAATCCGATGATCCGGTATGGAAACGAGTTTTAGGCCGTTGCCGACAACATTATCCACGAGTGTCTGTATAGCTCCGCTGGCAATACCATTGTTACGGATTAAATCACGAGAACGGGCGACTAATGTCGAAAGTTCGCCATCCAACTCCACATCTGCAGAATGCCGCAACGGCCGCCAGCTTAACAACTCTTTAGCCGATAAAGACGCTCCTTTATAGCTTGTATCATCCATTATTTGAACCTTTTAAAACAAAAACAGCAGGATTTTTCTTCCTGCTGTACTAAAATTTTTACAAACATATTGACTTTTAAAATTTAAATGCTATATTTTTATGCAGATAGAGAGGCTACATTATTACATTAAGCTCCTTAGAGCAGGGTTTTTACCTGATTGTAATTGACGCCCTCTTTTTTATTTTAAAATTC
>ULTX01034109.1_pt1 | contig 19323 bp, 18 predicted proteins | sample 1958041 | NCBI WGS metagenome assembly ULTX01 (sample SAMEA4835747, study PRJEB28245) | human gut metagenome | biome: gut microbiome; material: fecal sample | place: Denmark | collected 2008
AGAAAGAGAGCTACCCACGATTTTTCAACCCACCTGTTAATATTATAGAGAACAAGAAAAAAGTGGGTAATAATTGTAAAATAAAGGAAATACAAAAGTGAACAATAAAGTTAAGAACAAACCTACTTCGTGGTAAAAAGAGTGGTGATAGATGGAGGAAAATGTAAAAGGTGAATCAATGGGGTAAATCTGTAGAACAAAAAATAAAATCAACACTACTCTCTCACCACTGTCTTTAAGGGACGAAGGACCTATCTCTTTACTTCTTTTATCATCACTTTATATCCAACAAAATCAAAGAATACAATACAAGGGATAACAACACATTATACAGTTTAGCACCCTCATTGAAAAACAGTATCAAGAAAAAATGATAAAAGATACAACAATCAATGAGCAGCTGAATAAAATTAATCAAAAACAAAAAGTAATTGTGGCTTATGTCCTTTATCCTTGTTCAATGTATCGGATGTATCAAGTAAAAAATAATTCAACAAAAGATAACCAAACAAAAATAAAGAACAAAATGATGGAACCAATAAACAACAGACCTCCTTGATAGTAAAAAAATATGTTGCTGAATTTATCCCTTGGTTTTAATGGCAACGAAAAATAAAAACACTATCAAGAATACAATAAAAATAAAAAACAAGGAAAAGAAATATCAAAAAGAGATTACGCCCGAAAAACAACTTGGTATACCTCTCTGATAAAACTAAAATTTAAATATCAAGAAAGATGGAAACAAATATACAAATAAAAAATACCGTCAGCTTCTATAATAATGCCGAAGATTCAAAAAGCAAGAGATATATAAGCATTGACTACGTACTTCTTGAAATGGTGGCAAAAGACGAGCAATTAAAACGACAGACGGAAATTGTAAGAAACCAGCTTGATGAAGATATGTTCAAGGAGGAGAAAAAGAAACTCCCGATGATTGCCCCTTCAGGTGTTTTCACTTACAGGAACGACAATATTGACAACCTCCGGGAATACTCAAACATCATGGTTCTTGACTTCGATAAATTTCCCAAACATGAAGCTGCAAATGAATTCAAACAAAAAATAATACAATATGCCGACCAACTTCATATCTACGCAGTCTGGTTCTCTCCAAGCAACAAGGGAGTTAAGGTTGCTATGCTCCATGACAACACTAATCCCGAATACCATTACAACTTGTTCATGCAGGTTAGGTTCAAGCTATATCCCAACACGGAACAATTTGACATAAAATGCGGAAACCTTAGCCGTACCTGTTTCTTGAGCTACGACCCTGATGTTTGGCTTAATCCAGATAGGGAACATTTAACGCCTTTCCATTTTGTTTACGACCCTCAATACCCCAACATACCGCCAAGAGATTACAACACAAAAGGATATTCAAGCAAGGAGTTCAAGCATACCGAGGAAGAGATAAGACAGAACAAACTTTTCCAGGCACAATGGAAGGACAAGCAGCTGATGAACTATGCCGATAAGTTTTGGAGAAAAATCTATCCCGATTCATACAAGGACGGGAACAGGCACCAATCGATACTTTCAAGGGCCAAATGGTTGTGTCTTTATGGAGTGTTGTTCGATGATGCGGTAAATTATCTTAAAGCCACGTTCGGAAGGCATGAAATTGACGAGAAGGATATAGAGGCGATGGCAATAAACAACTACAACTCAAATCGTAATAATTTCGGGAGCAAAAGGAACGAGATATACCAACGAAGGAACAACGGGATTAATTACAACCGAAACCGATGGAATGCTATGAGAAATTAAGTCCGGCATAAAAAATCGATTCAATAAAACAGCGGACCAAGTTCCCCTGACAACAGAAACCCCTCCAAACCGTACTGATAATAAAGTATGGCAAGGAGGGGATATTTTTTTGTTGTCCAGTTTTTTTTAGGTTTTGTTTATATCGATTTGAGTTATTATCTTATTCTATCGGGCAATGATAAAGATAACGTAATAGCCCGATAATTAATGGCTAAAAGTTACCAAGAACAAAGTTCCTCAGTAAATATATTCCTCATATCAAATTCTCTATCGTTAAATTATCATCACCATCAATTACAAGAGATTCTTTGTTATCAAGTAATGCATCAGCGGCCATAGCACTTTTTTCATTCAATACATTAAATAATCTATCGTATTCTGCATATATATCATTTTTCATTTGTGCAACATTTTTTCCATCTATAAACACTTTTAAGCCATGGTTAGCACTCTGCATAAATTCATCATATCCAGGGAACTCTGTATATTTATCACGGTATCCAACAAACAGTTTTAAACCAATTCTAATAAGCTCGTCTTTGAGTTCCTGAGCACAGTTACAAGAAACCGCAAAAAAACACTTTCCATTAAGATTATAATTGGTTGTTTTGGTAGATACAAATTCAACGTCATCTTCATTTACGACAGAATCTGCTCGACCATGAACTGCAACATAGCAAATTTTTGAATTCAACGCCACTTCCATAAACTGAGATTCCGTCAAATTTGGTGGAGTCAACAAATCAACATCCAGACCTTTTGTTAAACAGTAATTGCGAATATCTGTAGCACAATCATAAAAGAATTGCCTACTATTTTCAGACACATCATCATTATAAGCTATCAAAACCTTTTCCATACTATTTCGAACACTTATAACGATAAATAGATGTTTGATTAGCTTTTCTTTCAAAATCCATACCAAACTCTGTCTGCATTCTTACTTCCCTTAAAACATCATTCCAAGTGTAGTTAACACCATTTTGCCTGATAACAACTTTGTTTTTATCTTCAGGATGACGTATCAGCCACTGTTCCAATACACAATCAAATTTAGATTTCATCTTTCCAAGAATAGTTTTTACAAGAGCAACCGCATCAGAATTATCCGCACTACTATCATAGAAATAAAAATTCTCAGCATTCATCATTTCTATAATCTCAGTGTCTTTAATGCCATTTTGAATTATTTTATTTGCGGACATCATTATCACATATAACAGAGAAGTTTTTTCCCTAATTGAACGAAGTATTGACAATCCTTTTTTTGTCGTTCCCTTATAATTCCAATCCACAAATACAATCATCTGTTTATCCAAATTTCCAAGAACATACTCAACACCTTTTTGGGGGTCATTAAACACATGGCTAACATCGGCCTGGGGAAATTCAACACTCATTGTTTGAACAAGTGGTGACATCTCGTTAAAATTGTCATCTATAAAAATAATAGAAAAATTGCTCATACTTTATTGTTTTTGAACGGGATTTTTATCTCTATCGTAGTTCCAACTTTGCCAAACTCACTATTCACCACTGCTACCGTACCTTTCAACGATTCAACTCTTGTTTTTACAATATATAGTCCAACTCCTGCGCCACCTTGCTTTTCTGTAGTAGTATAGTAGAGTTCAAAAACCTTAACTCTTTCATCTATAGGAATACCACAACCATTATCAGACATAAGAATACGCAAATATTCATCTTCAAACTGATATGAACATTTAATAATTTTTTGCCCCTGTGTATCCTTTAAAGCCTTAACAGAATTATCTATCATATTTTGCAAAATATCGTAAAAGAACTGTCGGTTAGTATTCAAAACTAATTTATCCACAAAATCTGTTTGTAAAATAATTTTGTTGTCTCTGAATATGTCATCATATGTTGCAAAAACATTACAAAAGACCTCATGCATATTAACTGGTTCAGGGTTAATGTTGGACTGAGAGTAGCTCAACATATAATCTGCTACACGATTTAAGACTTTCATCTTTTCAAACATTTCTTTTGCATAAAGTTTGAACGTTTCCTCTTTAGCCGGTAATGGATAGTATCTATAAAAAAATTCTATTCTACCTTTCAACTGATTAAGGGTGGTACGAATTGCGTGAGTTATCTGAATGGAGTATTCTTGCATTGACATAATGCTTAAATAAGCATTTTCCTTACGCAAAAACTCTTCAGACTCTTTCTTCTGTTCTTGAATTGCAACTTTTACAGTTTGTTGGGTACTCTTTGCTTGTTGCAGTAGAGGAGTTAGTGTCTTTTTTATTTGAGGGGTTCTCTTAGCAATTGAATTTAAAGAAGAAACTAATTTCGCTAACTCATCCTCAGCATTCATGAGTTGTGTTTTATTAATCTCTTTATTACTTTTGCGCAAATCAGACCTATACATCTGTAACGCCACTAGTTGCTGAATAATGAAACGCTTCAATGCTTTATACTCATCATTTTCGACAAAATCCTGCCTATTAGTAGCATCAATGATCTTTGGATTATCTTTTTTTGTTATTTCTATTATACCTAAAAATTCTCTAGAACTAATACGTGAAAATATGTCTTGCCATAACCGTTTATCTATACCTAAAACATCACGTTTTGCATCAGGATTCTGTTGTTCTTCTGCAAAAGGAGTAGCTATTATTCCATCCCTATAAATTTTAAAACCATCTATTGGGTCATTAGGGTAAGCCAACTTATATTTACGACGAGCTGATGCATCAAAAAAATATATACGAATCTTTACTCCACCAAAAGACTTAATTCCACTTTTAAGAATATCAAGAGAATGTTTGGTCTGATTAAATTCTGCGTACTCTTGTTCATTCCTTTGCTTATCATATCCCAATGAAAATGAATAAGTAGCCAAATCGAAATCGTCTATATTCCTTGTGGCTTTTTGATTAATATTATACTCTTTCGCTTTAACGTAAACAACAAAAGGATATTTAAATGAAGCAAAAGGAGACACGAGTTTTGAAATTTGTCTGACCGCATGAAGAATACTACCTGAATCCCATACATCTCTGATTTGAGAAATAATAAGTCTAGTTCCATGCTCTTCAACATTATCTGTTGAAATAAACTCATATGGACTCTCAATATCCGTGAACCATTTGGGAGTAATTTCAGATTCAGATTTTTCATAAACATTCCAATCAATATTTATTTTCAGCCAAGCTTTAGCATATTTCTTTTTTGTAATGATAGTAAGCCTATCCCCCAACTTATCCACAGCAAAACGACCTATTCCTTTTTCACCAACACATTTTCTATTGAAAGGTTCCGGAGAGTATGGATTGTTACGTTTACTCGCTGTTCCTATTACCATCCATTTATCACGCACATCCTCAAAAGACATACCTAAACCATCATCTTCAATAGTAATCATTGAGCCTTTCATGTTAGGCCCAACGTTATCAAACACAACGGATACCTTTTGAGCATTTGCATCATAACAATTCTTTACCAACTCAAATAGAGCTGTTATTCTATCAGTTATAAGTTCACGGCCTATCAACCTAAAAGTACTGATATCAAAACGCCATTTCAATACTTCTTTTTCACTCATTAATTATTTATGTGTTTTTAGGTGTGCAATAATACTTTCTGCTATAACTTCACCTATACGTGGCGGAACAGCATTTCCTATATATCTAGAAGCCTTTGTAATAGAAACTTCTGACTCATTTTCAAAAAAACGATAATTCATAGGAAAAGTTTGTAATAAAGCAGCCTCTCTCACCGAAATAGCCCTGTTTTGTTCTGGATGTCCGAAACGGCCATTTCCAATGCCAGTGCATTGAGTAGTTATCGTTGGACTAGGTTCATCCCATTTCATCCTACCGTATACACTTCCAAAACTAAACCCACTCGGACGTTTATGACATTCCAGTCTTAAATCCTCTGGCCAATCTTTCCACCCACCGCCATATGGAGTAGCCTTTATTCTCTTCATGTTCAATTTCCCTAATGCTGCACATCTATGAAGTGGGTCTGTTGGGCATGTTTCTCCAGCCTGAAGAATCGGTAAGTTTCCAATAGCATCTCGCACACTTACATACATTTCTGGCGTATGAGTTATTGGTATCAGGTCTATTTCACCTAATTTCGAGGCTAGTAGCACTAAGCGCTTTCTTGTTTGCGGTACCCCATAATCAGGGCAATAAACTACATGATATTTCACATAATAATTTTGTTCTATTAATGTTTGAACGAAATCAGAAAGCACGGATTTTAATTTAAATGTAGCAATAGACGGAACATTTTCCATCGTTACGATGTCGGGCTGTACCTCTTTAACAAGTCTTCCAAACTCATAAAGTAAATCATACTTATCGGGATCTTTATTTTTGTTTTTGAAAGCATAAGATGAAAAAGGTTGGCAAGGAGCACAACCTGCTAAGACTTTAATTGCTTTCTTATTATATAAAGGAATGATATCGTCCTTAGTAACTGTTCTTATATCCTTATAATAGAACTTTGCCTCGTTATTTATTTCGTAAGCATACTGACAAGTACAATCTGAATCATAACCAGCTAAAATATGGAATCCGTGAGACTTCATACCATAGCTTAAGCCACCTATTCCACAAAATAGGTCAACTACTTCTATGCGAGGTAAGCGTCCACGCCTCTTTCCATTAAATTTAGCCATCATACGTGTTTTTTAGGGAATGCAAGAATAATATATACAACTATTCCTAATTTATATGCAAAGATAATACTTAATGCAAATCTTGCAAAATATTAGCATGAAAAATTTAATGTTATTAATAATGTCTTATTTCACACAGTGCTCCATTGTAACGTGAGTTCGAAAAACTCAAAATATTGTCAGTTGTTCATCCACAACAAAATATATTTCAGTGAGATCCTTCTTTGAAAAGAAGCAATAGAGAGAAATCGCAGAAAGAATCAACGTTGAAGTTATTAAAAAAGATTGGATTATAAGGACAGAATACAAAAATCCGACAGACAGCATTCTTGCCACCCATCGGATTGTGTATAATTTGTTAAGTTTTTAACTTAGACTATATTCGTATTCTACAAACGTCAATAGTGTAAGCTTGCGAATTTTTATTTTGTTATAGTTGTCAACTTCTTATAAAATCAATTAAATGCCACTTTATAAAAAGTAGTTAAAAATATTTTATCAAAAGTATTGATATAAAAATTTTACATGAACTTTGCCTTGACGAATTGGGGAACTTTCCACATCATCTTTTCAATCTTGGCAATAACAGGATTTATTCCATGGGAGTGATAAACCCTGATGTCCTCTTTCCACATTTGTTTTCTTCGTCCATTGTCGGTACTCAAGCCGCCCATCCTCATCCTTACGATATATTCGTCCAAGTAAGCAACAGTTAAATCACCGCCCATGAGATACCTGAGCAACAAATCTGAATCGGCTGCAATCTTGTACGTTTCATTATACAAGCCACGCTTCATCATAACGTCCCTCTTTATGTAACAGGTAGGATGCAGCGGCAACCATCCATGCTTGACCTTCCATGTACGGTACTTTCCACCAATCCAATCACGCACTACTTTATCAGTATTTTCATAATTGACAAACAGACCGTTACCGTAAAGGAAGTCAGCACCTGTTTCTTCCATCTTCTTTACTACGTGGCTTATTACATGGCTGTCATAAAAGAAGTCATCCGAGTGTAACAGGCCAACTACGTCACCGGTTGCAGCTTTTATTCCCTTGTTGATCGCCTCGTACATGCCGTGGTCTGGTTCACTAATTATTTTTGAAATACGGTTCTCGTATTCTTTGATTATCTCCAATGAACCGTCTGTTGAAGCACCGTCCACAACAATATACTCAATGTTTGGATAGTCCTGTGCCAACACGCTTTCTATTGCACCACGGATCGTATTCTTGCGGTTAAAACACGATGTTATGACTGAAACTTTCATATATTTTCATGACTTTTGTCAAACCATTTATCCAAAGTAAACTTTATAATTTGTGCATTACCACGTTTAAGAGGCTTAAAATTACAATTTTGTGCTTTCTCAATAGCTGACGGTAAATCCTTAATATCGTATACACCGATTATACACCCAAGAGAATCAAGTTTCCTTACAACCTGTTCTTGGTCATGGATATGTTCAAGTCCTTCTATACGTGGTACGGCTACAATACGATACCCTTTGTCTATAGCTTCTTGCATGGCTCCCCAACCACCTTGCATAACAATAATATCGGCTTCTTCCATATAGCGTGACATCTTCTCTTTTGAACAAAAATCAAAAGATTGTGCCGTTCGACAGTCATAAGTTGAAACACCTTTTTGAACTATAACTATTTCATTTTTATGACTTGACGCATAATCATCAGCAGCCTTGACTAACCTGTCAAACGGCTGAAAATGTGTACCTACTGTTACAAATATCATAAAACGCCTATATATTTTGAATTAGGAAAAATTTTCTGCAGTTCTGGCCATTGCACTAAAAACAAGTCACTTAATGGGTAAGCCCTATAAGGTACACGTGATGGCTTAGTGACATTAGCGGCAGAACATAAAAATATAACTTTGCAATGAAATAGTTTTTTCCCGAAGTATATTGTGGGAAAAGAAACACCAGCACCAGACGAGATTATGACATCCGGACGTTCTTTCAATAAAATCCATAATGATTCCACACTATTGACAAACCATGTCCATTTCTTTAAAGTGGCATTATGTATTGTATAATATTTAACTGATTCCAGGAACTTTGATAAATGCTTGTTGGGGTAAGTTACCCAATAAATATCATACTCGGATGATGGTATGGATTTCATTGCCAATCTTAATTGCTCAAAATGTCCTCCAGCACTACAAGTAAGGCAAATTTTCGGTTTCCTCATTGTTTCAATAATTTTATATATATGTTCTCTAATTGCATCATGACGTACTCGGGTAAATAAGTTTCAACAATTTTTAGACTCATTTCTCCTTCTTTCATCAGCAATTCATGATTGTCTACATATTTTTTCATTGCCGAACATATTTCGCCATCATTACCGGGAGTGACTAACGTTCCATTATCTTTTACAACTTCAGGAATACCACCGACCGGCGTTGAAATGATAGGCAAACCATAGCTCATGGCCTCTAAAATAGAGATGGGCAAACCTTCATTGAAAGAAGGCAATATGAATACATCCGCCCAATTAAGCAAGTTGATTTTTTTATCGCCACCAACCCAGCCTTCAAACTTGACAATATCATTAAGCCCGTATTTTTGTATTGTATCTAAAAGCTGTTGCTCATTCCTGTTACCACCAATACGAAATTCTATTTTGTCGACAAAGTTGTCATGATTTCTTGCCAATCCTCGCAATATGTCAAATACTCCTTTTCTCTTGCCTATCTCACCCAAGAAAAGAAAATGTACCTTTCCGTCCTTACTTTTCATTTCAGGTCGAATGGTTGGATAATCGGTAATGTTATGGAGAACAGTCATCCTTTCTTCAGCAATACCAATGGACTTAAACCACTGCTTCCAAGATTCGGACAATACAATTAAGACATCAGCTTGTCGTAACGTGTTGATTATCCATTCTTTCTTCTCTTCCGACGCTTCATTATAAAAATCTTTGAAACGGCTCGAATGGCAATGCATTATTACTTTTTTCCCAAAATGCTTGCCCAATTTTAACAACTTTTCCTTTCGCCAAAATGAACCGTCTGCTGCAAAATGAAGATGAACGATTTTTATTTTTTTATCGTAAAATAATCTTAATGCTATCCTGGAATACGAATAACCGAACCACCAAGACCTAACCATGACATTTCCCAATTTCCATGTTGGATAATACTGCAACCTTTCAATATACTCGCTCCAATATTGAACGACGGCAGAAATTCCTCCTGGATGATGGTGCCTGTAATAGTTACCTGCCATAAGCACGTGTTGGCTTATGGATTTCTGAATTAATATCTTTTTCATGATATAAGGATTAACTCAATGAATTCTTAAGGTACTTAATGCTTTCTTCCCTTAGCTTTGCTAAGTTATCATCAATGACGTTCCAATTAATAGCCTCATCTATTTTTGTAATATCACCGTTAAATACATGACTTCGACTAATACCTAATGTGTTAAACAAAGAGTCTATGCGACTGTTACGTCCTATTTTACTATTCACCGCAAAGCGATAAAACGTCATAAACTTACGATGGAACTGTATACTGAAAGCGGAACAATGGAAAGAGTCCGTACATACGTATTCTGCATTACTGATGTATTTGACAAAATCATTCGGGTCAACATCGTAAGGGGCTTCATCGCCAAACGTTTCATCAGTTTCCACATATTCATCCATATGTTTGAGAGTTATTATTTTATAGCCGGTCTTCCGTTTCAATTCATTAGCCGCTTTACGCGCTTCTGGATTTGACCCCAAAAAATAACAAAATATGTATGGCTTTTTCTCGTCAACGGCTGAATTTTTTATTTCTTCCAACCATTCATTCGAATCGAGAAGCAATGTAGGGTCAACCACAACTGTTGCCTGTTTATGTGAAAGGCTCTCAACAATTTCCTTACCTTTATCCTCCCTGACACTTATTTTGTAAAACCTGTCTAAATATCTTCCTGTGGCCTCCCTTTGGAATGACGGAATTTCACTTACACCAAAACTGCTGGCATATGCCACTTTCCTGATACTATCGTCAACAAACAGCAAGTTGAAGAATTTATTTGGTAGACTTAATGGCGACCACACTTGGTCTGACCCAACAACTACTACGTCATAATTCCTTGAACCCTGTTGTAATTCTTCAAATCCAATATAATTATTAAACTTAGGATATAATTTCTCGGATTTGTATCTTTCAACAGCTTCTATCCGTTTTTGTATATTCTTGTTATAGATGGAATTCGTTTTTTTATATTTTTCATTTTTTGACGGAAGTATTAATCTTTTAAACTCTCCACAGCGTACTGCATTTACAACATAACGTATTTTATCGGCAAAAGATAACCTCTTGATATAATTGATAACTTCAACGTCATATCCAAGTTGTTCTATTTTCTTCAAAAGTGCATAACCTACAAGTGATGTTCCATAATTAGTGTGATTTTTTTTGTAGGCTATGACACAACCTATTTTTTTCATTGACTAATCTTTATTTAAGTTTACTTGTGTCTTTTTTTAGCAATGAGATTAACCACCAAAGCGATTTATGTGTTCCGATAAATTGTTGCAATCTATTTTGGAGATAATCAATTGATGTTTTGAATGTCGGATTTTTTAGGTAGTCAACATCGTAATGCGGCACGACACGTCCTATTTTCCTGTTCAAATTAATAAACTCACCATTGCGGCCTTTCTTCTTGTAAGCCATTTTCTGAGATGAGTTAAGCGTATCAACATTTATTTCATCCAATGTTATACAGCCTTCATTCTTTGCCTCCAACAACAAATCAAGCCACTGCTTTTTTCGCACTACAAGTGAATTAATACCGATTTTATCATTTATATATGGCTCAATATGAATGTCACCGAAGCAAATGTCACCCAATTCACCATAATGGTCAATACAGAACAAACATCTACGGGGAATGAAAAAACTTCTTAATGGGTGATAATAACTTTGGAATCTTTCTTTATATGACTTGCCATATTTTATTTTTGCTACAAGTGAACCAAGGCAACCTTCGTCACGATAGGCAAAATATGTCAAATCATTCTTTGTTATATGACGTTCTTTAAGAACATAATCAGTAAGATTAAAGGTTCTTCCTGACGAACAATATATAGCAAAATATCCGATAACCCTTTCACGAAATTTTCTGTCAATTGCTTCCAACTTACGAAAGCCCTCAATATGGCATGGCAATCCAACAATTATATATCTGTTGCCTTTTGCAGCCTTGACATCTCTAACCGCATTATGAAGTGAAACTGGAGCATATTTACTGCTTTTGGCCGCTAATATTTCATCCGCCGTTGTCGCTATATAAGATTTTACCAGAAGCTCATTTTGAGGGTCAAAAGCCGTTACAACTGCACCGTCTATGTATTTCTTTTCAAGCAAAAAGATAAGGAACTGACTTACCATGCCACCTGAAGCACAATGGAAACGTATGTCATCGTTATTGCTATGCCCAGTAAAACATTTCAAGTATCGGCCAACCATTTTATCGGTCTTTGTACCTTCATCTGAAAATTGTTCACAGGCAATTCGTGTCAAATCCACTCCTAAGCCAGGACACACATCAGAACACCTATGGCAACCTTTATCATTCTTGCACAAGCCTTTATCAATTTGTGGAATGAAACGTCCTTTTTTTACAATTGTGATTATCGCATTAGATGGGCAAGCACCTTCGCAAATTCCACAACCGGTACAAAGGTCACAATATATTGTATAATTAATATTTTGTCCCATTTGAGTTCATTATCATGTTAAATCCATTATCGTATAAATTTAAAATTTTATCTAAAGCGAGCTCATTTTTTACATAATTATTAAGGTTGGAACATATAAATTGATAATCAAATTTATTTTCTATAATATTCTGCATTACTAAAGCAAGACTTTGTGGGTTACGATTTTCAAAAATGAAACCATTTACTCCATCTTGAATATATTCATTAAAACCAGGATGATTTGATGCTATTACGGGAATATTGTAATAATAAGATATAAGTAATGGACCCGATTGTGTTACATCTTTATATGGGAGTATTAAATAATCAGAAGTAGAAAAAATACCAGGTATTTCAATATTTTCAATTCTTCTGATGCATAATTCAAAGCAATCCATCGAGTCTATCATTTTCTCATAAAATTTCCAGTTATAACATCCACCATAAATTTTAACAATAAAACGTCCTGAATATTTCTGACACAACATATTAGTTGCTTTTATTAAATATTCTAAACCTTTTCTTTCTTGTATTTTCCCGAAAAATAAGAAATGAACTTTTCCATCATTATGTTTTTTCTTGTTTGACTCACCAAAGCCTTTTAAGGTCAATGGTGCATAGAATGCATTTTTCTTATATTTTTGATTAAACAATTCAAGCTGAGTTTTTGAAAATAGATGAAAGTTTTGGTATTTTGAAAAAACAAATTTTTTATAATATGTAATAAATGTTCTATTTTTAATTTCAACATGATCTATAAAATCATGACAAGCATAAATGATTTTTTCTTTATCTATTCTCAATAAATAAAAAATGAAAAACATATAAGGTAAACCTAAAAAATCAATATATATTAAGTCATAATTGCCTGCTTTTATTTTTAAAGATAATTTCACATAATAGATTAAAGACTTTAAGGAACTTAATTTAGGCCAATTTACCGATATACCTTTTATATCGTTACTTTTTAATATAGAATCAATATCTTTTTTTTTGAAAAAGGATTTCCTTTGTATAACAACAAACCAATTTATTTCATATCTTTTACAAAAAGCTGGAACAATATGTTCATCAACATCAAAAAAACTTGACCCTGTTAGCCAAAAAATTTTCTTCATAATAATATTATTTAGCAAAAAAATTACTATACTCAGATTCTATGTATGTATTCATTTTTTCGATATATAATCTATTTTTCTCTTTCACTCTTTTAATTTCATCAATACCATAATCATAAGACCAAAATAAATCTAATGCATTAATCCATTCATTTGCATTTGTCGAAGCAAATATAGGGGCTATTTCTGGTTGATATATGCCAATTAAACTATGTGGATGGGCCATAACTATTTTATCATAACTAATACCTTCAAAAGTTTTGATTTTCAATCCTGTACCCTGATATGTAGGATTAATTACGATATCTGCAGTTTCATAAAAAAGTCTTGCATCATCAACATAACCAATAAGTTCTATATTATGCGAGTTTTTCAAATGATTAAGTAATTTACAAATACCGCCTCCGATTCTTAATTTAACATTAGGATAAACTTTTACTATTTCAGGAAATATTACGGATAAAAACCAATTCAATCCATCAATATTGAATTGATTTGGACCAGATAAAAATAATAATTCTTTATTCCCCACGATTTTACTATTATAATATTCATAAACACTGAATACATTATAAATTCTACTTTGTGGAGATAATTTACTGAAATATATACCCTCTTCTGTATTTAGAGCAAAAATATGTGGACTTCGTTGCAAGGCCTTTGCTTCTTGATCTGCAGATGTCCCCATCCAAGTTTTCTTTTGATTTAACAGTAAATTTTTATAACTGAAATAATCATGAGTTACCAAACCTTTTAATGAAATATTAGTTTTTATAAGGAGTCGCGATAGTGTATAATAATTTACAATACAGCAGTCGAATTTTAATTTTTTATTTAGTAAGTCAACATATTTAGTCAGCCCATGTGGATATTCATCATCGCAATGCTTATATCCATGATTAAACAAATTTCGATACTTACCAATAATATTAAACCTTATTTTTTCCAGTAATCCAACATTGTAACTGTAAAAGTTATCTTTCCAATACTCTTTCATATGATTTATACAATCTTCATTATTGGCATTGGTTGCCCTTAAAGCATTTTCCATAATATATAAAAAATACACGTCATGTCCCATTCGTTTAAACAGTTCTACTTGGTTTAAGATAAAACGACGGTTTCCTGCTGTTGTCGGATGAGTCGGACATTTTGCAACGATTAATACACGGGCCATAATTTTCTAATTTTATTTTCTTCGTAATACGGCGCATTCTATATTTTTAGAATACTCCATTATCGTATGTTTTTTCGCAAACCTTTTCATATTATTCGCATAAAAAGCATAATTATTTAGCGCCTCCAACAATTCTGTACTAAAATCATCTTTTAAGGGATTATACAAGACCCCCAATTTATTCTCTGCTATTTCATCAGAAAAAGCCGCATTATACGGTGCAACAACAGGCATACCCAAAGCAATGGCATCTAAATAACTCGTAATTCCTATAGGCCCGATAATACTGTCAGCTTTCTCTAATGGAATGACCATCACTTTTGCGTGGATAAGAATAGACAACATTTTTTTATCATCAGGAATATCTTGAAAACAAAGTTTTATATTGCCGTCATTTTTATATTGCTCAGGGATATGTTTGCTATCGGTAACAACCAAGCCCGTACATTGCCTTAATTTGGTCACGCTTAAAATAAATTTGTTATGATCCCTTGCTGTTTTCCCGTTATCAATAAAGTCAATAATTACTTTTGTCGTTTTCTTTATTATATTTTGCGGAGTAAAAATCGACATCTGGATACCATTGATTGAAAAACATAATCCTCTTATCGGTCACATACTTTCGAGCTTCATTTAATAGCTTTTCTGTAAAAAATATAGAGATGTCAGATTTAGCGTATTGCATTATTTTCTTAAAAGGTGGGTGATGAAAAATTGTCACCAAACGGGGCTTTAATAAATGATATTTGTTGAATACGCCTAAATATTTTGACACGACACAAAGAGAGTCAGAAATCAATTCATATTTAAATGACATGATATAAACTTTCAAAACTTCTTTTAAAGTCTGGTGTTGAATACATACAAATTTGATTTTACCCCCCGATACTACTTTTTAAGACTGCAGTATCATCCGTTTCAAAATAGTCTATAAGTTCATAAAAACCAAACAGATGATGACTGGGTTGCTCCCCTCCTTTTATTTTAAGCCAAGAAGCATAATTAATTATGAAAAGTATCTTCATATTTTCAAATAATATTGTAATCAAAAATTGTTCTATATGGAACGTTTACTTCCTCAAAATAGAAGCCATCACAATATCCATAAATTTTATATACATAATAAATAATAAAAAACAAGATAGCTAATCTTCCAAATTTCTTTTCTTTATTTGAAATATAAAAATATAGAGTGTGGATTAATAATAAAGCCTGTGCCGGAAACAATAATCCTGCAAGTCGAGTAAATTCGCCCATGCCTTGCGAAAATACAAGTTGTATTCCTATATAAACAAGGAACATGTTTAAGAGCCCATTATAAAACTCGTTTTTCTCTAAAAGTCTTTTTTTTCTAACGTATAGATAATTCAACAAGAAAAACAGATTCAACAAAAGCGTAGAAATTCCTCTGGCTTCATGGTCACCAACATCTCGTTGTGTATAATGGTACATAACATCACCGACACTTCCTCCCATTGCAAGGGATAAAGATGTAAAATAGTTTTGGAAAACGTATGTTAATGATGAAAAAGACAACAATATGATAATTGCTATATAAGATTTTAATTTCACCTTACCAATCCAATATAATGGTAACATTATCAAGCACTGATTGTGAATCAATGAAGCACAGGCAATAATCACCATGTATTTTACAATATCCCGTTCCTTAAAATAACGATAAGCCAAATACACAAACCCCATACTTAAGCCAGCTCGGACAGCAAAATAGTTTGAAGACATTATCATTAATAGTGAAAAAAGAAGAATTGGATATTTGGGACAAAAATAAGTGCAAAATTTATAATAACTAAATTGAATGAATGCAATGATTATAATATTATAGAAATAGAATTTACCCACTAATGTCTTTATAGAAATATTAACAAGCATAAAACCTGGTTCCATTTTCCTATCACCAGACCTATAATAATTAAAAACATTATCCCAATTTGCGCTTTTAAATATTTCATAATAACTATCAAAATCACCCCCTGTATTCCATCTTAAACCTCCAAACAAAGTAAAAAATACGCACCAAATTATTATGATGTTTCTTTTTGTTCTAAAGTTTATATTAATAAAATCCAGAAAACAACAGCTAAATAGCAGTATAAAAATAGTATAGTATATCTCCATTTAGTTAAACACCTAAAATTTATTTATCCAAAATTATAGTTTTAAAAAAGCACATTCTCTTTTCTCGAAATGTAGAATTATTGAAAATAAAGAACGAAACTAATAATAAATATAAATATGTTGTATGTAATGTAAAATGTAATCAGTTTACATTGTGCCAACAAAAAACCTCTAATGCCAATTTTAGGATTATTACTAATATTTTTATTATTAGAAAGTACTAGAATTAATGAATATATCATCAACCTCTCATTATGTCAGTTAAAAATTTGATGACGATTATGCCTCATTTTTTATTTACATCATATCTTATTTAATATCCGACTATTTTTTACGAAAGTGCTTCATGTAAATATCTTTGTGAAAGTATTCTCCATTCATATAGTTTTTTGTTTGTCTTTTCCCAATCTATTTTCCCTATATTACTATCTATACCTAACATTTTAAGTAATGATTCAACACGAGAATTTCCTCTTCTTTTATTTCCAACGAAAAAAAATGACTTATTAAAGAGAATAGAAAACAATACACCATGATAAGAGTCTGTGACAACAAAATCACAGGTTAATATATTATTCAACCATTGTTCTATAGATATCTTATCTGTATCAGTGAGGCTCACAATAACACTATTCTTATTTAATAATCTTTCATATTGCTCTATCAATATCCTTTTCTCTTCATCCATGTCAAGTATATAACAAAAAATTTTTTCTTTCAAGCTATTGGATACATTAGCTTTTGTTATTAAAAACTTGTAATCAGCAATACTTAATAATAAAGTTGGATCCAATGTCCATATCGGTTTGGGGGCTATCCAGCCATAAGATTTCAAAAGTTCGAAAGACGAATTCTCTCTTACAGAAATAGCATTGAACTTTGCATACAAAGGAGTTAGCTTATGAATCAAATCCTCAGCATATACTTTATTCGAACCAAATGAAACAGCATAAGCAATTCTTTTTACATCTTCATTTTGAACAAACTTGAGGAAATAATTATCTAACCCAATATTTTTCGTCATATCTTCGCGCCATACTTGATCAGAACCGACGATATACGCATCATAATGTCCTTTACATATTTTTTTAAGTTCCGTAACAGTATGTATTTCTGTCGTATGCGGTATGTATTTATTATAAAATTCTAAAGCCAATGCGTTCTTTTTCAAAGACTCTAACAACGCATATTTTTCAATAAACAAAGGGCTATCATTACCGTAAATATTCTTTATAATTCGCTTTGTATAACTAAATGGCTTTTTAAACCATGGCAGTTTATAATTTCTAACTATATTTAGATGTTCAACTTGATGCCCCATTTTTTGAAGAACAGAAATAAGGGCATAACGTTGTAGATTCCCTCCATAGTTATTATCAAAAGGGAGATTAAGTACCGCAATCTTCATTCTTAATTATCTCCTTTAACTATATTGATGTCATTTTTAATTGGTAAAATTCCTTTTAAACTGTTTCTTTGCAGATTTATCAGCTATACAATTTATTATTCGGATCTTCTTTAGATATTTCGATTTAATCCGCCATAATAACTTTATTTCAGCGTCCATCCACCGTCAATGGGAACAATCTCACCAACAATGTTCGAGCCTAAGTCGGAGGAAAGGTAAAGAATCATTCCGGCAACTTCTTCAACGAGGGTGTACCTGCCGGTCAGGTGCGACGGCATATAGGCGTTGTCTTCCACATTTTTGCCCCTTACACCAGAATGGATGTTCGTTACCACGTTTCCCGGAGCAACGCCGTTGACTATTATTCCGTGTCTTGCAAGCTCCTTGGCCAGGCCTTTCGTTATGCAGACGGCTCCCCATTTTGAGATTGAATAAGGGTCAAAGCCTGACTTTATTCCAGCTATAGAACATACATTTACAACCCTGCCGCATATATTGTTTTCCAAGAAATATTTTCCTTCTGCCTGGCACATAAAAAACAAGCCTTTTGTGTTTGTCGTCATTACATTATCAAAAGTAAACTCGTCGTATTTGTCCCAAGCATTAACAGCATAAACACCGGCATTATTGACAAAGATGTCTATTTTACCTAATTGTGTTACAGCTTCCTGCATTTTCTGCGGTATTGATTTTATGTCTGATACATCCCAAACAATAGTATGAAGTTTGTCGGAACTGAGTTTTTCCTTTGCTTCTTTCAAGGCAGATTCATGCCTTCCCGTGATAATTACCTCTGCACCTTCGGCCAAATATTCTCTTGCGGTCTCGAAACCGATGCCACTGCTGCCGCCTGTAACCAGTACGCATTTACCTTCAAATCTCTTGCCGGGCGATACTTTGTCGAATTTTATCAATACAACGCCGCCGCTTTTTATATACTTCAATAAGTTTTTTGTGTAGCGTTTAATTCTGCCTATCATATTTTTGTTAGTTTTTCAATGTTCTTACTGGATTTTCTAATTTAGAACTACCTGATATTCAATGTATTTACAATTTGCCGTAAATCAGACTTTAAAAGGCGGCTTTTTAGAACGCAATCCATGCCCTTTTGGAGTGCAAAATACGTCCTTTTAGAATTTGAACATAGTCAAGCAGTAATACAATTTACCGTCTGCAACCTTCATTTTTCGTTATAGTCTGCATTAAATGCATTCTCTTCAATGAAGGCTTTGGTAAACTTGCGTGCCCCTGTACGGTTCATGAAGAATGAATTTATGTAGTATGCGGTATCCTGAAATCTTGCATCCCTCATATAGTC
>ULTX01088017.1_pt1 | contig 19321 bp, 17 predicted proteins | sample 1958041 | NCBI WGS metagenome assembly ULTX01 (sample SAMEA4835747, study PRJEB28245) | human gut metagenome | biome: gut microbiome; material: fecal sample | place: Denmark | collected 2008
CAAATTGCCGATAAAATTAAAAAAATACAATCGAAATAACTGTTATTTCGACTGACATCAACTGACATTAATCATAAACGGCTGTTTATCAAAATATTAAAAAACGAAAATGTCAGTTGATGTCAGTTGGCGTTTTCATCCGAATGACTCATTTTTTCTGTTTTGTCTATCGAAGAAGGCAGGATAAGCTGATAAGAGCCATTTCTATCATTAGATATAGTAGCACTCGATACGCTTTCGAGTTTATCCCGAAGGCGTCCTATCATCTTATAAAAACTATCCAAAGAGTAGGTTTCAAGCTCTTTTCCGATAGCTAAGTAAATGTCATGTTTAGACAAAGTGTGATGAGGAGATTTAAGAAAACATTCTAACAAATTAGACATGGTTGCAGACAGGGTAGCAATCGTCTTGTTATTCTCATTACAGAGTACGTTTTGTTCAGCGTCAAAATAGACTTTTATACCCAAATTGTAAAGTCGATTGTTTCCACTTCGTGTTCGGGGTTTTACGCCCTCTTCCTGAATCTGCGTATTTGGCTTTCGGAGGGAAGTTAAAGATTTATATAACTTTCTCAGACGGACAAGGAATAAACAAAGGCATGGCACTCCCCCTCCTGCCAAGAATATTAATCCCCAATCTGTCCATTCCAACAAATCGTACCAGGAAATATCGGAAAAAGCCGTTATTTCCGTTTCGCAATAGCTTCCTATATACCGAGTACACAGGCTGTCGTAACGCGCTACCGTAATAGAATCCGGAACATAACTGGTAGTTCCAGATAAAGGTTGCTTCAGTCGCAAATCAATATTATGATTGCAAACCGACGAATCAGATAATAATCGAGACCAGCTATTATATAAAGAATCAGCTTTTAACACCGATTCCAAAATTAAATAAGAATGTATGTCGCGGACAAATTTACTTGCACTAATATTATCATAGTATTTTGTTCGAGGGACGTAAGCCATGGATGGAACGTATTCTTCCTCGTACCGTATCGGGTAATTCTTCATTCAAGGATTCCGTGAGGTTGCTGCTGAACAAAAGGTTGGCCGTATCACGCGAAAGCATCTCCTGCTGCAAAGCTTGCGTCAAGATTTCTCCAGCTTTCAACTGATACGTTTCATGTCTATATGAAGTACGCATATAGCCAACCATTACAGCCAACACTATTCCCGTAAGCAAACAAATTGTTATCGATCTGAATCTTATCTTCATACTGAATTTGGAATTAAAATGGAAATAAATATTATTTCATCGCGTTTCTCTGTTTATATGAATACTGAACGCTCCTCTACCCTTAAGCCTAAAACTTTGCGTGCTCTCTCTTTGGTAAAGGGGTGCAGTAAATGTTTATCAGATTAACAAAGCAAAATTAAAGATATTGTTTAGAAAATCAAATTTATAGTGGCGTAAAACAAAAAAACACTTTCATTCCCAGTAAAATCCGGAACACATGATACTACACTTGATTTTCATTACGGAAGATTATTGTGTCTGTACTCTTGTTTATGTAGCATAGTGCCAAAGTTGCCTGTCTGTTTTGGCGGACTTATCGGAGTTACACAGATTTCCTTTTATCCAAAAACATACAGGCAACCTTGGCACACGAAAGCTTCGCAAAGTTGAGACTATGCGTGAAGCAGCAGGTCGGGAAGATCGAACCCGTTCATTGTGAAGCTGATGGCGAATATGGCAGTGCTGACTACCCAAAGAATCAGCAGCGTCCATTTGAGCCCCGTAGCCATGGCTTGCCACTTGAGCATGGAACGGAATACACCGTAAACAATGCCCAGCAGAGGAATACCCAGCATCAGGGTACCTGCGATGTACATGACAATGGTCGATATCGGTGAGAGCGGCAATATGATGTCGGTGCTGGGAAACAGGGACAGCAATGCTGCTCCTCCACCAATGCCGACAACGATAGCCATGAAAAGCAGCGCAACAAAGATGACGGCAAAGATAAAGAGTATGGGGCTACAGATAACGGCAATAGCAATTAGCCCTATTTTCAATAACCATCCGACAACGGTGACTATGGCATTGCCTAACGACGAAAGAAAGGAACGAGGCTTGTCCGACCGGATGTATTCGTTTACCCCGTTGCCTACTTTCTCGAATCCGTCGGTAACGGTTTTTCCGATGTTTTCTACTGTGACAGCCTCACCACGCATATTCAGCTTTTCGGCGGCAGTCCGGGCTTCGGGAACAATAATCCAACAAATGATGTAGAGCGGTATCAATATTTTAAAAGAGAAAATCAGTAATATGACCATGGCCAGACGAAGCGGGGTGACATTGAGGCCGAAATAGGCTGCTGCGCCACTGATGACGCCTCCCAGCATCTTGTCGTCCGGATTTCGGTAGAAGCGGCGATGTGCGGTTGTCTTCACATCTTCGTCCGAAGACGGTTCGGTGTCCGTATCCATATCTTCCGGCTTTCCCATGCGTGCTATGACTTCTTCGACATCGGTTATGGTGATGACCTGGGCACCGGTCTGCAACTTTTCGGCAAACAGTTCGGAAATGCGTTGCTCGATGTCGTTCACTATTTCGTCGGCACTGGAGTGTTTACGGAAATGCAGCTTCAGATTATTGAGATAGTTGTCAAGAAGTCGATAGGCGTCTTCGTCTATATTGAACACGGTCCCTCCTAAATTTACAGTTAAAGTCTTTTTCATTGTGTTCTTGGGGTTATTTTGTTAATTCGTTTATTGTTTGTTGAATAGTCCTGCATAAACTGGAATAAAAGAGCTGATGAACGGGCTTATCGGTTGGCTATGTGATTGACGGTTTCGTTCAACTCCCGCCACGACACTTCCAGTTCACCAAGAAAAACCTCTCCCATTTCGGTCAGCCGGTAATATTTACGCGGTGGTCCTTGCGTCGATTCGACCCATTCGTAACTAAGCAGGCCGTCGTTTTTCAGACGGGTCAGCAGTGGATACAGGGTTCCCTCCACTACTATCAACCGGGCTTCTTTCAGTTTCGATATGATGTCTGAAGCATAAGCCGGTTCTTTATGCAACAGAAGCATGATGCAGTATTCCAGCATTCCCTTCCGCATTTGCGATTTTACGTTATCTACATTCATTGATTAATTGTTTTGTATAGCACAAATATATGTATTATATAGGTACCTTGTATTACATAATACTATATATTATACTACATTAACAGTTTGGCAAGTAATGAAAGACACCGCGTGTAGGTTTGGAAAACATTGGGATAGAAGTACCTAAACCGATCGGTTGATAAGCATAAGTATTTACAAGTTTAGATAAGCTACATAGGAAACAAGGATAATGTTTTCTCTCCAGTTAGGGAAAAATATTTCTCCAGTTAAGCAAATGTTTTTTCCTAACTGGGAAATAATACAGCGCAGCGTGTGTGTGTTCAGAGCGAAGTTGACAAGAAATAAAAGTGGACAACTGGAAAATAGAAAAAGGCAGCCGGATTACAAAAAATCAGGCTGCCTTCTTATTATGTCGGGATCGGTGTTGTTACTTGGCTACTCGTTCGAGCCACTTCACCATGGCGAGCATGACTCCCATGGAGATAAGGCAAACAATCAGGAAAATAGCCCAGCAGTAACCGATGGGGATAGAATTGTACATAAGCGGGCCTATCCACAACAAGAGGTTGCCGACAGCCGTAGCACCTAACCAGAGTCCCTGGCAGAGGCCGAGAAGATGCTTGGGAGCAACTTTGGACACAAACGAGAGTCCGAGCGGCGAGATGAAAAGTTCGGCAACGGTAAGAAGGAAATAGAGAACGATCAGTACCCATGCTCCGGCTTTCACCTGCTGGTCGATGGGAAGTTCGCGGAATTCGGTTGCAGACGGATAACCTTGCGAGAAGGAATATACGGAAAGGAACAGGTAGGCAAGTCCTGCAATCAGCATACCGATAGCGATCTTGCGGGGAGTTGAAATTTCTTTCCCTCTGCGAGCCATGGAGCCGAAAATCATCATGATGATGGGAGTCAGCGTGATGACAAAGAACGGATTGACAGCCTGCCATATTTCGGGGGCGATGGTAGTGGTATTAACAAAGTCGCGCGCAAAGAGTGAGAGGGATGTTCCGTTTTGATGGAACGAGAACCAGAAGAAGATAACGACTCCAAGCACAGCAAACAGGGCGTACAGGCGCTGTTTGATTTCTTTTGCCATCGCCATTTTTTCTTCTTCGGAATATTGAACGGCAGCAACGGCCTCTTTCTTTCCCGGGTTGGGGAATTGTTTCTTGGTTACGAGGAAGATAATCAGTGAAATGAACATGGCTGCTACCGATGCAAGGAACGAATAATGGATACCTTCATTGAAAATCTGAAGATACTGGGCGCACGAATCGGCCATATTGGCTGTATCGCCTACACATTGTGCCATCAGCTGGTTGAGGTTACCCAATGCTTCGGCCGACATCTGCTCTGCCCTTTCAATGTATTCGTGGCACAATGCAGGAAGGCTTGCGTTATAGACCATGTTGTGTGCATTCAACCACCAGCTGCGCAGAAGCGGAGCGACGAACGGAGCAACAAGGCCGCCAATGTTGATGAATACGTAGAAGATCTGGAAGCCGGAGTCGCGCTTGCTCTTGGCTATCTTCAGTTCCTTCTCGCCTTTTTTGGCGGCTTCTGCTTCCAGGTCGTCGTACATCTGACCTACGATGGCTTGAAGGTTGCCTTTGAACAGACCGTTACCAAATGCGATGAGGAACAGGGCGGCACAGGTCAGTGCGAGTAGCCAGGTGGTGTTTCCCGAATTGGCCGTAATGGGGAAGGAAAGAACGATGTAGCCGATTGCCATGATAACAAGACCGGCCATGATGGTGCCTTTATAATTTTGCTTTTTGTCGGCTATATAACCGCCAATGAGGCTTAAGAGGTAAATGCCGGCATAAAAGAACGAGTAAATCAATGTACTTTTTTCTTCGCTGATACCGAATTTGGAGCAAAGGAATAATACTAATACGGCATTCATGATGTAGTAGCCGAAACGCTCACCCATGTTTGACAGTGCCGCAGGAATCAGACCCTTAGGATGTTTGTTGAACATAGAATTAATTTTTTAATAGTGACTAAATAGGCTTTTTAATTAATAATAGTTGCAAATATATACTTTTTACGGGATAATGCACTAAAATAGGCTGAAAAATAGAAAGGGTATGCAAGATTTATATGACTTGCATACCCTTGGTAAAAACAAATTGTCAGAAGGACCTCCAGAAGTTAGATGCTCATGTACCTTTTTTCCTTCACATGAATATCAGAACAGCGCACATACTTCTGCTCGAACTTCCCTGATGAGGTCCTGTGGCGCCAGCTTCAGCTGCAGACCACGAACTCCCGCACTGACATAAATGTATGGATACTGCAGGCACGTTTCGTGGATGTAGGTAGGGAACTGCTTCTTCATGCCGATGGGAGAACAGCCTCCCCGTATGTAGCCTGTCAGCGGAAGCAGTTCCTTGACCGGAATCAGGTCGCACTTCTTATTGCCCGATACCTTGGCTGCCAGTTTCAGATCGACTTCGTTTTCACCGGGAATGACGCATACAAAGTAGCCGGACTTGTCGCCATGGAGCACCAGAGTCTTAAACACGCAGTTGATGTCTTCGCCTAAACTGGCAGCTACATGGACGGCGCTGAGGTCTTCTTCATCGACCTCGTAGGGAATTAATTCGTAGGCAATTTTAGCTTTGTCTAACAGCCTTGCGGCATTGGTCTTATTGATCTTCATTTTCTTTATCCTCTTTCTTATTTAAGTTTCGGTTTTTAATATCTTTCTAAGGGTGTGTAAAAACTAAAAGTGACTGACATCTTGTTATTTTTAGGCACGGATTACGCGGAAAAACACAGAGAAAAAAGAAGAATAATCATTTGCGGAATTCCGTATAATCAGTGCATAAAGGAAATCGGTTTCCTAATTTGACAAACTTTCTACTTACTTTTAGCTTCTAATGAATATCCATCCGGCAGAGAATCTTTTTTCTGGGTCTTTGCCGCTTTTAATTCTTCTTTCAGGAATCGGGGGGTAAATCCTTTAGAACTGTCGGCCACTTCCTCGGGAGTGCCACAGGACAGGACTCCACCTCCACCCTTTCCTCCTTCGGGCCCCATGTCGATGATGTAGTCGGCCATCTTGATGACATCCAGGTTGTGCTCGATGACGATAACCGTGTTTCCCTTATCGACCAGCCTGTTCAGTACGTTCATCAACACACGGATATCTTCGAAATGCAGGCCGGTTGTCGGTTCGTCCAATATGTACAAGGTCTTACCCGTATCGCGTTTGGACAGTTCAGTTGCCAGTTTGACACGCTGGCTTTCGCCACCGGACAGAGTTGTGGACGACTGACCTAACTTGATGTAACCCAAGCCGACTTCCTGTATCACTTTTATTTTGTTCAGTATTTGCGGAACATTTTCGAAGAATTCTACCGCACGGTTGATGGTCATGTCCAGTACGTCGGCAATGGATTTTCCTTTGAAACGAACTTCGAGCGTCTCCCGATTGTACCGTTTTCCGTGGCATACCTCGCAGGGGACATATACGTCCGGCAGGAAATTCATTTCAATGGTCTTATATCCGTTACCCTGACAGGCTTCGCAGCGTCCTCCACTGACATTGAACGAAAAGCGACCGGGTTTGTACCCGCGGATCTTGGCTTCGGGCAGACCAACAAACAGGTTGCGGATGTCGGAAAAAACACCGGTGTATGTGGCGGGATTAGACCGCGGAGTACGTCCCAATGGAGACTGATCTACATTGACGACCTTGTCGATATATTCCAGACCTTCGATGCTATCGTAAGGCAGCGGATCTTGCAGAGAACGGTAGAACTTCTGCGACAGGATGGGTTGCAGTGTCTCGTTGATCAGGGTCGATTTGCCGCTTCCTGACACGCCGGTCACGCAGATCAGTTTGCCCAAGGGAAATTCTACATCAATGTTTTTCAGGTTATTGCCCTTGGCACCACGCAACCAGATGCTATGTCCGTTGCCTTTGCGCCGTTGTGCAGGGATTTCGATGGCACATTCGCCGTTGAGGTAGCGCGACGTCAGGGTGTGGGTGCGCAACATCTCCTGAGGAGTACCTGCAAAAACAACTTCGCCTCCCAGACGTCCGGCTTTAGGTCCCATGTCGATTACGTAATCGGCAGCCAGCATCATGTCTTTGTCGTGTTCGACGACGATAACCGTGTTGCCCAAATCGCGCAGTTCCTTTAATGAATGTATCAGGCGTTGGTTGTCGCGCTGATGCAGTCCGATACTGGGTTCGTCCAAGATATAGAGGACATTGACCAACTGTGATCCAATTTGAGTGGCCAGTCTTATGCGCTGGCTTTCACCGCCGGACAGACTGACGGCACTACGGTTCAGAGACAGATAATCGAGGCCTACATCCAAGAGGAATTTGAGCCGTGTCCGAATCTCCTTCAGGATTTCTGCGGCAATCTGTCGCTGTTTGTTGTCAAGGTGTTCATCTACCTTCTGAAGCCATTCGTACAGGTCCTTGATGTCCATGCTGGACAGTTCGTAGATATTCTTGTCGTGGATGCGGAACGAGAGTGCCTCTTTGTTCAGTTTGGCTCCGTGGCATTCGGGGCAGACTGTTGTTTTGGCAAACTGTTCGGCCCACTTCTGGGCAGTAGCAGAGGAATCTTTTTCCTGTAGCATCTGGATGTATTTTACAACTCCTTCGAAAGTCACAAAGTAATCGGAAGAGGTACCAATCAATGAACTTTTGATTTTTATGCGTTCGTCGGCTCCATACAGAATCTCTTCGATGGCCTCTTCGGGCAAATCTTTAGCCGGAGTCTTTAGGGTAGCCTCGTATTTTTCCAGCAGGGCGTCTATCTGCCAGAATATCATGCTGTTCTTGTATTTCCCGATGGGAGCTATGGCTCCTTCGTAGATGGAAAGTTCACGATTGGGTATCACTTTGTCAATATCTATTTGATTGACAACGCCCAACCCCTTGCATTTGGGACAAGCACCCTGAGGCGAGTTGAAAGAAAAATTATGCGGTGCGGGGTCGCGGTATGAGAGCCCCGTGACGGGACACATGAGGCGCTTGCTGTAGTGACGGACACTTTCGTTTTCAGCATCCAGGATCATGATCAGTCCATCGCCTTGTTTCATAGCAGTAGCTACACTGTTTTTCAAACGATTATCATCCTTTTCTGAAACTATCAGTTTATCTATGACTACTTCTATGTCATGATTCTTATACCGGTCCAACTTCATGCCGGGAAGAGCCTCACAGATTTTTTGGTCCACCCTTACGTACAGATACCCTTTTTTCCGAATCTGCTCGAACAGTTCTTTATAATGTCCCTTCCGATTGCGAATCAACGGAGAAAGAATGTATATTTTCTTTCCTTTATAGTCTTTCAATATCAGGTCCAGAATCTGTTCTTCGGTATATTTCACCATTTTTTCTCCCGACAAGTAGGAGTATGCTATGCCGGCACGAGCGTACAATAGTCGCAGGTAATCGTAGATTTCGGTAGTAGTGCCTACGGTAGAACGAGGATTCTTGTTGGTGGTTTTCTGCTCGATAGAGATGACTGGGCTTAATCCGGTAATTTTGTCCACGTCTGGTCTTTCCAAATTGCCTAAAAAATTGCGTGCATAAGCTGAAAATGTTTCGATATAGCGACGTTGTCCCTCAGCAAAGATCGTATCGAACGCCAACGACGATTTACCGCTTCCGCTAAGCCCGGTAATAACTGTCAAGCTGTTGCGGGGAATTTCCGCATCGATATTTTTCAGATTATGCACTCGGGCACCATATACATTGATATACTCTTTTTCTTCTTGCATGTTACCATTCTGATTTAAATCGGCAATAAACTACATGCAAAAATAAGCGTTTCCATCCGAATATCATTTTAAATGATTTATTTTTCGGCTTTGAAAAGAGGAATATTATTTCTTAACTCATTCTTTTGGTCGGAATGGCATAATATTCTTAACTTTGCATTAACTTTGGGGCGTATGGAGAATTACTTGCGGCAATAATTTGATATTTCAAAGGTTTCGCAAGTAGCGAATTGATTAATCGATGACTACCGAACGGAAAAATAATTTGCGAAACTTAAAATAGTAATAGATGAAAACAATTAACCGGATGGTCTGTCTGCTTTTGCTTGCCTGCATGTGCGGTGTGAAAGTGAAAGCGCAAGAAAACCAGACTTATATATTACATACTATTGAAAAAGGACAGAGTCTTTATTCGATTGCCAGCATGTACGGTGTCAGCCAGGCAGACATTGTAAAACTGAATCCCGGCAGCGACGAGAAAATATACATCGGACATACACTCCGGATTCCACGAAGTGTGACAAACAGCCAGAAAGAAACGTATCATACGATTGAGGCTGGCGAAACGTTGTATCGTCTGACCGTGAAATATAACGTTTCGGCCAAGGCTATATGCGATGCCAATCCGGGACTGAGTGCCGAAAACTTCCGTATCGGTCAAGTAATTCGAATTCCGATGCCGGGTGAATCAACCGTTACAGAAAATAATCAAGCTGTTACTCAACTTGCGGAAACTAAGAATTCCGAAGTTATTCCGGCTGCAGTACAGTCTCGTTGTCGGGAAATGCACAGAGTAAAACGGAAGGAAACTGTTTACAGCATCAGTCGTGAATATGGAATCACGGAGGCGGAACTGATTGATGCCAATCCGGAGCTGAAAGGTAAAAGCAAAATAAAGAAAGGTGCTTATCTGTGCATTCCCTACCCTTCCGTTACGCAGCAACAGAAAGCAGGAAACGTACATTCCCAAACGGTACCTACTGACAGTGAACTGTTTAATGAAAATAAGAAGAAGGCTGAACGGATCAGTACCATTAAGGCAGCCGTTATTCTCCCCTTCTTGCCTGATGCGGCATCGCGTAGCGAATCGGCACGTATGGTAGAGTATTACGAAGGTTTTTTAATGGCAGTGGACAGCCTGAAGCGTGGCGGAACTTCCATTGACCTTTATACCTATAATTCGGGCGCAAATGTGGGAGCCTTGAACGAAATTCTTTCAAGAAGTGAAATGAAAGACATGGATATTGTTTTCGGTCCTCTGCAACAACAACAGATTAAACCGCTGGCGGATTTTGCGAAGAAGAATGATGTTCGTTTGGTTATTCCTTTTACTTCGAAGGATAATACCGTATTCCGTAATTCGGCAATCTATCAGATTAATACGCCTCAATCTTATTTATATTCAGAGGTTTACGATCATTTTGTCCGTCAATTCCCCAATGCGAATGTAATCTTTATTGAGGCAAGCAGCCAAACGAAAGATAAAGCAGAGTTTATTAAAGGGATGAAGGATGAATTGCGTAACCGTTCCATTCCGATGGCTACGGTTGCCGAGGATGCTTCCGTAGAATCGTTGAAGGGTATGTTGAAAGCCGACCGCGAGAATATATTCATACCGACATCGGGTAGCAATCTGGTTTTGGTCAAGTGTCTGCCGCAAATGACGCTGTTGGTACGGGAAAATCCGGAATTCAGTATTCATTTGTTCGGATATCCGGAATGGCAGACCTATACGAAAGATCACCTGGAATCGTTCTTTGATTTGGATACTTATTTCTATTCTTCTTTCTATACGAACGATTTGTTTCCTGCGGCCAAGAGCTTTACACGCAATTATCGTCGTTGGTATGGAAAGGATATGGATGAGCGCTATCCGAAATACGGTATGTTAGGTTTCGATACCGGCTATTTCTTCCTGAAAGGACTGTCTCGTTATGGCAGCGAACTGGAGAATAATATTCAGCGGCTGGATTTTACGCCGATACAGACCGGCTTCAAATTTCAACGTGTCAATAATTGGGGCGGATTTGTGAATAAGAAAGTGTTCTTTGTACGTTTTACGAAGAACTATGAGTTGGTGAAACTTGATTTTGATTGAATGTGATGAAACTGAAAACGATTATTGGTACGGCTTTCCTGCTGGGAGCATGTGTCGTGCCTGTCAAGGCACAGGTTGGCGAACAACGTCATAATTTTGCTTTAGGAATAAATGGAGGCATCAACCTGAATAGTGTAACGTTCTCACCCAGCGTGCGGCAGAAGAACTTGCTTGGAATGACCGGAGGTATTACAGCTCGATACATTTCAGAACGGTATTTCAAGATGATTTGTGGAGCCCAGATCGAAATAAACTTCTCGCAACATGGTTGGGATGAGTTTTATGAGGATTATCCTGAGTTGCAATATACACGGAAGATGAATTATGTGGAGATTCCATTTCTGGCTCATCTGGCTTTTGGTAAAGAACAGAGAGGTGTACAGTTCTTCATCCATGCTGGTCCTCAGATAGGTTTTTTTCTGAGTGACAGTTATACAATGAGTGATAATTGGGGAAACTACTCAGGGATCACCGTAGAACAACATGACATGCCGGTAGAGAACAAGTTTGACTATGGTATTGCTGGCGGTGCAGGGCTTGAAATACGTACGGGAGCCGGTAATTTCTTAGTGGAAGGACGGTATTATTATGCATTATCCGACTTTTATCACAGCACCAAAAAGGATTATTTTTCACGCTCAGCTCATGGAGTAATCACTGCTAAAATTACTTATCTGTTCGATCTGAAGAAATAATAAAAAAGTCAGGCACGAATTACCAAGAAAGTAAATTCGTGCCTGACTTTTTATGTATTATAAGAAAGATGCCTTATCTCAACCTGTCGGCTGCCCTGACCATTACCTCATCGCTATAAATAGCACGGAATGAGAGGTAATTCAGTATAATGCATATTACAGGCAGGCATAAGGCCCACTTGAGGTGGAAACCTGCCTGAAGGTCGTCTTTCAGAACAAACATGAATACCAAAAAGGCTATGTAAAAGCCTACTAACAAGATGCTTCCAAATATGGTCATGCGTATCTGCAGCATGCGGTTACGATAAAGGAAAATGCTGCAACACGCAATAACGGCACTTAATATCAGGATGCCGAACAAACCCCACGTAGATTGGAACGTTCCGTCGGCCATGGTAACGCCTAATGGTTTGAAAACATGAGTTGTAATATTATCCGTTCCTACAAATTGTCCGATCGGCATAAAAGCTGTTGCGACAAGCAAGATAGTCACTAACAATAAATAGACGGATTGGATGCGTTGTATCATTATTGTAATTTTTCTTTTTCTTTGGCCGGATTACGATAATATATCTTGCCTTCAATGTATTCCTGTGTAGCTATCAGGGTCGGTTTGGGCAATTTTTCGTAATAACGGGAAATCTCAATCTGCTCGCGGTTTTCGAATACTTCTTCCAAATTGTCGTTGTAGGAAGCAAATTCGGCCAGTTTTTTGGAAAGGTCATTTTTGATCTCCACACTGATTTGATTAGCGCGCTTGGCTATAATCGCAACAGTTTCATACACGTTACCGGTGTCCTCGCACAGTTCCATCATATCGCGGGTTACCGTAGTTGTTGGAGCATTCGTTTTTCTGTAATCCATAAATCTTTCTATCTAAATTAAAATTCACGTATTTGTCTATCTGTTATTCTCCTAATACTTTCTTTGATTCTTGGAAAATGCGTTCCGCGTCTTTCAGATACTTACTTTCCGGAAACTCATTTTTGAAAGCATAGTATTCGTCTATTGTTTCGCGATAACGTTCCGGCTTTTTATCGTCAATACTATTGATGGCCATTTCGTATTTGGCTCGTAAAATGAGTATGGACAAGTCTTCACGTAAATTAGTATAAGGATAGTCCTTCAGAGCATTTTGGGCAGTAATAACGCAAGAAAGATAGTTATTACCACGGTAATTTCCTAAATTATAATACATTTTGGCGGAAAGATATTCTTTCATTACCAGTTTGTCCTGCAGGGCAAATATCATGTTCTGAGCTTCTTCTTTCCTCGAACTTTGCGGAAAATATTCCATGAACATCTGTAATTGCTGTATTGCAGTATATGTTCCTGACTGATCCAAACGGGGCTCGGGGGTATCGAGGAACAGTGCTTTTCCGGCATGAAAGCGAGCCAATTCGGTGTATATGCCACGGGGATATACGTTATAATATTGAATGAAAGTTTGCGCAGCTGTCTGATAATCTCTTTGATTATAGTAACACATTCCTAACATGTATAGAGATTCTTCAGCCTTGTTGGTACCTTTCAGGATGGCTATTAGTTCATTCAGTAACGTTGCTGCACGGCTATACTGCCCTTTAGCAAAGTAATTCTTTGCAGCCTCATATTTGTACTCATAATCAGTACTTTTCAACAATTTGTTATATTCTCCACACGAGGAGAGTAGCAGGGCTGCCAGCAAAGTTATTAATATGTTCTTTTTCATTACTATTATTCAAATAATGCACAAAGATAGATGTTCGTGCCGAATAAAGCAACGATACCAGCCTTAATTTTTCAAAAACCCGATAGAAAGGGCATTTTTAATGATAAATGCCCTTTGATTTTCTATAAACGGTACAGGTCGTTTGCTGCTAACAAATCTACTTTTCTTTCGGTCAACACGCGTATGCAATTCTCCATGTCATTGGGGCGTATGATAACGTTGGCTGTCTCGCCATTGGCAAATGAATACATGTATTCGATGAAGACACCTTCATCTGACAGGTAACGCAGTACTTTGGCCAATGAGCCCGGGATATTGGGGCAACTGATACCAATCACGTCTGTGACATTTACTGCAAAGTGGTTATCTTTCAAGGCTTTGTATGCCTTATCCGGTTCCGAAACAATTCCGCGCAAAATACCGAAATCGGCATTTTCTGCGATGCAGAGGGCAGACAGGTTTACTCCCTCTTTGGCAAGGACTTCCGTCACTTCTGTCAGACGGCCCGACTTGTTTTCCAGGAAAATAGAAAGTTGTTTTGCTACCATAATAATAATGTATGAAATAATGATGTTATCTTTTTGCGTCTCTCTTCTCTTTCCGAATTCAGTTATAAGAGCGTTAGAGTTTTCTGTTGTCTATCACTCGTTTGGCTTTACCTACACTCCGTTCAATGCTTCTTGGTTCGACTAAGCGTACGTTGACACTTAATCCTAAAACACTTTGCAGGCGTGCCGTGAGCTTCTTCTTCATCGACAGCATTTTGTTTATCTCGTCTGAATAGAATTCAGGGCGAACTTCTACCTGCAACTCCATGGTGTCCGTATTGTTTTTCCTGTCAACTACCAGCAGGTAATGTGGTTCGAATTCGGGCATTTCGAGTATTACAGATTCGATTTGAGTGGGGAAAACATTTACTCCTCTGATAATCAGCATGTCGTCGCTTCGTCCTAAAATCCGGTCCATACGTACCAATGTACGTCCGCAAGGACATTTATCATAGTGCAATGCTGTCAGATCCTTGGTTCGGTAGCGGAGTAGTGGCATACCCTCTTTAGTCAGATGAGTAAACACTAATTCACCAGTCTCTCCCGGTGCCACCGGTTCCAGTGTTTGAGGATCTACAATTTCCGGAAAAAAGTGATCTTCATTCAAGTGCGTACCATTTTGGCATTCGCATTCATATCCTACTCCGGGACCGGCAATCTCGCTTAATCCGTAAATGTCGTATGCCTTTATACCTAATTTTGCTTCTATTTCTTTACGCATATTTTCGGTCCAGGGTTCTGCACCAAATGCTCCGGCCCTTAAGTGAAATTCTTCGCGCGGTAATTTGGAGTCTTTGATGGCATCGGCCAAGTACAAGGCATACGAAGGAGTACAGCATAATACGGTAGAGCCAAAGTCGTGCATCAGAGTGATTTGTTTTTCAGTGTTTCCGCTGGACATCGGAATGACTGATGCTCCAATGTTTTCGGCTCCTGCATGTGCTCCCAATCCTCCTGTAAACAAACCGTATCCATAAGAAATCTGGAAAATATCAGAAGGACCGGCGCCGTAGGCCGTAAAGGCACGCGACAGACATTCGGCCCATACTGAAAGATCTTTACGGGTATAACCGACCACGGTTGGCTTGCCGGTTGTACCAGAAGAAGCATGTATTCGTACAATCTGACTCATCGGCACAGCACACAGTCCGAACGGGTAGTTATCCCTCAAATCGTATTTGGTGGTAAAGGGTAGCTTGACAATGTCGCTTATATCGTTAATATCATCCGGTGTTATGCCTAACTCCTGCATTTTTTTGCGATAGAAAGGAGTGTCATGATATACGCGCTCTACAGTTTTTTTTAGGCGAATGCTTTGGATCTTACGGAGGTTTTCACGATCCATACATTCAATGTTCTCATTCCAAATCATGTGCTTTGTTGTATTAACATTAATGGTTATTAGACTTCTATTAAAGTTCCAATCTGATAGAACTTCGGTTAATTATCATCGCAAAGAAACAATTTTTTTTGTATATTTCAAAGATTTTGCCGAATATTGCTGCCTATAAAGAATGAAAATGAATAAATTCGAACTGATATCTGCTTATCAGCCTACTGGAGATCAGCCAGAGGCTATTGCTCAGCTTACAGAAGGCGTGTTGGAGGGTCTTCCGGCTCAGACATTGCTTGGAGTTACAGGGTCGGGAAAAACATTCACGATTGCCAACGTCATAGCTAATGTCAATAAACCTACACTAGTGTTGAGCCATAATAAAACACTGGCGGCACAGCTTTACAGTGAATTTAAGAATTTCTTTCCCAATAATGCTGTAGAGTATTATGTATCTTACTATGACTATTATCAGCCCGAAGCCTATTTGCCGTCTTCGGATACTTATATCGAAAAGGATCTGGCCATTAATGACGAAATAGACAAACTGCGGTTGGCGGCTACTTCGGCATTGCTTTCCGGTCGGAAAGATGTACTCGTCGTGTCCTCTGTATCGTGCATCTATGGTATGGGAAATCCTGCTGATTTTTATAATAACGTAATAGAAATTATACAGGGTAAGAATTTCAGCCGCAATGTTTTTTTACGCCGTTTGGTCGAGAGTCTTTATGTGCGGAATGATATTGATTTGAGTCGGGGTAATTTTCGTGTAAAAGGCGATACGGTAGATATATTTTTAGCGTACTCTGATAATCTGTTGCGAGTGACCTTTTGGGGAGATGAAATAGATGGCATCGAAGAAGTGGATCCGGTAAGCGGCGTGGTAATAGGTCGTTTTGATTCTTATAAGATATATCCAGCCAATCTTTTTATGACGACCAAAGAGGCTACTTTGCGCGCAATTCATGAAATAGAGGATGATTTACACAAACAGGTGCAGTGGTTTGAGGAACAAGGACGATCGTTAGAAGCTAAGCGGCTTCAAGAGCGAGTCACCTATGATATGGAAATGATACGTGAGTTGGGGCATTGTTCCGGTATCGAAAACTATTCCCGTTATTTTGACGGTCGGGCGGCTGGTACACGTCCTTATTGTTTATTGGATTTTTTCCCTGATGATTTCCTGATTGTTATTGACGAGAGCCATGTCAGTGTTCCGCAAATACGCGCGATGTATGGAGGCGATCGTGCGCGTAAGATCAATCTGGTGGAATACGGTTTCCGTCTTTCGGCAGCCATGGACAATCGTCCGTTGAAGTTTGATGAGTTTGAAGCCTTGGCCAAACAAGTCATCTATGTCAGTGCAACTCCGGCCGATTATGAATTGGCGAAATCGGAAGGAATTGTTGTAGAACAGGTTATTCGTCCTACAGGTCTGTTGGATCCGGTGATTGAAGTTCGTCCCAGTCTTAATCAGATTGACGATCTTATGGAAGAAATCCAAATTAGGATTGAACGTAACGAGCGGACATTGGTGACCACGCTGACAAAACGAATGGCGGAAGAACTGACAGAGTATTTGTTGAACAACGATATCAGGTGCAGCTATATTCATAGTGATGTAGAAACTTTTGAGAGAGTCAAGATTATGAGTGCTTTGCGTGAAGGAGAATATGATGTCCTGGTTGGCGTCAATCTGTTGCGCGAAGGGCTGGACTTACCCGAGGTATCCCTTGTGGCAATTCTTGATGCGGACAAGGAGGGATTCTTACGTTCTCACCGTTCGTTGACTCAGACGGCCGGCCGTGCAGCACGTAACGTCAACGGCATGGTCATCATGTATGCTGATCGCATTACGGAAAGCATGCAGCTTACGATCAACGAGACCAATCGTCGGCGTGAGAAGCAGTTGAAATACAATGAAGAACACGGCATTACTCCTCAGCAGATCAAAAAGGCCGCCAACTTGAATGTCTTTACTGTCGCTGCAGAGGGTTCCGATACTTCCAAAACGGCAGCCCCCGCATCGTGTGATAAGGTTTCTGCAAGCTCTCCCCGCCCCTATGTGGAACAAGAGACAAGCACGCATATGGCAGCAGATCCTATCGTTCAGTATATGACCCGTGAACAATTGGAAAAGAGTATTGAACGGACCAAGAAGCTAATGCAAGAAGCTGCCAAGAAACTTGATTTTATTGAGGCAGCCCAATATCGGGACGAGATTCTTTCTTTAGAAGAATTGCTAAAGAAGAAATAGACAAAAGGCTGTATCAACATAGATAGTACGATTGGAAAACCGAGGGTATTATCTAATTGATGCAGCCTTTGTCCCTTTAAAAAACACCTTTAAACAAAACGAATTTATATACAAATGTTACTTTCTTGCTTCTGCAATGTAACCTAATGCCTCTTTACATTTGTCAGTAATATAAGCCCAGTCTTCTGCTGCGATTTTGTCTTTCGGAAAGAGCTTGGATCCCATGCCAACACAATATACACCTGCTTTAATCCAAGCAGTCAGGTTTTCCTGAGTAGGTTCTACACCGCCTGTTACCATCAGTTTGGACCATGGCATCGGCGCAAGCATTCCTTTTACCAATTTAGGACCAAGAACATCACCCGGGAAGATTTTGCAAAGGTCGCAACCGACTTCTTGCGCAAAACCTACCTCTGATACGCTGCCACAACCCGGTGTATAAGGAACTAAACGGCGATTGCAAACTTTGGCTATTTCAGGATTAAACAGCGGGCCTACTACAAAGTTGGCACCTAACTGCAGGTAAAGAGCAGCTGTAGCCGGATCGACAACAGAGCCTACTCCCATGGCCAGATCGGGACATTCTTTGGCTGCGAACTTTATTACTTCGGTGAAGACTTCGTGTGCGAAATCTCCACGATTGGTAAATTCGAAAGCGCGTACACCGCCTTCATAACAGGCCTTTACTACTTTCTTAGCGATTTCAGCATCTTTGTGATAGAACACCGGAACCATTCCTGTTGAACCTATTTTATCAAGTACTGCAATTTTATCAAATTTTGCCATTTTCTTCAGTTTTATTTTATCGTAATCAGCTTCTATTTTATCTTTGTACACGTCCGCTTGCATCGCCGCCGGCCAATGCTTCTACTTCCTCGGCAGATACCATGTTGAAATCACCGTTAATGGTATGTTTCAAAGCAGAGGCTGCCACAGCAAATTCAAGTGCCGATCCCTGGTCGGGTTTTGTCAGCAGACCGTGAATGATTCCACCGGAGAATGAGTCACCACCTCCTACGCGATCGATAATCGGATTGATATCGTAATGCTTGGATTCATAGAACTCTTTACCGTTGTAGATCATAGCCTTCCATCCGTTGTGAGTAGCAGAGTAAGACTCACGCAATGTAGATACTACATATTTGAAGCCGAACTCTTCTGCCATGGCCTTGAAGATACCTTTGTAACCTTCTGCATCGGTTTTTCCACCTTCTACATCTGCATCGGGCTTGAATCCTAAACAGAGTTCAGCGTCTTCTTCATTGCCAATGCAGACATCCACATACTTCATCAAAGGTTTCATGATGGATTGTGCTTTTTCTTTTGTCCACAGTTTCTTACGGAAATTCAGATCGACAGAAACAATGACATTATGCCGTTTGGCTGCTTCACAAGCCAGACGCGTCAACTCTGCTGCCTTGTCCGAGATAGCAGGTGTGATGCCGGACCAATGGAACCAATCGGCTCCTTTCATAATCTCATCGAAATCGAAATCCTCAGGGTCGGCTTCGGCTATGGCTGAATGTGCACGGTCGTATATCACTTTGCTGGGGCGCATGGATGCTCCGGTCTCTAAATAATAGATTCCTACACGGTCTCCACCGCGTGCTATAAAGTCGGTCTTTACACCATATCTGCGCAGAGCATTCACTGCCGACTGGCCGATTTCGTGTTTAGGCAATTTGGTAACAAAGTATGCATCGTGACCATAGTTGGCACAACTGACAGCTACGTTGGCTTCTCCTCCTCCATATACAACATCAAAAGAGTCAGACTGAACAAAACGGGTATTTCCCGGAGTAGATAGTCTAAGCATGATTTCACCTAATGTAACGACTTTCTTTCC
>ULTX01073078.1_pt1 | contig 19284 bp, 15 predicted proteins | sample 1958041 | NCBI WGS metagenome assembly ULTX01 (sample SAMEA4835747, study PRJEB28245) | human gut metagenome | biome: gut microbiome; material: fecal sample | place: Denmark | collected 2008
CAACTTTTTCAATCGTTTTCTTATACCGAACTCACGTTAACTTACGAAAATCAACGAAAAGACTCGCGAAATTCATGAGGAACTTTTGGAGAATCAGGATGTAAGCAAGGCCGTCACTCAGCTGGGAAATCAGCATTTAGCAAGACGCAACTCCTCGGCAATAATCGTGAGACATGGTGAGCACTACGAAAATGCAAATCATCAGTGCGAAACCATAGAAAAACGAAGAGCCGTGGGGAGTTTCTACAAAGCGACTTATTGGGCATTCAAAGCCATAGTCTTTGAGACTTCTTACCAACAACACAATAGTAAACGATATCAGCCACACCACAACTCGCTTATCTCTAGCAGGTTGTACGTTTGTGACTGTATGAAGGTATTTCCTTAAAAATATTTTACCGTCACTTACATTGTAAAAGGTCATCTTTTAACGCACAATTGACAACCTTTTGCGACACAAAAAGCCATAAACCACATCAAAATCGACCGTCTTACACATTGCAAAAATGTAACCCAAACATTTCTCATCTCTTACAACGACACTTATCATACTAACATAAAACACCTTAAAAACTGAAAGATAAAATCCTGCATATTCAACCTCTATAACACTTATAGCCAACAAGTTACAACTAAAAATGACAGATGACAGATAAAAATCAAACAGATTATTACGCTTACAAACAAGAACAAGGTGATCGACAATAATTGCATATAAAACATAGTCAAACTACAAGATAAACAATAAAATGCAATTGCATACGTTACAAAATAAAAAAACAGAAAATATTTATGCAAAAATACAGTGCCGATTTTTCCGTTTTAATGTCTGTCTACAATAAAGAAAATCCCGAGTATTTACGAGACAGCCTGATGAGTGTTTTCAACCAAACCTTAACGGCAAAAGAGGTTATTCTCATAAAAGACGGCCCCGTAACAGACGAACTAAATTCAGTAATATGTCAATTCGAAAAAAAACACAAAGAATTGCATGTTATTCCATTTGAAAAAAACCGTGGTTTAGGTAAATGCCTCAACGACGGCATTAAATTATGTTCTTACGACATAATCGCCAGAATGGATACGGACGATATAGCCAAACCGGAACGTTTTGAAGAAGAATACAATTATTTAGCACATCACCCTGAATGCGACATCGTAGGTTCTTGGATTGAAGAATTTATCTCAACCAAAGACAACGTTATTGCGGAAAGGAGAGTTCCGCAACAGCACAAGGAAATTTATGAATACGCAAAACGTCGTTGCCCTGTAAACCACCCTACCGTAATGTATAGAAAAAACGCCGTTATGGCAGTCGGCGGATACTTAGAACAATATTTCCCGGAAGATTATTTCTTATGGATCAGAATGTTAATGAATGGTTCCCAATTTTACAATATTAACAAATCTCTACTATGGTTCCGTTATTCACCAGAAACAATAAAGCGCCGCGGCGGATGGAAATATGCCAAAGATGAAATAATCATACAACACAATATTTACAAATTAGGTTTTATCTCTTTGCATGTGATGATAGAAAACATTGCCATACGGTTTTCTACAAGAATATTACCGTATCCGATAAGGAAATTAATTTATAAGACGATTAGGAAACATTGAAATTCTCAAATACGAATTGTTAGTACATCTTCATTTAATTACTTATCATAATGCAATTTATCATTTTGAGCATTTAAAATACTTGTAAACAAAAGTATGCCAACAGGTATTAAAAAAATATATGAAAATATTGAAAAATATGCAAGCGCTACTGTAATAACAAAAAGCACAGCATAATAGTTAACTCGAAATTTATAGCGGTCAGCATATTCACGCATAAGATATTTGGAAAAAAAAGCATTACGATAATCGAATTTTCCCTTAACACTCCTCTCTATAAATAATGTCAGTGGATAAATGACCAATATGAACAAAAGAACCTTTAGACTGAAATAATTTACTGAAAAAAACACTGGCACAGAATACCGAAATAACATAAGTAAAAGATGGACAACAAGGCAAAAGCCATTACGTATCCAATTATATAAAAAGAACAATGGAAGTGTCATAAAGCCGCACAGCAACATTAAAATCGGTGTTCTGGAAACATAAAGCAAACCCCACCATACAATAAATTCCAAAAACCTTACAACATAAATAAGAACTTTATGCTTTTCATAAAAGTTCAATTCATAAGAACTTATTCGCATCGTAGGGTTTTCTTCTTTTTTTATCGTTTCGCAATCATTTTGTATGTAACCTATTTCATATAAACCATACAAAAACAACAACCCCAAAACAAAACGTATTAAAGAGAATCCATGCAATCCAAAACTTATAAAAAATACCGGTAAAAGATATTTTACGCCCCAAGCCGAAATACCAACTTTCCCTTTATATCGAGTTTTAAAGGAATATAACATAGGTATAAAAAATAGCATCACACTTCTATAAACTCTACAACTCTGCATGACTTAAACTTGTTTATTAAGGCCATTTCAGCCCACTTTTTTTTTTCATCTTGTATGTAACAAGATACGCTTCAGACGATTCACATATAATATCACAATCAGAAAAATTGTCTGTCAAAACTCCGGCATAAGGCGGAACAACGCCTGCGGCTTTTAACATTGCTTTCTTACATGATAATAAATCTTTGCTAATATGCCCTGTACAAACCCCATTTGAGTCATATTCCAATGTTGTTGAAAAATATTCCGGTATATTATAGTAGGCTGCAACGGCATTAGCTATGACATCAAGCGTAGCAGATGCAATAACAAGTCTGCAACATTCTGCTCGCTTCTTATTTATTATATTTATAATTTGTACATTTTCCTTTGCAAATAGAAAATTCTTACAAAAATCTTTCGCCATCAACGTCAACTGTTCGCACGTTTTACCACGAAGTTTTTTTATAAGATTATGCCTTAATGGCTCTTTTTTAAAAAAACGGAACATCAAACGATTATATATGCGGTATGGTAACGAAAACCAGAATTTTACGAGCCAGTTTGAGCCATAGTAATACTTTATGAAGTCAAATGTAGTGTTTGACCTAAACATTGTACCACAAATATCTATAAGAAAAGCTCTATCTTCCATTGTCTTTGCTTTTAAGCAGTACAAAAATATAAATAATTTTAAAATCAATCATTCTTCAATTCTTTTTATATTTATAATAATATTTAACTTCTTCTTTAAAATCTTTATGATGCTTTTGGAAAGCAAATACGCCTCGCAACATATTTTTCCAACATTTCCAGCCATTTGAGACAAATAACGGAAAATAAAGAAGCCTAATCAAATGTTTAATACTTACAGCCACTTTCCATTGAAAAGGAACGTATGGCAATGCACAAAGCCACAGATGATTACGAAATTGATAAAAGTATCTGAACGGAGACCATATTTGTACTTTGTAACGCCATATATTCATATCTGACACTCCAACTTTATGATTTATACAAACATTCCTCGTTATACCAACCACATACCCTTTTGCCTCTGCGCGCCAACACCATTCATAATCAACGAAATCTATAAACAATGTAGATAACATATAGCCAACATCCTTAATCACGCAACATTCCACAATGCTTCCTGAAGAAATAATATCACGCCGTTTCTCAAATCCATCATCTGAAACTTGATATGTGTGGAATATTGAATTATATTCTTGTTGTGTGCCTATTTCAACCACAGTCGGGCCTAACAACCCAAGATTAGTAACACGTTTCTTTATTTTCTCATACTCTGTAACCATTGACAAAGGATATTCTTTGCCGACCCTACTATCTTGGTCAAAGAAAAGTACATAATTTAACTCCTCTAACATACCTAAATATCGCAAACCGACATTTTGGGCGTTAGCAATACCAGTATTTTCACCTAAGAAAACATATTTCATCATCCCAACATTGTCCGCATCAAAATTCCTTGTTCTCGAATTATCTACAATCACACCTTTGTAATATTCTGCGATTATTTTGACATTTTCAATGTCTCCGTTTTTGGGCGCAAACATCACTATAATTATACCGATTTTATCAAACTGCATTTCTCCTACCATAAATTACATTTTTGTAGTCATACCCGATTTAAGGCCTTTTATTAACATTTTCACTTTGTCAATTTTATTATTTTCCAACAATAAAATACGTAGAAAACGCATTATTATCAGGTCTTTTACAATTTTAGCCTTGTATGAAAAAGGCAACCATTCTTTGTGTTTTCTAAGATTCAATACATGACTACGTGTTATCTCATAAGTTCTTTTTACACTGTAATTATTTGCTTTTACCGGTAACAATCTTGCCTTTGTCGGCTTTCCCATCGTATGCTGTAATACACATTCTGTTAAACAAATGATTTCATATCCAGCCTCTCTAACCCTTATTGACGTATCGTGATCGAGGGCGTCCAAAGGGAACATTTCATCTACACCGCCTATTGCCGTAAGTATGTCAACAGGATAAACAGTACCAGAATTAATGAAAATTTGTCGTTTCTGTTTTTTATCCCTTATCTTCCATTTGTCACATCCATATATGTAAGGAGTATATACACAAGGCTGGTTCTGCCCCGTTTTTTCTTCAATGAGTCGCCTATATTTTGCAAAATCATGCCAATGGCTGTCTTGATCCATTGTCAAAATATAATCATACCTATTTTTTTTTGCATAATTCCATGCAAAATTTATCGCTGGTGCTATAAACAGGTTCTTTCCCGTACCATGCCATAGTATTTTATTTTCCATGGGATGCAACCGTTCCATTATTACATTATGTAAATTCAGCTCTAACGGTGAATTATCCCAAATTATAAGTTTATCTATATATGGTACGTATCCTTTAATATTCTCAACCACATCCGTATCCGGCTTATACACAACCACCACTCCAAGCATTTTATATTTTTCGCTCATATTCTCCAAAATCCTTTAGCCGTACCATTAATAATTTTATTAAACTGTATGATATTTACCACTAGGCCAGGAATATTGCAAAAACACATTACAACAAAGAGCCACAAAATATCATGCGTCAATTCACTTATCAGCCATGCCAACGGTATAAACAATACTGCTGAAACCGTCATATAAAGTTGCAAACGTAATGCCCCAATGCCATTTAAGAAGAACGAATAACGTGTGCTTGCGACTAGCAGGAATACGTAAAAAGCAACAATGGTAGTCATACTTAATGGCACCTCACATTTTTCACCTACCCATATACCATAAACCCACGGTGAAACAGCAACCATCACAACCAAACAACCACCGGCAATAATAACAATCTGATTCATTCGGTTGCTTGCCTTTCTTATCCAATCAATATCTCCACGCTCATAGGCATCGGTCGTAGCATTCCAAAAAGGCATACATATTACAGAAAAAATTACAAGCATTAAGCTCGTGTATCTATATGCGACTTGATAAGGTGTAACCATTTCAGGTGAAAAGAACTTGGAAATAAGAATGTTAACCGACATAAATTGCAGAACGCCTGCTATTTGAATCAAAAAAAACTTAATCCCGACCTTACCCATATTGTAAGCAGAGCTTAGATTTACAGAATAAAGACGCGGACGCATGAATGGAAATTTTTTCCAAAATGTAAATGGATATGCAGTAAGATAAACTATTAAAATTGCCAACGTATTAGCCACAACTATACTGAAAAAAGAAGCCTTTCCTATTACAAACAGCATAAACGTAGCCGCTAAAGCTAATGTTTGCCCTGCTGTAATAAGCAAATTGCTAACAGCAGGAAGTTGCATTCCCATATAAACATTCCCAACAAACTTAAATACAAAAGTTAAACAAACTATAATTACAGCCGCAGACAATGCCGTGCGCAAATCCGGTATTATATGTTCTGAAACATTAAAAAAAGAATATACATTGCCATTCCATATGAGCGCAAGAAGAATAGCTGCAAGCGGTACGACTATACAAATCAACATCGCCATCGTAGAACTAACTGCCTGTCGTGCTTTTTCTTGTTCATCATACACCATATATGCCGCAAGTTTATTTCGCAGACCGTTGCCAAGCCCAATATCCATTTGATCAATCCATATCAACAAACTACTTACTGTCAACCATACACCATTCTTATACGCACCTAAACATTGCAAGGTAAGAGGTATCATTATAAGTGACACTAACGCTGACCAACCCTTCAAAAAAAAAGAAGCTAAGACATTTTTTATCAACAAACTTGAACGTTTATTCTTATATTTGAAAAATCCTTCCATAAATCAACTCTGTGATGCGCAAGCATCCCCTTTTTTAAAAGTGAATTTAATACAAGTATAGCACATCAATGCAATCAAGGTCATTCTTTGAATAAACAACGGAATTGAGACAAAAATAATTTCATCAAAAAATTGCAATGCCAAAACAAAAACAAAATATGAATACAAACATTTTGAAAATGGCTGACCGTTTCTCGCATACCTGTAAACCAAGCCCGTTCCAATACCATACAAAAGAGCAAAAAAAGCAACACCAAAAACTCCTCCGTCCTGATAAAAAGGCTTCATTATGGTATATACATTTGTCGGAACTGGAACAAAAACAAACTCACTAAAAGCATCATGCTCTACAGTCACACCGTTTATAAATCTTCCCATATATGAATAAATTGTCCAAAGGCTATTTGGACATAAATATTGTGATATAGTTGGCCTTAAATGCCCAAACGCTATTGGAGGTGATGTAAAATATATGCCTAAGAAATCAATTATCGACATACTGTCACTTGGGCTTGCATCACTGCTTGTACGTGAAACAGTAAACACATAAAAAATAAAAAATAGCACAAAGCAGAATATGGCGATTGTACGTACTTTAATTAATTTTCTTTCAAAAAGGACGTATACAACAGTTATAAATATAAGGAAAAATGTCAGTTTTTCCATATTTGCCACAGCAAAAATAAAACAACATATGATTGTGCTAAAAACTTTCCACAAGGGGATTTTAGGATAACTCCAAAGAGCAACTAAAAGTAATGATTGATTTATTACCATAGTATAATTTAAAATGCCACGATCCTCCCCCTCTATAGCCAACAATCTTAAATTCGCCACAAGGTCTTTCGCATCAAACATTGTTACAAGTTTGTATATCTGATAAACATACAATGGCGTAAGAACTATAGCAAGAATGAAAAAGAAATTAAATAAAAAAATATTTACGTTAATTCCGCTTTCATATATACTCGATTTTGCAGGAAGCAGATTGTAAGTCAAGAATGATGACATAAGAAAAATAGTCAACCAAACAAAAATACATTTATAAAAAACATTTGGTACCGCATCCATCTCACTACCAAACAAAATAATCGCAACACCAAGGACAAGCCACACAATGATAGACAAAAACCAAGGCGAAAATACATTTCCATAATCTAATGTTCTTTTTCCCTTTCTAAATGTTCTTACGAGAAAAAAACATTTTACCGACACTAAAGCTATAAAAACAAAAATTATCACATACCTAGACAGATAATTTATTGGACGCAAAGGCACTTCATTTGCTTTTATGACAGAAAATGAAGCATAAACTCTTTTTACAAGTGCTTGGTACCTAAAATATTGTTCTGCTGCAGACACATAAGAATTGAACGTTTCTTTCACATTACGTTCAAGCATATTCTTATAAAGACGTCCTTCCTCTGTAACTTCTTCATTATGGGTATCTGCATATATAGCATATTTATGCCAAGCTGCTCGGTATCTTTCTGCTGCGATTTTACGTTCTCTGTCTACATTTGCCAGTTGTGCTTTAAATACTTCCTTACGCTTTTTGGTCACAAAATTTTGCAAACGACTAACCACACTGTCAAGCATAAGAGTTGCAACTAAAGGGTCTTTATCAACAAACTGTATCGTTAACGTTTGCTCTTTCGTAGAAATATTGTATTCAATATTTTTTTTCACTGCTTCCACTGTATCTACATTTACAAGATATTGACCATAAGTCTTTTTATGGCATGGAAGTTTTATTTGCGATATTTCCTTAGCAAAATCATTAGTCTTCAATACTTTGCAATACACCTCTATGTCATTGATTCCTTGATTGGCCGCTCCCATCATTTCACGCATCTTTGCGCTTATATTATTTAATCCAACAGCCAAATCAGCCTCTTTATATTCATCAGAAATTTTTATCTGCGCAGCATACTCCTTAGGCATAATAAGCCATACAGTCACAGCAAGAATTATGGCCGTTACTGAAGCTATCAGATAAGGGTGTTTGCGCGGTTCAATCATTTTAATCTGTCAAAATTTAAATCACATTATGAAGACCTTACGATTTTTCCACAAGACAAAGCCAGTACGCAACACAAAGGCTAAAAACATCCAAGTTATAAGAGTAGCGAGTTTTGAACGGCTACTATGTTTTAGTGGGACTGTAGCACTTTGAATGACTGTAAATGCAGGAGTACGTTCCTGTACTTTTGCATTTGCCAGTTGCAGCTGTTCTACTACCTGCTGATATATATTATATTTTAACTGCATATCGTTTTCCAAGTCTTCTTCCTTCATCTTATAAGACTGGAGCAAAACATCTTGATTAGCGTCTGCATAAGACGCATAAACTTGACGAGCCTTGTCATATTGTCGGCGCGCATCATCAAAAAGTTTTTGCATATAATCCAAATCCACACGTGCTTTTTTTGTCCTATAATCTGTTATCGCCACTTGCAAATGACTTTTCACAGAATCTGCCATAAGTGCAGCAACCAATGGATCTTGATCTGTTACTGTAATCGTTATAACATTTGTTTTTTTGTCAACCAAACATTTAATATTATGTAAAATAGTCTTAGCTATAGCATCTTCATCTTTTGTCAACCATAGCGGGGTTTTAAATCTTTTCACTGAGCCTTCTCGTTTATCCTTTGAACCAAATGACTCTATAAACTTTTTTAATCCTATAAAGGGATAATCCGTCAATGCAGGTTTATTATGTTTTGTCAAATATGTATAATAGTCACAACTTATATCATGTTTTTTAGTTGTCACCTTAACAGGAAAAAGCCCAACAATAAAATCTGTTGAAGAAACTAAGTCTGGGTAGATTTCCGGATAAAGAGCATCTCCAGTTTGTCCAATCTTCATATTCATACCAACCATTGAAGCCAAAGAAGATATACTTCCAGAAAAACCAGCCCCTGATTCTTCTGGTGCCAAAACCACAGTGCTCTCATATTTTTTTGGTGTTGTAAACGCCACAACGAGTCCTATGACAGCTGCAATACCGACATAAATCACTATCTTTACTTTATCTTGTCTCAATAAGTTGACAACTTTCAAGATATTTATATTTATGACTTTTTTCTTGTCATCCTCCATATTTTATTTCCTATAATCCTTATTTTAAAGAGAATATTATGACACACTCATATCACCCTTACTTAAACAAATTTGCCAACGTTGCAATCATAGTAGCAATTGAGGCGGCAGATGTTCCGATTGACAGTTTCTCTGCTACTGACATGGTGTTGACCTTCTTCTGTGGCACGAATATCTCGCAGCCGGGCCTTGGCTTGGCGCCTTCGCTAACCTTGCCTATCATGCCGTTCATGTAGACGATGAATGTATGGCTTTTCTTTGCCTTGGTACTAAATCCGCCAGCTTGATTGATATAATATTTAACCTTTTTGCCTTTCTGGAAACCTACGGTGTTGGGATACATCACCTCGCCATTGATTTTTACCGTAGCCGAATATTGAGGAACAACGAGACGGTCTCCTTCACGCAGAACAATGTCTGCGTCACTACCCGGGTTGGCAAGAGCCTTGTCAAGCTCAATACCAACCGAATAGGTTTCAGGTATTTCATATTTTTCCAACGCTGCAGAACTTTGCAGGTCTATCTGTTTGTTCTGAGCGGCGGCCTCTACTTGAAGTTGCCGAGCCTGTTCCCTTGCCATCTCCAAAACGGTCTCCATACGCTTGCGCTCGGCATCGTTAAGTTTGCGCTCCAACCGGGCCCCAGGCACATAAGCACGGTCGTTCACGCCTCCTGCGCTTTTAATCAGGTCGCTAAGGCGCTGATTCTTTTTAGACAAAGTGTAGGTCCCGCTGAACATCACCTCACCGTCCACAATTACATTCTGCTGTTTGTAGAAACCTGGGCTCTTGCGGACGTATACCTCATCAAACGGCATTAGCTTAAAGCCCGGTTCGCCGTCGATTACGAATCCGTCCTTAAGAGCGAAAGTATATGTGCGGGCTATTATCGAGTCGGTTGTCAATGCTTTTGGGTTGACAAGACGGCGCGATACATCCACCTTGACGGTAGAAGCCGTCTGCTTAAGACCTCCAGCCTGCAATACAAAGTCCTCAAGAGTCTCGTTATCAGCATATTTGTAGACACCGGGATAATTCACTTCACCGTGTATGGTTATAGTTTGTTCCTCCATCATTTCCTGCTTTGTGGGAATGAAAAGCACGTCGTTATTCTGTATTGGCACGTCGGCCACAGTACCGGCAAGTATGCCTTCCACGTCAACAGGTATAACTTCAAGCGTACGGTCAGGCTTCATACGGTGCATTACGGCACGGGCGGTAAAGGCTTCTTCCTTCAGTCCGTCGGCATGCTCTATCAGCGAGCGCACGCTCGTGATATTCCCGCCAACCTGGTACATTCCGGGACGGAACACGGCGCCCTTAATTTCAACCATGTTGGAGAAGCGCGCCAGGATGGAATCTACGCTTACGGAATCGGCATCAGCCAGCTGGAACGCGCTCATATCAAACTCGTCCACATTATAGACGGAATATTCGCGGCCAGTCTTACGCACCAACCTTACAGATTTCTTGTATGCGTCGCCCGTAAATCCGCCGGCATACTTGAGCAACGTTGCCACGCTCTCGTTCTTCTTCATTTCATAGAACATCGGGCGTTTTACCTTTCCCGTAATATTAACCAGGCAATCATACGGGCCTACGGAAATAACGTCGTTATCGGTAAGGCGGACATTACCCGTCAGCTTACCATTAAGGATATAGTCGTAAATGTCGACGGTTGACACCAAGCGGTTGTTACGGTAAACTTTTATATTACGCAAAGTACCGAGGTCATTGGTGCCTCCTGCCATATAAAGCGCATGGAACACTGTGGCAAACGCCGGCAGGGTATATGTTCCGGGATTATTGACCTCACCCATCACGTTTACCATTATGGTGCGTGTCTGGCCTACGGTCAGTCTTATTTTCGAACTACTGTAGCGCGAGCCGATAGTGGAACGCAGCCTTGCGTTAGCCTCATCCACGGTCAAGCCTCCTACCTGCACCGGGCCGTAGCCTTCAATCGTCACGGTTCCGTCTGGAGACACAGTACCCTCAATCGTTTTCTGAGAAGCGCCATAAATGTCTATAAACACGGCGTCGCCAGGACCGAGGCGGTAATTCCGTGGCGTAGCGATGTTCATGTCGGGCTCGAACGTAAGGTCTTTATTATTGAATATGTCACGGCCGAACACCTTTGTCTCTTTCTTGTCCTTGTCGGCTAAATACTTCTCAACGATGGCTGCCGTGTCAGGTATAAAGTTGTTCAGTTCGTCACGCATCATCAGCCAGTCCTCATTGCTCTCGTCATACACGCCCTCGTTCACGTTCTTACGTCCGTCAGACAGTCTGTACGATGGCAGGATGTCTTTTTCCGTAGCACGGGTTACCGTCTGCTTGGAGTCGCCTGTCATACGGTTGCCGGTAGTGGTCTTGCCGTTATTGGTACGCATGCGGTTGCCCGTTACGCTTGAATTCGAGTTTACTGTGCCCAAGCCTTGGTTATTGGCCATACGCTCATATTTCTGCCTGACACGCCGAATCTGCGATATGTCAACGCCCCGCTGCATAAGTTTTGTCACAATCTGCGACTGGGACGTACCGGAAGAATTCTCTTCCACAACGAATTCAAGCACTTGTTCGTCAGTCATCGTAGATTGCGCTACGGCACACACCGGCAGCAACAACACAATGAAAACCAATATGAAGAATTTTCTTATATACATATTATAAAAATACATTATTCCATTAATTATAAACTTTCTGGCCCAAGCCCAGGCTGCGTCTAAAATTTCTTGCCTCTGAGCATGCTCGCCACCGTGCGGATTATTATACGGAAATCGAGCCACAATGACCTACGTTCAAGATAACTGACATCCATCCTAAGCCTTGTCAACATCTTTTCCATCGTGTCCGTATATCCGTTGTACAACGTTGCTTCCGACGTAAGCCCTGGCCTCATCTTATATATAAGCTCATACTCTGGAGCTACGGCCGTGATTTTATCAATGAAGAACTTTCGCTCAGGGCGCGGCCCCACGAACGACATGTCTCCCCTGAGCACGTTCCACAACTGCGGCAGCTCGTCAAGATGGTGTTCACGCAGATACCGCTCCGTCCTGGTGGAGTTGCTTTCGTCACATCTTGCCACAAGCCTCGGCTCGGTCTCACGGCCGCTCAACGTCCTGAACTTGTATATCGTAAACGGCTTTCCGCCATATCCAATCCGCTCTTGGGAGAATATCACCGGACCGTTGCCCTGCCTTTTAAGCATTATATAGATTACAAGATACGCCGGCGAGAGTACAATCAGGCCTACAAGCGCGGCCACAAAGTCAAGCGCTCGCTTCACTCCCCTTTGCATGGCACCCATAGCGTCGTGCCCCCGCACAACATCAGCCCTACCGTAACTATACAAACTGTCCACTTTTATTCTTCAGCCTTTTTCCGTTATTATACCATCAATATATATAACATGAAAAATCCGAAATTGTTGCAAAGATAGCACATTTTATTTTAATACAATCGTTTTTACCACCACTATTTTCATTACAGACTCCCCGCACTATCCGCTCGCGGCAGCCGTCGAAGCGTCAAAATCAAGCTTTAGCGGGCACACAAGCAGCCACTGTCATAATGCATTGAAACACAACACATTACAATAAGCCACATATTAGACTGCGAAAGACCGCATTTTATGTTCCAATTAACGGCCTTTTACATTCCGAAAGACCACCTTTCATAAAAACGGCAACAGCTATACATGACGCGATAAATCCATTCTACAATGAATAAAAAAAGTTAAAACAAGAGGCATACACTTGTCTGTCAACAGAAAAAGACATATCTTTGCATAAATATCTTCGTGCCAAAAGCACGTTGTCAAGGGGTTGACTGGATTTGACAGCGGGTTGGAATGGTACGTAAGCACGCGGAGCGCAGTCTGTCGGCTCCTGAATCTCGGCAGTCATAAATTTATCTGGCGAAAACAAATACGCTCTCGCTGCCTAATCGAAGCATAGTAGATTATCGGCTTAATCCAGTCACAAGGTGACAGGACGAGACATCGCTCGGAAGCTGTTGTTCCGAAGCATTCCGGTAAAGCGGTGCGGTTAAATCGGAAATAGTCATGCTCGGCCCCGCGCGCATGATGAAAATTCAGGGGATAAGGTCGTTGTTGGTGGTCCGGGTCTTGCAACGACACGAAAACCGAAGGCCGGAATAAGCGTGTAGAAAGCGTATGGTTTCCCTGTTTGGACGAGGGTTCGATTCCCTCCAGCTCCACAAAGGTACTACGGATGTAGTGCCTTTTTTGTTGCATGAAACAAATATTAATCTTATAGATACATTTTGTAACCGCATTTACCGTGTTTACAGTTAACTTTGCAGTGTTGTTGGCTTTGTCTGACGAAGACAATTGAACATGTAATTAAACAATACTAAAAAACATATTATGAAAAGAAAAAGCATCATCAGGTTTACCACTCTTGCAATGCTGGCCTATGCCATGCCAAACTTTGCCTCGGCTGTTGCCGACGGACAGAACGAAGGTTTTGCCATGTTCGACAACTTCGTATATTCCGGCAATGACGACTTTTATAACTCCAACCCATTGCCTGGACCGTCATCATTCTACAACCCGATACTTCCGGGATGGAACTCCGACCCGAGCATTTGCCGTGCCGGCGACGACTATTTTATGGTAACATCTACGTTCTCGTACTTCCCGGGCGTGCCATTGTTCCACAGCAAAGACCTGCTTAACTGGAAACAGGTAGGCTACGTTCTGGACAGGCCGTCACAGCTTCCTCTCAACGGGCAGAAAACGTCTGAAGGCATTTTCGCTCCCGCGATATCATACAACCCGAACAATAAAACGTTCTACATGATTACTACCAACATCAGGCTGGGCAACTTCTTCGTAAAGACAAAGGATCCGTTCGGCGAATGGTCTGACCCGATACGCCTGCCCGACGTTGGCGGAATTGACCCATCGTTCTTCTTTGACGACAACGGTAAGGCTTATATCGTCAACAACGATGCTCCCGAAGGGCCTGCTGAATACGACGGACACAGAGCCATCAAAGTAAGAGAGTTTGACGTTGCGACAGACAAGACGGTAGGACCTACGAAGGTTCTTGTAAACAAGGGTGTGCATCCCGAAGACAAACCTATCTGGATTGAGGGGCCGCACATGTATAAAATCAACGGCAAATATTACCTCATGGACGCTGAGGGCGGAACTTCCGACATGCACTCAGAGGTTATATTCAGGAGCGACAGTCCGTTCGGACCGTTTGTTCCGGCAAAGCAAAACCCGATTCTTACGCAACGCCACCTGCCTGCCGACCGTCCTAATCCTGTAACGTGCGCAGGCCATGCCGACCTGGTACAGACTCCGGAAGGCGACTGGTATGCCGTGTTCCTTGCCTGCCGGCCGTATGACGGCAAGTCGGAAAACCTTGGACGGGAGACATTCCTCATGCCTGTCAGATGGAACGCCGACGGATTTCCATATATCACCGAAGGCAACGAGACTGTACCTCTGGTGTCGGAAGTCAAGGGGGCCACACGAGGAAATGAGGTTACCTTCGGCAACTTTACTTACAAAGACGACTTTTCAAGCGCTGAACTCGACCTCGGCTGGTTCTCACTGCGCGCCCCGGCAAGCACTTTCTGCTCATTGTCGAAAAACAAGGGATACCTTACCATGCCGTGCATTGACGTAAAGGCATCAGAAATGAAGACGCCGGCATTAGTCACACGCAGAATCAGCCACCATAAATTTGAATGTTCAACGCGCCTTACTTTTTCTCCCGCACAGGCAGGCGACAAGGCTGGCTTGATGTTATACAAGGACGAGAACCATCAATACCTGCTATGTGTGGTCAAGACCAATGACGGCAGACAGGTAGAGGTACTGAAGGTTTCGGACGGAGGAGCCGAGGAGGTAATGGCATTCTCACCGATAAACAATGACAATAATGATATAAGCCTTAAGGTTACATCCGACGGACCGACGTTCAGTTTCCACTACTCAAAGAACGGCAACGATTGGGAAACCCTCAAAACCGGCGTTGACGCATACTATCTTACAACACGCAACGCAGGCGGATTCACCGGCACTACAATCGGACTGTATACATCATCCAAATAGAACAAGGCAACGCCGAATGGTCTCAAGGCAAATCAACGGCCGTTAGTTAATAGCTGACGGCCGTCTTTATATCCCGGCGTGAGCAGTCAGAGCTACATAAAAATCAATAATTCACGCAAAACAGCAAAAGACTTTCTTTTTGAATTTCTCTAAATACGGAGAGAGGCCTCGCCGTAAAAATATCGCCAGCTGTACGTAAATAACGCAAAAAATCATGTGCAAACATAAAGCATTGGCACTCAATATGATAAAGCAGATATGCGCTAAAATGTGCAAACAACATGGCATTTTTAACCTCTATCCGAGCCGTTAATTCACACAAAAGACCATATTTCACACCACCAAAAGCCGTCCTCACACTTTGCCCGGACGGCTTTTTACAACCACAAACATGGCATTTTGCGGTGTAAAACGCCATGTTTTGCAATGCGATAAACGGCATTCTACACTCCACTGAAGCTTCTATGACAAGAAGAAAACTCTATTTCGGCCATTAAGGTGAACATTTTTCATTTTACATATTGCCACGTTTCAACTGGCTTTACATATCACAACGTCATATTGTCGGAATTTTTGTACGGCACGAAAATCCGCCAACACATCCGCATAAACCCATTATTAACTCTTATTATGAATAAAAAACATTTTTCCGACAGTACAAAATGCCAGTTCTTACGTCATATACATAAAAAAGAATCATGGCATATAAGAAGAATTTATGGTTTACATTAATAGCCGTGTTGCCGGTATTGGCCTTGAACGTCAGTGCCGGCAACATTGTTTTAAATGAAAATACAGTCGGGGCAAAGGCTATGCCGGCAGTAATCGAAGACATAGCCGGCACTCCGTTCAAGATGAAAACCCCTGAACGTCCCACGTTCCCCGACAGAACGGTGACGGTAAACAAAGGCTCAATAGGTGCCGACGGAAAAATCACCGAGGCAATAAACGGACTCATTGCCGACATATCAAAACGTGGCGGAGGAACGGTAAAAGTGCCGTCCGGACACTGGATGTCAGGACGCATCGTGCTGAAAAGCAACGTCAACCTGCATTTGGAAGAAGGCGCGGTGATAGAGTTTTCAGGTTCGATAGACGACTATCAGCCAGCCGTATTCACAAGGCATGAGGGTATAGAGATAATGGGCGCCGGAGCATTTATATACGCAAACAAAGAGAAAAACATAGCCCTGACCGGCAAAGGCACAATAATGGGGCCGCCGATGAGCGCCTCAATGCGCACACTGCCCAACGGCAAGAGCGTTGTAGAGAATGACGTACCCCATGACATGCCCGTAAAACAACGTATTTGCGACGGCTATGAAGGACGCACGTTCTACCGTCCAAAATCATTCTCGCCGATAAACTGCAAGAACGTACTCGTAGAAGGCGTAACATTCGAGCGCAGCGTATTGTGGAACGTCAACCCTGTGTATTGCGAAAACGTCATAATACGCGGTATAACGGTCAACTCAACCGACGTGCCCAGCGGCGACGGAATAGACATTTCGTCATGCAAGAACGTATTGATAGAATACTCTACGCTGAACTGCGGCGACGATTGCTTCACGCTGAAAGCAGGCAGGTGTAAAGACGGGCTGCGAGTAAACCGCCCCACGGAGAACGTCGTGATACGCTATTGCCTAGCCAAAGAAGGACACGGAGGAATAACCTGCGGCAGCGAAACCGCCGGAGGCATAAACAACGTGTACCTGCACGACTGCCTGTTCTACGGCACACGCACCGGATTCCGCTTCAAGACAAGACGTAACCGCGGAGGGACTGTAGCCGGAATAACCTACGAGAACATACGCCTTGTAAACGTACGCGAGGCTTTCACATGGGACCTGCTCGGCTCGGCTACATACATGGGCGAGCTCGCACGCCGATATCCCCCGCTCGACATAACGCCACTTACGCCGACAGTAAAGGACATAACAATACGCAACTTCACCGTCGAATCGGCCGACAGGCTGCTTACCGTCAACGGAATACCGGAAATCCCGTGCTCAAACATACTTATCGAAAACGGGGATATAAGGACTAACCGCATAATAAGAACGATGAACGACGCTGACGGATTCACCTTCCGTAACCTTGAGATACAAGCAACCGACAACAGAATGACCATTGACGACAGCCGCAACATCACATTTGACAACGTGACATTTCACATACCCGACAACACACTTGACATTGAGATAAAAGGCAAAAAAGCCGGCAACATAACAATAAAGGACGGCGACAAGACTATAAAATGCCATAACGGGCTGAACCCTCTCGATTGAATGGATTAAAAGCCGGTTGAAAAAATTATTATATTTAAAATAATTATGGAACAGTAGCATTCCGTCATTAGAAAATCGTTTGCTTTAGAGCACTCAATTGATACATAATGACGAAATGCTACTTTATTATGCAATGATAAAATCCATGCACTTTTAACCAAAGTCGCGGAATAACTCCGTCAATATTATTCCAGGCGCAATCCGTAAAAACTTTTTATCAAAAACGGATTCCATAAGGTTCATTAATTTGTCGGTCTGTAAATAATTGTATCATAGTATGCAATATTTCAAACCTCAAGCTGTTATATATTAAGTAACGGTTCTATTGAAACTCTCTATGGATATTTACATCTTCTGGATTATAGGCGTATTCACCATAAGTGCTATTTGCGGATTTATCTTTATACCGATTATCCTCAATTTCTGCAAAGCAAAAAAGCTTTATGACATCCCTAATGCCCGTAAAATACATAAAAACGCCATACCCAGACTCGGTGGCATATCTTTCATGCCAAGTATGTTTATCGCGTTTGCCATTGCATTAGCCATCATCAATTCTACACATAGACAGATTACAATCAATCTATGGAGTATGTATTTCCTGGCGAGCATTGTCCTGATTTACATAATGGGAATTGTAGACGACATCCTTGGACTACCTCCTGCAATAAAATTTATTGTGCAAATAGCCTCTGCGTGCCTCTTACCTATTTCGGGTTTGTATATAAACACGTTACACGGATTCTTTGGTATACACGAGATTCCATACCACATAGGTTTTCTACTTACCGTCTTTATAATAGTGTTTATCGACAACGCCATCAATCTAATCGACGGCATAGACGGACTCGCCGCAAGTCTTGCAATTCTTGCTTTGGGCGGTTTCCTGTACATTTTCGCTTCACAAGGTATTTGGACATACTCTATACTTATCGCAGGGCTAATTGGTGTTCTCGTTGCCTTTCTCTATTTCAACCTTTTCGGAAATGCAGCCAATAACCGAAAGATATTCATGGGCGATGCCGGAAGCCTGACCCTGGGTTTCATACTTGGATTCCTGTGCGTGAAATATACCATGCATAACCCCGCAATAAAATTCTATCAAGTCATTGACTTTATCATGGCTTTCACATTTATACTTATTCCAATGTTTGATACGGTAAGGGTTTCTCTCGTAAGAATATGCCATGGAGGGTCACCGTTTAAAGCCGACAAGAGACACATCCACCACAAGTTCATGCGTGCCGGACTGTCGCAACACCAAACACTTACGTGCATAATTATTCTTGCGGTGGCATATATAGCTATCAATGCGGCGTTGCTCAACATTATCAGCAATACTTACGTATTCATGATTGATATCGCCATCTACATCAGCATTAACATTATGCTCAATTATTTTATAAGGAAAAAAGAGACACTTGAAGCTGCGGTATAACTTCTTGTAATGTCAGCTATAATCCGGCCTGCATTTATTAAGTATCCAAAAGATGGTTCTTCCGCAGTTTTGTTGGATGGCCTTTCAGCAACA
>ULTX01052471.1_pt1 | contig 19211 bp, 7 predicted proteins | sample 1958041 | NCBI WGS metagenome assembly ULTX01 (sample SAMEA4835747, study PRJEB28245) | human gut metagenome | biome: gut microbiome; material: fecal sample | place: Denmark | collected 2008
TTATGAGCTAATAAATTTTGAACGGTTTTTTTGTCAAGTCCACCTGTTCCGCAACCAAGTAAAGGTATGGCTACTGAATTTATGTTTAAGTTTTCAGCTACCGCTACTATCTTTGGAATCAGATCTTTAATTTTTTTGATTTTTGCTTTGCTACCCGGAGTACGCATAGTAACTGCGTGTATTATTTTTTTACACTCAAGATTTGGAGCATCAGTCACAAAAACAGTTCCGGGTGAATAACCAAAAAAGGAGTGTGCCTTACATTTTGCTCTTGCAAGCCGTTCAACAGCACCGCAAGATGCAAATTGAATGCTCTCTGCAACTCCTCTATGTAATTCATTAACACATCTTTTACCTCCCATATAACCAAAACCGTTGGATGCATTTACAATAGCATCTACATCAAATTTTGTTATATCGCCTTGTGCGTAAACTATCATAATTCAGGTTCACTCCTTTTAGGCTCTGATTTCATAACTGTTTTATTCTGAACTTGCTTTGAAGATTTGTTCCTGCCGAGGATTTTATCCTTACCAAAGTAATGTGTTTTGGACTTTGATTCTGTTTTTTGGTGAGCAAGCTCAATGTTCAAAATCTTTGTTAATTCAGACAGGCGTGCTGACTTTTCCTGCAATTCCGCTTCATATTCAAAAGGCTTTTCAAGCAGGGCAACACTTGTTTTGTAATCAAGGTCAAGCTTGTTAAGAGAATTCTGACTGTAATCAAGAACACTTTCGGTTTTGTACAGCAACCCCTCTATTTTACTGAGGTTATGCACAGCAGAAACACCGAGCTGAGCAGAATATGAATATTTACCCTTGATTGTAACTAAAATGTCATCATACACATTTCCGTTGTTTATAACGCTTATATCGAATCCGCAAATGTTGCCAACGCTAACCTGCTTCTTTCTGTTGTCGGCTATTCTTACCTGAGCAACAGCAGTTGTAAGAGCTTTGGCAGCATTTTTTCGTTCCTCATCGTTCTTCAGGTTAAAAGTCTGAGAACCTAAAGTTAATTTGCAAATAAGTTTACCGTCCTTATCGACAAATGACTTAACATTATCGATATCGGATTTTATGTTGCCGATAGTACAAAGGAGTTGCTTGCGTTTTTCGGGATAAGCCGCAACAGCATCTTCAAGCTCATATTTTGTATTGTTGTAATCAGCTTTGAGAGAGTTAAGCTCCTTTACTCTGTTATCAAGCGTGAGCTTCTCACGGATACGGTCATCGCCGGTACAGAGAGCCTTAATTTCGCCATATGAAAGAGCCGCTTGGTCAACATCGGCACACTTGCGTGCAGGAGCTTTGTCAGTCATAACCTGACTTATAAATTTTTGCTTGGTTTCGAGGAGCTGATAGCTGTACGCATCAAAAGTGCCTTTGGTAACATATCTGTACAAATGCACTTTTTCGTTAATATTGCCCTGCCTGACCATTCTGCCACGCCTCTGCTCGAGGTCTGCCGGTCGCCACGGAACATCTAAATCGTGCAGAGCAATGATTCTGTCCTGCACATTTGTGCCTGTTCCCATTTTGCCCGTTGAACCGAGTAAAATTCTCACTTCACCGCTTCTGACCTTTGAAAACAATTCAGACTTTTGAGCTTCGGTTTTTGCATTGTGTATATATGCTATTTCAGTCGCAGGGATGCCCTTTGCAATGAGCTTGTCCCTTATGTCATCATACACGCAAAACTTGCCTGTTTCCTCAAGAGAGTCGATTTCCGCCACACTCTTGTTATCGTTTTGCTCTTTGGAGGAGTCATTACCTGTGTTTTTTGACGGCACACCGAGGTCACAAAAAACAATTTGAGTAAGCTTGTCTTTTGCTGTGTCTGTATAAATGTCAAATACATTGTTTACACACACATTCAGCTTTGTATTTGGATTATCCTCAAAATCGGGACTAATAAGTCGGGGGTCAAGACCGAGCTTTCTGCCGTCACCGGTAATTTTGAGCATATTATCCTGTGACGGATCTACGGAGCCTGAATTAACCTCATCTGCTCTGTCGGATAATTCATCGACAAGCTCCTTTTGAAGCTCTGTAGGCTCTACATCAACAATGTGAAGCTCACAATCAGGCACTTTAAGTTTAAGAGTTTCAGCTGTCTTTACATCGGCTACCATCTTAAACATAGACATAAGCTCAGGCAGATTGGAATATTCCGCAATCCTTGTGCGTTCCTTAAACTTGTTTCCTGCCGGAGCTAACTCGTATTCTTTCTTTTGCACACCGAATGCAGAAATCCAATTATCAAAATTCTGCATATTGTTGTGACTTGCAAGAAAATCATAATTAAGGTATCTCATCATTGTGTGAAGCTCTGTAACGCTGTTTGACAACGGTGTACCTGTGGCAAATACAACACCCTTGCCGCCTGTCTTTTCGTCAAGATAACGGCATTTTGCAAACAGCTCTGTTGCCCTCTGAGAAGCTCTTGAAGATATACCCGAAACATTTTGCAGCTTTGTTGCACAGTACAGATTCTTAAATTCGTGAGCTTCGTCAACAAACAATTTGTCAATTCCAAGCTCCTCGAAATATACGGTATTGTCTTTCTTACTTGATTGAAGCTTCTCAAGCTGATTTTCGAGATTCTTTTTTGTACGCTCCATTTCCTTAACGGTAAATTTATTACCGTCCTGAGCTTTCATCTCAGCAAGACCGGCAACAATATCATCAATTTGAGATTGTAAAAAGGCTTCCTGCCTTTCAGGAGATAGGGGCAGCATCTTTAATTGCGTATGTCCGATAATAACGGCATCATAATTGCCAGTTGCAATTTTTGACATTAACATCTTGCGGTTTGATGATTTAAAATCATCCTTTGTTGCAACCAATATGTTTGCGTTGGGATAGAGCTTCAAAAAGTCTGCTCCCACCTGTTCTGTCAGATGATTCGGTACAGCAAACAAGGATTTGTGACACAACCCAAGCCGTTTACATTCCATAGCAGTAGCTATCATTTCAAAGGTTTTTCCTGCACCTACCGAATGAGCAAACAGTGTGTTGCCTCCGTAAATAGCGTGAGCAATGGCATTTTTTTGATGTTCGTGAAGCTGAATGTTTGAATTCATTCCCGGAAAATTAAGGTGTGAACCGTCATACTCTCGTGCGTGGACGCAATTGAATGTGCGATTGTATGTGTCAACAATATCTCTGCGGCGGTTAGCATCTTTAAAAATCCAATTCTTAAATTCACGGCGAATGGCATTGGCTTTTTGCTGTACAACCTGAGTCGCTTCTACATCAAGCACTCTTACAGGCTTATTGTTTTTATCACGCTCAACAACACCGTATTCGTCAACCTTGTCTTTATACACTTTCGGTTCGGATAAATTGAGAACGGATTCAAATATCTGATATGCAGATAATCCGCTTGCACCGTAGGTCTTTACAGTAGTTACCGACAAATCCGCTCTCTTATTCGTGATATTCCATCTGCCGGAATACTCTGAATAGTCAAGCTCTATTCTGTCGGATTTAAAAAATCTTGACACATAATCCGATTTAAGGCTTTGCGGTGTTTCAAAAACCTCATACATAAATTGCTCATAGTATTTTTTATCAATCCAAGTAGCTCCGAGGTTAATATCAATATCGCCGGCTTTCAGAGGAGTAGGCAATACTTCCTTTAAGGCGACAACATTTGATTCATATATGCCGTTGACCGAAGCGTATGCTTTTGCCATGTCAAGCTTTGCATATATATCTCCCGACAAATATTCGGAAGCAGTTTGATATTCGTAGTCCTCATCGCCTGTATATGACGGTACGGCAAATATTTCACCTTTTTCTCTCAGCCCGATTTTCAAATCCTCGGGCGGCACATCCGTAATTTGGCTCATATACTCGAAGTCGATAACACCTTTTTCTGCAACGCAGACAGCAAGAGCTTCTTCAGCCGTATCAACATGACTTATTGTTGCTGTCGGCTTATTTACACGCTCTGTAAATATATCGGACTTCTTAACAAGTAAATTATTATCTTTGGCAAAATCGGCTTCGAGAGAAGCAACAAGCGGATATGCTCCGTCAGAGTTTAACAAGCTGTGATTGTAACTGCTGTGAAGCAAGCCGTACTTACTGTAGAAGCTGTCATAACAGTTGTTGAGCTTTTCCTGCAATTGAGCTATCTCTGAATCCTTGTTATCGTACTGCTGAACATCAAGCAATTCACGCAAAGTGTCACGAATATCAATAAAGGAATTGATGCGTTCGTGATTTAATTTTTTCCCAAGTGCTTTGTCTGCGGAAACATTAACTATTTTACCGCTCTTATCAGAGCCGTAAAAATATATTTCGCCGTTTCGGCGATAAAAGCTTTGTAAACGCAGTTTTAAAGGTTCGGCTGTTAAATGTTCGGAAACCGGAATCAGCTTTTCTGCAGAAGCGGAATATTCAAAATTGATATTCTTTACCGCCGAGGAAAGAAGCTCCGACAATGTTCTGCCGTCATTAAACGGCACGCACATCGTATCGTCTGTTCTGCCGAACATTTTATTGCCTTCAACAACTTCGCCGAGTATCATTTCGGGATGCTCAACAAAATAATTGTTGACGGTTAATCCGTTTTCAAGCTGTCCTGTATGTACCCAAGACGGTTCAATTTCTGACTTTTTTTCTCTTTTTTGGAGGAATATAATGTCAGCTGTAACCTCCGTTCCTGCCGATTTAAAGGCGTTATTCGGCAATCTCACAGCACCTACCAAATCCGCTCTTTCGGCCAAGGTCTTGCGGAAAGAGCTGTCCTTTTTGTCAAGCGTACCTTTGGAAGTTACAAAAGCCACAATGCCGCCGTCACGCACTTTATCAAGTGATTTCAAAAAGAAATAGTCGTGAATTTTCAGATGTTTTGAGTTGTATTTAGAATCATTAACACTGAAATCGCCGAAAGGAATGTTTCCGATTGCAACATCGAAGCTGTTGTCATTGAAACGAGTATTCTCAAAGCCGTCAATCGTAATGTCAGCTTGCGGATACAGCTTTTGAGCTATTCTGCCCGATAAGCTGTCTTTTTCGACACCGTACAAATTCACCTTATCACGAAGTTCTTCGGGAAGTCTGCCGAAAAAGTTTCCTACGCCCATTGCAGGCTCAAGTATGTTGCCGTCCTCAAATCCTGCGTTACGAATGACCTCATATATACTGTCAACGATTGCTGTATCTGTGTAGAATGAATCAAGCACAGTTGACCGAGCTGCGGTATATTCTTCATCCGTAAGCAAACCCTTGAGTTCAGAATACTCATTTTTCCATTTATCATTATCAGACTCAAAAGCATTGGCAAGACCTCCCCAACCGCTGTAAAGGAACAACTGACCTTGTTCTTCAGGTGTAGCCGCTCTGTTTTCTGCTTCCGTTTGCTTTAAAATCTTAATGGCAGCAATGTTATTTTGAAACTTTGTTTTTGCTCCCGTGACAGCTTCTCTGTCCTCAATTACATAGTTTTTGGCTTTTTCATCATTTACGCTTGTTTCGGTCTGCTCTGAGCTTTCGACCATATCAAACAATGTAGGCGGTTCAGCTTTTTCTGCTCTTGACGGTGCGGCATTTTCAACCTCCACGGTAAGCTCGTCAACGCTCTGTAATTTTTCATCGCTCCTGACATCTCTTTCTTTGCTTTCCGTTATCGGTAAATCTGCGGCTTTCTCATTTTCACCTTTATCAAGCTTTATATCGGCTTCGAGTATTTTTACAACACCTGAATACTGCGGATATTGATTTAAAAAATCAATAATTCCACCGTTGCCGTCCCCGATGTTCTGCCGTTCGGTGTATTTCGTACCGTTCGGCATATTAATAATAAATTTCGTTTTTTCATAACCAAGATGAATATTGTCAAGTTCACCGTTTCTGTATGCTTCTGTAACCGCATTTTCACTGCCGTATTCCTCAATTTCAAGCTGTCTTTGCTCAACCCATTCGTCATCGGCATTTTTCATAAGTTTGTCAAATTCAGAAACAGAGTATGTTTTGCCGTTCTCAAATACCGGACTTTCACTCCAATCACAAGTAATTGTCGGACGAATTATTTCCTGTACAGGCTCAGTTTGTTCAGGCTCGTTTATCGGGACGATTTCATTTTCTGAATTAAATTGATTAACGATTTCTTCTGAGCTGACATTCAGAGCACCGGCATCGGATTCTGCGTCAGCCATAACCTGTTGAATAAATGGATCACTGTTCAGCTTATCTTCATCGACAAGCTCACCGTTGACTATCCCTGCGTCCTCAAGCTGCTGACGAATAACTGCGGGATCTATGTCGTCAAGCTCGTCGTGTTCCTCATAAAACGGTGCAAGCTCCTCATCGGAAAGGTACACAAGGTCATCGAACGATAAAGAGTGCAGACAGTTATCAATCATATCTTTAAGGTCGGCATATGTTTCTTCTTTGAATAATTTGTCATCAACATAAGTTTCAAGCCTATAGTCAACAAGATTTACAACAGCTTCCACAGTATGCTTGCTGTCTTCTGTTGTTGTGTATGCCACTCCGACTTTTTTTAAGTCTGAAAAATCCGCTTCTGAATCAAACTCGTCATTACAATACAAATTTATAAGCTGCTTTGCATAAGCAAGCACAGAGTCACGAACAATATTGTCAATCGTAGAGTGAGTGTATGTAGCAAAATCAATCTGATTGTTGTGAAGTGTATTTTTTAGTTCATCATCAATTACTATACTTTGTTCCAAGTTGTGTATTCTGCCTTCTTCTTCAAAGGCTGATTTATCTCGTTCAACAAAATAATTGAAATTATCATATAGAGTATAAATTTTCTTAACATTTTCGCAATAAGCAACATAATCATTTGTACTTTTATCTTCGTTAAGGTAGGTATTATTAAGCAAAACAGGTGAGTCCGTCAAGATAAAATCGACTTTACCATACAGACGGTTAATACGCTTCACTTGTTCCTTGAGAATATCAAATTGATGTTCATAATGTCCGTCAAGCATAATAAGATTGTTGTCATATACAAGCTCTTTGGCATATTCCTGTACATATTCCGTAACAAATCCTTGCTTTTTCAATTTTTCGGCTACTTCAAGACAAGATGTTGTTTTTCCTGCACCCGGTCCGGCAAAAGCATTGATAACTATTGTATGCTTGTCTGACACATTGCTCGTAATTTTTTTCTGTTCAGATATGAGTTTGTTAAACTCATTCGAAAGATCTACAAGTCCCTCATATTTGATATTCACAGTAAATCCTTGTGTTTTAAGAAGTTCAGTATTATCATTCAGTTTAAAATCAGGGAATCCGACTGTATCAACTGAAGAACCGTTAATGTTTCTTGTTGTAGAAACAAGGTCGAGAATATCTGCAACGGTTTTTGCGTTCTCACCTCTGACTTCATAAAAATCACCGACCTTTATAAGTTCTATTTTCCGTACTTCAGGTGATTTGATTTCGGGAACTACTGCAAGCTCAACGAGCTTGTGCTGAATATCTGCATTAAGACCTTCGGCAAACTCCGTACCGCTGTAAAACTTTTTAACAGCGGTTCTGAAACTTTCGCTACCGATATCAATTAACCTTTGTTCGCCTGTTGTATCAAGAAAATCAAAGAATCCTGAAAAATCATCTCCGTATTTTTTGTTAGCTTCCGCTATCTGTTTGTAAGATACCTCGGTAATTACAAACTGACCGCCGGAGTATGCGTCAGGATTATAGTACATATATGTAATACTTTCGACTTCGGACTCTTGAAAATAAAGGGTTTTCTCAAGAGTGTTAAAGTCGGGTAAAGCAGGGGTATATGTACCGTCAGAAATCATGCCTTCCACTTCACTTCGTGTAACACCTTTGACCTTAGTTACAAGATTTATAAGAGAATCATAATCACTGCGACTGTATGCACCTATGAAAGTTTGCATTTCCGTAAGCGAAAAAGTATAATCAAGCAAATTGATTGTGTCGTAATCTATACCCATATCAACCATATCTCTTATAAGTTCTGACTGGGCATATGAATACCCATGATTTTCAATGAGCTTATCGGCAAGATTTGTGTTGATGAACGACTGTTTAATTTCGTTGAAATCAGCAGTATTCGCAAGAATCAATTCAGAATCCGAAAGACCTGAGTATGTCTTGACAAAATTCATAGATAACATATTTAACTGTTCAGGCTTAAAGTCAGAAGTATCTTCAAACATCGTACTGAATGTGTCAATCAGCTCCGGTTGGTCGTTGAGCAGTTCAACCGTAGAATTCAAAGACTCCAACTGATGTGCTTTATAGTGCAGTACCGAAAGAGCATTAAAAAGATTTTCCGTGTTATCTTCTTTGGAAACTGTCACGCTGTTTTTAACCGTTGCAGACGGTTGGTTTTTTTCGACTGCTTTATCATTGTACAAAAGCTCTCTTTGCTCACGAATTTCGTGAGCAATTGCGTTGATGGCATCTTTGTATATATTGTCAACCGTAATAGTTGTATTTTTACCAAATATTCTGCCCGAAAACGGAATATCCTGCTCTGACAGTCTTTGAGCAACCTTGTAAGCGAAATCAGTATTATATTTGCGATACATCTTATCACCAATATCATTGTATTTGGTTGTTCCGATGATATTGTTTGTTACATATTTCCTGTTGTTGGAATCGACTATTGAATCATAACTGATATTTAACTTTTCAAGATTCGGAACAGTAGCTCTGCCAACCGCAATATATGATTTGTTCTTGTTAATATAGCCACAGTAATTAAGTCCTGCGTTTTCGAGAGCATCGGTTATGCTCTCAAACCGGCTTTCAGAAGCTATAATAACCTTTTTATACTGATTCGGAGTGTTGCTGTTCCATATCTCATTTCCATATAATTTAATCATTTCATTCACCTCTTAAAGAAGGAACCGTTACACTAAATGCAACAGTCCCTAAATAATATTCATAATTCCTGTTCTTTCGATTTAGTGTTGTTACGCTGTTCGTTATGTGTATGTGCAATTTTGTCCGCATTCTGTTTTATCTTACTGCGAGATATTAACGGCTTAACCTGAGCTTTCGACCTGGGTTCTTCAATCTTCTCAACCCGATTGCCTCTTTTGTCAAGCTCATATCCTGCGGCAAGGTCGTTATAAATATCAATTATCCGTGTCTTACTTGCTGTTATGTACACGGTATCTTCTTCTCTTCCGTCAGGATGATATAAATCACGCTTTTTTTCGCCTGTAACAGCATCGTATGCTTTTGCATTACTTGCTTCAATCGTGTGATTGCTTACACGATAATTCTTACCGTTCAGCATAAAATAATAGCTGTCATTGCGAACACTTCTGTCAATACCGTTTTTGTTGCAAAAATCTTCAATTTCAGTCATCTTGTTTTTAAACTCTGCCTTTGCGGATTTACTGGGATGCCACTTCCTTTTGTACATATGATCACCTTTCCTGTTTTGCTTCCCATCCCTGTTCACGATGTTCTGATTTTGCAATCTTGTCCGCATTCTGCTTTATCTGACTGCGAGAAATCAGGGACTTTTTCGGTTGCTTCGGTTGTTTCTCGGCATTATGTTCCTTATTTGGAGTTTTTGCCGCTTTGTCATACTCCTCTTGCTTATTGCCGTTGTTGATGATACCGTCAATGCTGTCATAATCATCTTCAATTGACATTTCGGCATTTTTTAGGTAGTTTTCTTCGAATACAGCTTTTGCGGCAGATGAAACGATTACATCAGCCTGCTTTTTTAAAGCCTGTGGGTTGTTTGTAAACTCATCAACAATGTTCTGACAGCTCTTGCTGATAATATTGTCAGCTTCCTTATCGGGCATAGTTTTAACCGATTCAAACTTATCTGACCACTCATTAAGAGCCTTGAGCTTGTTTATCAGCTTTTCTTTTTTGTTGGTGAGCTTGTCGATTTGTTTTCGCAGTTTGAGTTTTTCGGACATATAATGAGTTTGACCGTATGCTTTTATTGCAGCATCGAGTTTGCTCTGAGTAGTATCAAACTTTTCAGAGGTTGTCCTCATTGCCATTGTCCCGTATTCCTGCATACCTTTGACAAAGTTTTCTTTCCTGCCGTCAGGGGATTTCATATTGTCAAGAAATTTATTGATTTTTTTGCAGTTCTCAGCACGGCTTTGTTGCTTCAAAATCTTCTGCTCATTCGATTTGATGTTCAGCTTATGAGAATGGATTTTCTCATTGATATTTACTATTTTCTGTCGCCTTTCAGCCGATAGAACAGACAATGCTTTATACACAGGCATTGGTACAACATTTCTCATTGATTCAACCGTTGAAACAAATTCAGCACTGCGAACCTTTTTTATGTTGAGTTTTTCGATTTTTGCATTGAGTTTATCGTTTTTTAGATTAAGCTCATCAATCTTAAGATTGCACCTGTCATACAGCTTTGCAAAAATCGGTATTGAAAATTCTTTGCTTTTCGTTTGTTCAAGCAATTCGGGTTCGGATTTTGTCTGTTCGGGTTGGAGATTGTCATTATTGACTTCTTCATCTCGCTGTTTTCTTTTATCGGTATTTGGATTATTATCAAAATCATTTGTAATATCAGGCATTTTACTTCCTCCTTCGTTTATTTTTTATGGAAACAACAATTACTAAAATTGCCAAAATTGCGGTTATAACAATTACTGCAATAATAAAATCAAAACTTCCGTTATTGTTGTTTTCGGTTTTTGTTGCCGTATCAGATGCAGCTGTATCCTTTACTCTTTCAGCAGTCACAATAAGTCTGTGACTGTTTACACCGTATGGATAACAAGTTATAAGACTTAATAGGTCTTTTTCTTCGTCAACTGACAGTAACGATATGTTGTCGGGCTTAACAATGTTTTTTGCTGTTACAGCATAGGTAAGCGTTTCATCAAGCACGGACACCTTGATTTCATCACCGATTTCAAGCTCGTTGAGATTGTCAAAAAACACCTGCGTAGGATAACCCGTGTGAGCTGAAAGCACCGAATGATTGCCTACACCGCCTATCGGAAACGCTGTATTTGGCAGATGAGCAACACCTTTTTCAAGCACTTTATCCGTATCCCCGTGGTAAATAGGCAGTTTTACATTTATTTTTGAAATATCAATGTAGCCTATAAGACCGTCACCAAAATTGAGAATATCGTCATATCCGTCAATCACGCTGTCTGTATCGTAAGAAAATCCATTGATAAGTTCTGATAAATTGTTGTTATATTCAGCAGCAGCCGACAAGTACTGTGACCTGTCGGCTGCTGAAATGCTGTCAAGATTTGCGGCATAATTGTTAATTGTGGATGCGGCGAAAAAACTATTGACAGCATTTGATACAGAAGGGTACAGCACAAAGCAGAGTGATGCAGTCATAAAAATTATTCCTATTATCAAGGTGTATTTGCTTCTGCATTTTTTCAATGTGCTGTACTCCTTTCTATTTAATGTGAAATTACTTGTTTGTAGCTTTTACTCTTCTGCGAATGAGCAATGTTGCAATACCGCCGAGTGCAAAAGCTGTGCCGAGAATGTAGAACATAACTGTACCTGCACCACCGGTCTGTGGTACAACAACTTTTGTGTCCTTAACATCCACGCTTGCTGTGCCGTCTGTTGGGCAGTTTGTGATGTACGAACCGTCAACAAATGTTGCACCGTATGTAACATCAATAGTTACCGGAATAACCTTACCGTAGATGTTGTAGCCTGTAGGAGCTTTTGTTTCGACAATATAATATTTACCGCTTGCAAGTTTGATTTCTTCTTTACTTGTGTTGTAGTAAGTAACCTTGCCTGTCTTGTCGGATACACCGCTTGCAATGGCATTTGTAAGAGCAGTTGCATCCTCTTCTGTTTTAAAAAGGCTGAATTCTGCACCTTCGAGAGCCTTGCCAGCTGTATCTGTCTTGTTAGTTGTAACTGCAAAAGAGTAAACATAAACTGTATTACCGTTTACTTCTGATTCAACTCCGTTCTTGTTAGAATAAACGAGCTTCGTTTCTGAGTTTGGGTTGCCTGTCTTTCCTGCTACAGCGTACTTATTGAGCTTTGCTGAATAAGTTACAGATGTATAAGTAACACCTTCTGCATAAAAGTCATTTTTCTGAAGGTAAGCGTTTGCAATTGATACATTAAAAGTTGTAGCCTTTCCGTCAACTTCTGATGTTACATTGAGAGCATAATCAGTTGAAGCAAGGTCAGCAACCTTACCGCCCTGTGCGTTGAGAAGTGCAACCTTTACGCTGTCTTTATCAAGAGTAAGTCCTGCTGACATCTCATCATATACGGTATATGATTTAAGTTTCATTTCTGATGAACCGGCAGTTGATGACTTAATTTCAAAATTCACTGTGTCACCAAGGCTTACATCGGTAAAATTAACATTATCCTTTGTGCTGTTGGTGATAGTCTTGCCTGTTACAACATCACCGTCATTTACCTTTGTTGCAAGGTCAATATCATTGATACTGTAAACCCAACCGTTGTTGTAGTATGGGAGCGATACAACAGAGTTTGTTACGCTTTTAACACCGGCAGGATAGTTAGTAGCTTTAATGTAGTACAAACCCTGAGTAAGGCTTGAAAAAGTCTTTTTTACTGATGTTGCAGATGTTACAAAGGTACCTACAGTAGATGCAGTTGATGGAATTGTTGAAAGACCGTCAAGAGCTGAGAGAACATTCGATGTCTTTCCGCTTAAAATCTCATCAGAGATTGAAGGAATGAGTGAATCATAGCCTGTCTTGTATGGATTTTCAGTAGTTTTGAGTTCTGCCACCTTGTACACCGTGAATGTATATCCGGGCTTAGAACAATTGAGCGTGAATGAAACCTTCTTTGTTTCATCAAGAGCATTTGCGTTGGTTGCAGCACTTGCAAATGGGATTGCAGTAAATACCATCATAACGGCAAGTACCATAGCTGTCATAATTCGTGTGATTTTGCTTTTCATTTTGCATTTTCCTTTCTGTTTTTGGATTTTTTATTCTTGCTACCGTGTTTACGGTAGTCATAGATGAAAATTATAGCCATTGCTCCGAGTGCCACAGAAGCAAAATAAAAGGGAGCAATTCCACCGCCGCCTGTTAGAGATAACACGGATTTGTTATCGGCAACGGTTAAAGACATGTTAAGTGTGTTTTCATTGTCGGCTGAAATTGTAAATTCAACCTTTTTACCGTATGGCATATAGCCTGACGGAGTTACAGACTCAACAAAATAGTAATCACCTACCGGCAGATTACTGATTGACAAACTACCATTCGTAGCCATACAATCGGTTGCAGTTTTTGCAACTGAATTATACATATAAGTTCCTATGCCTGTCTGATAACAGCTGATGGGAGTGTCGTCTGACTTATAGAGTTGCCAACCTGATCCGGTAAGAGCCTTTGTGCCGTCTGTTTTTGTCAGCTTAACCGAGCCTGTTTTCAGCGTGTTTTTGATATTTGCAAAAACTACGGTATCTGAATTAAGCGTAACTGTTACACTTTTAGGTTTGTTATACTTATACGGTAAAGAGTAAGTGCCGTCATCGTTAAGCTCGCCGAGTTCGGTTACTTTATATTTGAGCAATTCGTCATTGCTGTTATAAATCGGCAAGTCTGAGATTTCAGGACTTAAACCTTCAAGGTTTGTGCTTACTTTTTCGTTAAACCCTGTATCAGCACAGCTTATTTCAAAATACAAACCGTCCACAACATCATCTTCAGATGTTTTTTGTACCTGTAACGAACCTGTTTTTACGGTGTTGGCACAATCATATGTATAGTTGTATTCATCGGTATCATAGATTGTAAATTCGACTGCATCTTTCAGTTCATAACGGCTCGGAAACTTGTATGTTCCGTCTGACTGTTTAATGCCGATTTCGGTAAGCCTGTAAGTAATTTGAAAACCGTTTAGGTCAACTACATATGGCAGAATACCATCAATTTTGTTACCGTTTATGTCATAAAATTGCATATTATCTGTACTTGCTTTACCATTTTCATCAGTAGTCAAAACGATACTTGTAATCCCGTTTCCGTCTGCATCATAAGCCATAGGAGTAGGGATAAGGTCATCATCGAACTCTCGTTCGTCATCAAAAGATTCGAGCTTGAAGCTCAAGCCCTCGATAACTCCGTCCTCGGAAGTCTTATTGATGTTAATACTTCCGGTTGCAGGAGCGTTGTACATGTAATAATTAAGAGTAGATGTTGTTCCGTATTTGTTGGCAGTCTTAAACTCTGATTCAGCCTTTTCAAGGTAATTGTCAGGGAAATAATAACTGCTTCCGCCGAGAAAACCTTTTTCAACAACCTTATATTTTATAGGGATACAAATTGCTGAGTTCGGAACGGTCAGACAGCTTTTGAGTTTTTCGCCGTACCTGCTGTAATAATTAGCTGTTCCGCTTGAATCTGTGACTATAGACCCGTAGTATTTACCGTTTTCGTCCTGTACCTCAAACCAAACTCCAGACACTTTACCGTTGTATGAGCTCTTTTTAACAGTTAAATCCGTTTCGGGAACTGTGTTTTGAAAACTGAATGTAACGGTTTTGCTTTCGTCAAGCGTTAAAGACTTACCATTAGCATTTGATTTTGCTCCTGATGATTTACCGTAATAGTATCTTGAATAAGCATTCTCACAATTGCTGAACACGGCATTTGAAACACCTTCATAATATGAGCCTTTGTAGCTGATTGCATTTTCTTTCTTTATTGTCCAAGTGTAACCGCCATAGCTGTGAGATCCTAAAGTAGTCTTAAAACCAAGCTCCTTGACTGTATAGGTTATCTTGTTGCCTTTATCGTCATATACCCTCAAACCTTTAACAGTCGCTTCGCCGTTTTTATCGGTTGAAACTGCGTTGTACTCGTTGCCGAGGTTATCTGATATTGCAAACCACAAATTTGAAACGATACCGTCTGTTGATGACTTCTTGATTTTGAGGTCAGCTTTTACGGCATCTTCATAAATCGTCTGAATAACGGCTGTTTCAACGGTTGAGTTTTCCTCATTTGCAATGACAGGATAAACAGTATCGTCAAGCTCATAGCCTGTCGGTGCGGTTATTTCTTTGATGTAATATGTTTTGCCGACATCTACTGATTTTGCAAAAGTACCCTTGCCGTCAGCATTTGTTGTGAGCTTGTCATACAAGCTTGCACAAGCTGAATCAGAGTACAAGCCATATACTGCATTTGCAACACCTATACCTGACTGATTAAGCTTGTTAATGCCCACATATGCCTTTGCCGGCATTTCATCAATCGGCACATTGATAGGTGTGTTTGTGTCCTGTGCAAACTTTGCACCCTCTTGAGTAATTACTCTGTAAAAAGCTATATTACTGAGAGAATAGCCGTCAGGAGCTTTGACTTCCTTGATAACAATTGTTCCTATGGGAATGGTGATTAGCTCTATTCCACTTATAATGGTTGTAAAAAAATCATCAGAGTTGTACTCCGAAGTAAGGTATTTTTTGTTCAGGTCACAATATCCATCTTCATCAGTCTGAATATACCAAGTACGCTTTAAGTTTTTACTATCTAAAGCAGGAGCAGTTTCGTTTGCTTTGACATCGTAGTCCTTGTCAATTTCCTGTGCGTAATATTCAATACTGAAAACTGCACCGCCAAGACCTTGACTTGTTGTTTCGCCTGTTACTGCGTTTTTCTTTTGAAGAATAATGCCGACAGGGTCATTTACGGGGTCGTCAGTACAGCTAAAGCTATAAATTTTTGTACCGTCTGCGGCTTTTTTGCCTGAATTCACAAATGTATAAACAGTTTCATCAAGCTCATAGCCTTTTGGTGCTTTGGTTTCTTTGGCATAGTAAGAAGCTGATGCGTCAACATATTTACTATAACTGCCGTAACCGCTTGCATTTGTTGTAATACTGCCGATTTTTTTGGTACAAGCTTTGTCTGTGTATATGCCATACTCAGCTCCCGACAAGCTGTAACAACCGTTGCCGGCTGTAAGCTCTTTGTTTGATGATGATTTGTGAAGTTGCAGCTTGACAACATCCGGAAATGTCAACTTAACATATCCGTCTTTAACTGTATAATTAGAACCCTGAGCAAAAGTCTGATATGATGCATAGTCATTACTTGTAATTAAATACAAACTGTTTTTGCTCTTGATTCCATGTTCCTTCAAAAAAGAATTTTTCATTGTCACATTAACTGTCGTACCAAGATTTTTAGAACAGGTAAATGTTATCTTTTTACCGCTTACGCTGACCTTAACATTTGAATTGCTGACGATTACATCGGATGCTTTAGTTACTGAAGCGGTACCGTTCTTATCAGTCAAAGTGATTGAATACTGTCCGTTTGATTGATTATATGACATTTGATACGACTTCGCAGAACTGAGTGATGATGCTGTATATGACGGATTACGCACCGACCTTTTGCACCAAGACACCATATTGTCATATGCTGTTGTAACCTTTGCTACAGTAGTTTCAGCTGAGCTTGTCGCAGTCATTGTATTAGCAGGAGTCAGCAACGGTTTTCCGGATACGGCATCAAAGGTTGAAGCGTTACGCTTGCCTGCAACAATCTCAAAAATCAAGAGCTGCGTTGCATAGTAGTAATGAACCTTCTCTTCCTTTGCAGCTTCAAATCCGCCAAAGCCCCAAGCAAGTATCAGATTAACTGCATTTTGCTGTGCAGTAGTTAGCTGTTTCCAAGCTGCTGATTGAGATGTACTTTTTACAGTAGCAGAACTTGTTAATTCAGATGCTTTATCCGGTTCAATACAGTACGCTCTTTGTGTGTAGTCTAAAAAATTCAAGGTTTTTCCGGATGGAGCAAAAAAGTGCACCTTGAAATTTTCCCAACCTTCATAATGCTGACTGTGCTTTTTTCCGTTTGCGTCTGTATAAGTATATTCAGCTGTTTTCTTGTATATAAAACCTTTGCCGTCTGCTCCACGATTGCCTTTAACCGAGGCAGCACTTACGGAAAACGAACCAACAGACAATGAGCCGATAATTACAGTCAAGCATAAGAAAACCGACAATATTTTTTTAATTAACTTCATTCAAATTTTTCTCTCCTTTCATCTAAATATTGAAAAAGAAAAACTACTGTATTCTTTTATGGGTGATGCACGAATCATATTTACCTCCGTAAATTTATATTATTAACCACCTTAGTGGGGATTGTAGGGATGCATCGGACAAATTAATGCCCGATGCAAAAGAAGAATAACAATGAAAACTTAAAAAGTCTTGCTGTCAAGTGAACAGTGAGAGTCATAAAACAGAAAGTTGTAATCAACTTCCAATGTTTTCGCTAATTCTCTGATATATGCAAAAGTCGGTTCATAATTATCGTTTTCCCATTTGGTATAGGCTGACCGTTCTATATGCACGGCTTCTGCCACTTGTTTCTGTGTCATATGCTTGTTTTTTCGAGCAATAAGCAACTGCTTTCCAAACGACAATTATTTCACCTTCTCAAAAAGTTGTTATCAATTTAAAATGTTAAGGTCATATATGTAGTTAAGGTCAACATTTGTTGATATACCGTTAATTCTACCGTTATCTGAATACTGCCACACATCACAAGTGATTGACGGCTTTATATACCATTCTGCGTTCCAAATGGAAATGCCGTTATTTTTTAAGGTTGTGCGATTGAGCAGATAGTCATAAACGCTTGCTGAGGAATACACACCCGATTTAAAGCCGTTGCTTTTGAGTTTGTTACAGAAATTGACTGCCATTTTTGTATAATTGCTGTTGCTTGTACTCATTGCAGGCTGATATTCCATATCGTAGTAAACAGGAAGTTCAAACTTTTTACCCTTGATACAACTAAGGCAAGCATCTGCTTCTGCTGTTGCCGTTGACGGTGACATTGCATAACTGAACCAATATGCTCCGACTTTAAGACCGGCGGATTTTGCTTTTTTGTAGTTTGTTTCAAACATATTGTCTTTTTGGCTTTTTTCTTTACCGTAGCCTGCACGGATAATCACATAGTCATAACCGGCTGATTTTACCTTGTTAAAATCTATTGAGCCTTGCCAAGTTGATACATCAATACACTTTGCGACACTTCCCGAAACAGTCAGCTTGCACGATGCGGTTTTTCCGTTGTAGGTTTTGTATGTGATTGTTGCTGTTCCTTGAGATTTAGCGGAGATTTTTCCGGTTGAATTAACCGTTGCGACATATGTATTACTGCTTGTCCAAGTACTGCGATAACTGTATGCGTTATTGTTGAGCGTAGCTTTAAGCGTTTTACTCTGTCCGACTTTAAGGGTTGCAGATTTATCAGAAACAGTTACTCTTGAAGGTGCAGATTTGACTGTTACCTTACAAGTAGCTTCTTTTCCATTGTTGAGCTTACATCTTATCGTAGTAGTGCCGGCTGTTTTTGCAGTAACAAGACCGCCTGCCTTTTGGACGGGAGCAATTGCGGTGTTATTCGAGTAATAAAGTCTGTAGTAGGCTGCTGTATTGTTCGGAATACTGCTGTTCAAGTCATATTTTTCACCAACACCTAAAGTAATACTTGTTTTATTAAGTGTGATACTGTCAGCAAGTTTTTTGACTGTTACGGTACAGCTTGCAGTCTTGCCGTTATATGTTTTGGCTGTAATCTTTGACGTGCCGACACCGACAGCAGTTATTTTGCCGTTATTGTCAATACCTGCAACCTTACTGTTGTCAGTTGTAAACGACACCTGTGACAGCGTTCCGTTTTCAACCGTAGTTTTTAATGTGTAGGTTTCAGTTGTGCCAAGTGTGATACTTGACTTGTCAAGTTTTACACTTTTAGGTATAGTAGTAGGCTTTGGAACAGTTGTAGGTTCTGTAACTGCTTCCGTTGTAGGCTCTGTTGTTGATTCTTCTGTTGGCTCTTTAATCAGACCTACGATAATCTTCTGTACAAGTGTTGAATCAACAACGGTAATCACACCGTCTTTATTAAGGTCATACAACTTAATTTGTTTTTCATCAAATGTTGTCATACCTACAACATTCTTCTGAATAAGCGTTGCATCTTCGACTGAAAACTTTTTGTCTGTGCTTACTGCTCCTGCACTAAAGGCACAAAGGCTCACAAGAGTAGTGGCAGTAAGTAAGCCCGAAATAATCTTCTTTTTTATCTTCATAACTTCCTCCTAAAAAAGGTTTCTCATATATATTCCGTAAAAATCGGGTTTTCGCACCCCCAAAAATGAAAAAAATTTTAAATTTTTTAAATTTTTTTTGAAATTTCTTTAAAATTATTCTCAAAAAGA
>ULTX01052525.1_pt1 | contig 19198 bp, 19 predicted proteins | sample 1958041 | NCBI WGS metagenome assembly ULTX01 (sample SAMEA4835747, study PRJEB28245) | human gut metagenome | biome: gut microbiome; material: fecal sample | place: Denmark | collected 2008
TCTGAATTCCGAGACTGCTGTTATGTTCAACATCACAAGCAAAGAGCAGGTTATCGTTAACACCTGGTACGGCGGAGAAATGAAAAAAGGTATGTTCTCCATGATGAACTACTATCTGCCGCTTAAGGGCATCGCTTCCATGCACTGCTCCGCAAACACTGATATGAACGGTGAAAATACCGCTATCTTCTTTGGTCTTTCCGGTACCGGTAAGACTACTCTTTCCACAGACCCGAAGCGTCTTCTGATCGGTGATGACGAGCACGGCTGGGATGACAACGGTGTATTCAACTTCGAAGGTGGATGCTACGCAAAGGTTATCAACCTGGACAAGGATTCTGAACCGGATATCTACAATGCGATCAAACGTAACGCTCTTCTTGAGAACGTAACACTCGACGCAGACGGAAAGATCGATTTCGCAGATAAGAGCGTAACCGAAAACACCCGTGTATCTTATCCGATCAACCATATCGAAAAGATTGTTCGCCCGATCTCTTCCGCACCGGCAGCTAAGAACGTAATCTTCTTATCCGCAGATGCATTCGGCGTACTTCCTCCGGTATCTATCTTAACTCCGGAACAGACACAGTACTACTTCCTGTCCGGTTTCACCGCAAAACTTGCGGGTACCGAGCGTGGAATCACAGAGCCGACTCCTACTTTCTCTGCTTGCTTCGGCCAGGCATTCCTGGAACTGCATCCGACCAAATACGCAGAAGAACTTGTTAAGAAGATGGAAAAGAGCGGCGCTAAGGCTTACCTTGTAAACACCGGATGGAACGGAACCGGAAAACGTATCTCCATCAAAGATACCCGTGGTATCATCGATGCAATCTTAAGCGGTGCGATCTTAAATGCTCCAACCAAGACCATTCCATACTTCAACTTCGAAGTTCCGACAGAACTTCCTGGTGTAGACGCTGGTATTCTTGACCCGCGTGATACTTATGCTGATGCTTCCGAGTGGGAGAAGAAAGCACTTGATCTTGCAGACAGATTCATCAAGAACTTTGCAAAATACGAAGGAAATGACGCAGGAAAAGCTCTTGTTGCAGCTGGTCCTCAGAAATAAATCTGTTCAGATAAGCGATCATCAAAAAACGGATGTGAAATTTTTCACATCCGTTTTTTTCTTTCTGCCCTTTTCTTCCTGCCAGTTTCCCGCTGTTACTTTCCCGGTGTCACGACATCCCGCACCGTATAATAGGACACCCCGAGCACTTCCCGCAAAAAATACGTTGGGAAATACAAAAGATCTGTGGATGCACCATAGGCGTAAGTCGTAAATCCACACGCTTCTGCCAGCATCCGCGCGCGGTACTCGTGAAATTCGCTGGTGATAATGACCGCTTTCTCTCCCATCCCGCGCGCTTCAAAAATCTGTCTGGAAAACGCCATATTTTCCGCCGTCGAGACTGACCGGTCCTCCAGGATCAGACGGTTCTCTTCGATCCCTTTCTCTCTCAGATACGCGTACATACAGGAAGCCTCAGAAATTTCTTCGTCTGCTCCCTGTCCGCCGGAAAGCACGCAGGACGCGTCCGGGTGTGTGGAAAGATAGGCATCTGCCGCATCCAGCCGCTCCTGTAAGATCCTGCTCGGACGTGTCCCCTTCACTTTACATCCAAGCACGATGACCGGTGTCGCCGGATCCGGCGCTTTTTTGTATCCTGCCGCCGCAATGCGCACTGCGGAAACGGCAAGAAGCAGACATACTGCCACAGCAGCGATCCGCACCACCCACTCGGCAATGCAAAATCCCCTGTTTTCCCGAAGCATGGATAACAGGCCTGACACATACTCCCGCTTGCCGGTATAAAAAAACGCCAGTGCCGACAGGCACATCCCTGCGAAATTTCCGACATTTAAGATTCCTTTCAGCAAAAGCGGCAAAAAGAACCAACAAAAAAATATAAGTTCGATACACATAAAAACCGTCCGTCGCATTTCTCTCCTCCGCTTCCGATCTCTTTTCCTGTAACAGTTCCCGCGGCCTGAGACCGCTGTTTTTTACCTCAGATACGCGTCCAGCACTTCTGCCCGCTTCTCCCAGGTATGTGCCTTCCATGCCGCCTCATAGCCCTCTGCCGCGATACGCTCTGCCGTTTCCGGATCATCCAGCAGTTCCTTTACAATCTCCGGCAGACGTTCGATCTGCTTTAACGCAAAGAAACGTAGCTCTTTTCCATCCGAAAACAGTTCACGCAGATAGATGCTGTCATCCGTAAGCGCCACACTGCCATTCAACATGGCGGTAAAGATGCGGTCATGCACCCCGTCCTTAAACCACGGCATGACATTTAAGCAGATCCTGCCGTTTTGCACCGCGCGCACACACTCCGCAGAATCCACCTGTCCGCCGCACCAGATCAGGTTTTCCCGCTTCGCGCAGATCAGTTTATCCCAGTCCTTGCCAAACAGATGCACATTGATCCCGGCTTCTGCCAGCGCACAGACCGCTTTTGCCCGGAAATAGGTCCGCACATAGAGATCCAAAAATACCATGGATACCATTCCGGTCTTTAAGTCCTCCGTGGAAAGCTCCCCGATCTCCTCGCGCAGATTTTTGATCAGTGCCTCGTGCAGTGACAGATCCGTGTGCGCGATCATATCGTCAATGATCCGGTAATAGTAATCGATATACTCTTTCGACTGCATCGGAAAATGCTTTGCAAGATCCGGAAGCGGCGCATAATTCCCGATAAATACGACATCATACTTCCGTTCCCGGTATGGGATCAGGCTTTCCTTAGAAGCAGCTTCCCCCGGATCCCGGAGTAGCAGATTTCCCGCCGTTGGCAGAAAATGCACCTCATTCCGCGGATAAAACTCCCTTATAAACGCCACATGCTGGCGATCCAGACAGAATACGGTCATGCCCGGATGTTTTTTTTCCAGATATTTGTGATAGTAAAGCGGGTGATCGACCAGAAGATTTAAGCACTTTACCTGCATTGCTTCCCAGATCGTCTCCCCTTTTTCCCACACAAACGCTTCCTCGCCACCAAGACCGATAAAATTAAACGTGATCATTGCGGTTTCTTTCGGCTTGCAGAACTTTGCCAGTTTTTTTGCGCTCTCCTTCGCGTTCGACATGTCCACCCAGAACACCGCACAGCCCTTTTCTTTAAAATGTACTTCAAGCTGTCTGGAAAAATAACTCAAAGTTTCGATCGCCCCACGAAAAAGAATGATCTTATGAATCTCTGCCACTTTTTCGTTCCCTTCCTCATAAATCGGTATAAAAAAGATACCTCTCCCGCGTTCCTGCCTGCGGAAAAGGTATCCTGCATTTTTCTAGTTCTTAAAGCTGTGAATCGGTGCCGGGATTCTTCCGCCACGGTTGATAAACGCATCACAGGAATATTTGTTGACCGGCATGATCGGCGCATATCCGAACAGTCCGCCAAATTCTACCGTATCTCCAACATCTTTTCCGATAACCGGGATCAGACGTGCAGCTGTGGTCTTCTGGTTTACCATACCAAGCGCCATCTCATCCGCAATGATACCGGAGATCGTGGTTGCCTTGGTATTGCCCGGGATCGCGATCATATCCAGTCCAACGGAGCATACGCAGGTCATTGCCTCTAATTTTTCCAGCGTGATGGCATTTGCCTGTACCGCATCGATCATTCCCTGATCCTCGCTGACCGGAATGAACGCGCCGCTCAAGCCGCCGACATAGGAAGATGCCATAACACCGCCCTTTTTCACCTGGTCGTTTAAGAGCGCCAGTGCCGCCGTAGTTCCCGGCGCACCCGCATATTCAAGTCCGATCTCACATAAAATATCCGCCACACTGTCTCCCACTGCCGGAGTCGGTGCAAGAGAAAGGTCTACGATACCAAATGGAATATTTAAAAGTTTGGAAGCCTCCTGCGCTACCGCCTGACCGACACGGGTAACCTTGAACGCGGTCTTTTTGATCGTCTCACAAAGTACCTCGAAGTTCTCGCCACGCACTTTTTCAAGCGCAGTCTTTACAACACCCGGTCCACTGACACCGACATTGATGATCGCATCTGCCTCGGTCACACCGTGGAACGCTCCCGCCATGAACGGGTTATCGTCCGGGGCGTTACAGAATACCACGAGTTTCATGCAGTCTACGGAATCACGGTCTTTGGACTGTTCCGCAACTTCGAGTAAGATCTCTCCCATCAGTTTTACCGCATCCATGTTGATACCGGTCTTGGTAGACGCAAGGTTTACCGAACTGCACACGCGCTCGGTGCGGCAGAGTGCCATCGGAATGGAACGGATCAGCATTTCATCTGCCTTTGTCATTCCCTTGGACACCAGTGCGGAATAGCCGCCGATCAGATTGACACCGACTGCCTTTGCCGCGCGATCCATCGTATCCGCGATCGTTGCGAAATCCTCCGGCTTTTTACATGCCGCGCCGCCGACCAGTGCGATCGGAGTAACCGAGATACGTTTGTTTACGATCGGAATTCCGAATTCCCGCTCGATCTTTTCTCCCACAGCCGCAAGATCCTTCGCCACTGTCGTGATCTTGTTGTAGATATTATCATTTAACTTCTGTAAATCAGAATCAATACAGTCTAACAGGCTGATTCCGATCGTAATGGTGCGGACATCGAGATTCTCCTGTTCCACCATGTTGTTTGTTTCTTTGACTTCCCAAATGTTTATCATGCTCTCTCCTCGTTCCTGTTAGATTCTGTGCATCTGCTCAAAAATTTCTTCTTTCTGACATTTAATGCTGACGCCGATCTGCTCGCCCAATTTTTCCAGATCTGTCGCACATTCTCCGAATGCCTTGTCTGCTCCGCCCATATCAACGATCATCATCATGTTGAAAAATCCCTGCACGATCGTCTGTGAAATATCAAGTACATTGATATGTGCGTCCGCAAGATAGGTGCAGACCTTTGCGATGATACCTACGGTATCCTTTCCGACTACGGTAATAATTGTCTTGTCAACTGTGTTTTCCATTTTTTTATCCTTTCTTTTTCCCATTTATTGCTCAGCCTGATTCGCTGTTACACACTTACAAACTCTGAAGCCTCATCCCGCTTCGCGACAGAGATTGAAAAATCCGATCCGTCGTAAGGGTTATCTCCCATGGTCACTTCGAGGCGCACCGTTTCATAGGCAAGCTTTGCATAGTTATTTTCCTTGCTCAGGTGTCCCAAAATGATCTTTTTTATCTTATCATGCAGTACTTTTCCAAGGAGCTGACCGGACGCCTCATTGGACAGATGTCCCCGCTCTCCTAAGATCCTGCGTTTTAACGGATAGGGATAGCTTCCCGCCTGAAGCATACGGATGTCATGGTTCGCTTCTAACAATAATACATCTAATCCCTGTAACTTGTCTATAATATAATCATCATATTTTCCAAGATCCGTGGCAACCGCCACTTTCTTTGTGTCATGCTCCATCACATAGGCGACCGGATTTGCCGCGTCATGCGAAATGGAAAACGGCTTTACCGTAATATCACCGATCGTAAACGCCTCATCCGGCAGAATCGGATGGAACAGACTCTCATCCACCTTTCCCACGGAAGAAGTATGTAAGATCGCATCGATCGTCTCTTTCGTCCCGTACATCGGGATCCCATATTTTCTTGCGACAACACCGAGCCCCGCAATGTGGTCGGAATGCTCATGCGTGATCAGTATCCCATCCATTTCCGCAGTCTTTAATCCAATGCTGTTTAATCCGTTTTCGATCCGCTTTCCGCTGATCCCGGCATCCACGAGCAGATGACAGTCATCTGTCCCCGCATAGATACAGTTTCCACTGCTGCCGCTTGCTATACTGCATAAATCCATTTTAATTCTCTTTCCAGTAAATCTCTATTCTATCTCCGCTGTGGAGCTGCTGTGTAAAGCGCGCGTCCACACCATTTATCTTGGTTACGATCGGTCTTCCGTTGCCTGCGTTTAAGTCAAATTTGATGTGCTCAAACACATCCACAAACACATACACCGGTTTTCCCTGGAGCAGCACCGGTCTTCCGTTTACGATCACGGAAAGATCCGTCGGGAACAGAGGTGCCGCCGGTTCTGCACCGTCTTCTTCTGCCTCCGCAGTATCCGCTTTCTCCTGATCCATTTTGGATACCGCATCCGTTTCCGGTACATCCTGTTTTTCCGCATCTGTGCCGACCGTTTTTACAGGCTCTGCCGCTTCCATGTCTGCGCTTACGCCCGCTTCTGTCTTCGCCGCATCCGCGCCGGTTTCCTTTGATGCTTCTGCTGCCGTATCAAACACCGGATGTTCGTCTACCATCCATTCGACCTCAAAATTCTCATAAACCGGTTCATCTTCATCCGTCACACGGTTATTCACAAGGATATCATAATTCTTATCCAATATCAAATCCATGAACTCCGCGAGCTGCCCTACGGTATAATAATTTCTGGTCTCGATCACATCCCCGTCCTGGATCTGGTAGGACGGAAGCTGGATCTCGCCATTTACCTCCACCAGACGCGGACAGCTTACCAGCTTTTTATTCACATAAAAAGCGATCGTATCCTTATTATACTCTTCCAGCATCTCGATCGTGCAGGTCGCGTCTTCTCCTGCTGTGGAAGGCGTGATCGATATGTAACTGTTCGGCTCTAACGGTGTGTTGATGCTCACGATCTTTCCGTTAAAACGGATGACCGCCGATTCCCCCGCCTCGCCGCGGATCAGTCTCGGCTTTCCGTTCAAGGTAAAATTGATTTCCTTCCCGCGTTTCGGAAACAGATCCTCATTCGGGAATCCCGCGTTTAACGCCGCATCCACCAGCGTCAGATGCCCGTTATCGTATAATTTCATCCGGTCGCCGTTAAAATGCACCATAATGAAATTATTTTTCTGGTCGTAATAATTTAAGCAGATTCCGATCGGAGTTACCAGAAGCGGATCTTTCTTTACGCTTTCCTGCTCAAATTTTACCGCCTGTAAGACTTCCTCGCCACGCAGTGCCACACGCTCCTTCGGAAGCTCCAGATACTCCGCCAGGCTCTCGGTAAATCCGTGGATCTTTCCGCCACCGCCGACAACAAACGCGGCGCTCACGGATTTATTTCCGTTCAGTTCCCGGATCTTCTCCGCCACCTCGGATGTGATCTTTTCCACCGTCGGCGCAGTCAGCTCCCAGATCTCTTCTGACGGAATGATATGGGAAATCCCCATGATATCTTTAAATTCCACCGTCTCATCAAACGTTGACGCAAGCTTCATCTCCTCGGCAGTGTTAAAATCTACCAGATACTGCTGCACGATCAGCTCCGTCAGTTCATCCCCCGCATGCGGGATCATGCCGTATGCGATGATGCTGCCGTCTTTTGTGATGGAAATATCCGATGTTCCGGCTCCGACATCCACAAGCGCGATATTCAACATTCGAAAGTTTTCCGGGATCGCGACATTGATCGCCGCGATCGGCTCGAGTGTCAGATTGACTACTTCAAGTCCCGCGAGATTCACTGCGGAATAAAGACCGTCCACGACATCCTCCGGGAGGAAGGTCACAATGATATCTTCCGCGATCGTATCCGCCTTATGTCCCTCAAGATTCGTAAACATCTCATCATTCAAGTAATAATGCACAACCGAGTAGCCGACACAGTAAAATTTGTACTTCGTATCATTCTCCTCTGCGAGCACCTGCTGTGCCTGCTCGATTCCGAGCAGATCCAGGGTATGAATGTCCTCTCCGGTGACGATCGTCTCCTCCGCGAACTTGTGCTCTACCGTAGTCGTCACGGTCTTTAACACACGTCCCGCAGCCGCGATGCAGACATCGGAAAGCTGCTGTCCCAGCTGTGACTCCAGATCTTCTTTTATGAAACGTATCGTATTTCCCACACGTCCGATGTCATGGATCTGTCCGTCAAGCATGGCACGCGTCTCATGCATCTTGACGCTGTGCGCGATCACATGAAATACTTTATCCTCTTTATATCCTACGGAACCGACAACATTTCGTGTTCCGATATCCAGGCCAAATACCAGTTCGTCCGGCGTTATCATATCTGATACTCCTTTCTTTTCAGCAATCCGGCAACCTGCCTTATGGCATCCTCTTTTGCTCCGTTATTATCTATTACTGTCGCGCAGTATTTCCGGTATGTCTCCTCACTTAACTGACTCTGAAAGATCTGCGCTACTTTTTCTTTCGAATATCCCCTGCTCTCCATGAGCCGCTTTCTTCTGTTCTCTTCGGTCGTATAAATATACCACAGTTCATCACAGATGCAGTCATACCCTTCCTCGATCAGAAGCGCCGCCTCAAGTACCAGTATCCGAAGCACTCCGCGCTCCCTCTCTTTTTTGGCACGCTCTGTCACATACTCCTTAACCGCCGGATGTACGATCGCGTTTAACGCTTCCCGCTTTGCGGCATCCGAAAAGATCACTTCCGCCATGCGGTCTCTTTTTATACTTCCATCGTCCGCAAATACGCCATCCCCGGCAAAAAGCTCTGTCAGCTTCTCATAGCATGCTCCATCCGGTTCCATCAGCTCATGCGCGATCTCATCTGCGAGCATGACCTCTATTCCATCCTGCTTTGCAAGAAAATTTAAAATCTCTGTTTTTCCGGCTCCAACGCCTCCGGTAATCCCAACAAATCTCATCTATTTCGCCTCGTACCAGTTTCTTCCTGTATGCATGTCGATCTCCAGCGCCACTTTTAACTGTGCCGCCTGATGCATTTCCTCTTCCAGGATCTTTTTGACTGCTTCCTCTTCTGTCTGCGCGGTCTCCACCAGAAGTTCATCGTGTACCTGAAGCAGAAGTCTGGACTTTAAGCCCTCCTTTAACAATCTGTCATGCACCCGGTTCATCGCAATCTTTATGATATCCGCCGCCGTTCCCTGGATCGGCGCATTCATCGCGACACGTTCCCCGAAGGAGCGCTGCATGAAATTGCTGGAAGCAAGCTCCGGCACCGGACGTCTTCTTCCAAACATGGAGCTCACATAACCGTCCTTTTTCGCTCCCGCGACCAGACCGTCCAGAAACGTCTTGATCCCCGGATAAGTCTCAAAGTACCGCTCAATATACGCTGCCGCTTCTTTTCTTGTGATGCTGAGATCCTGGCTTAAGCCAAACGAACTGATCCCGTACACAATCCCGAAATTGACCGCTTTCGCGTTCCGGCGCTGCAGATCTGTCACCTCGTCAAACGGCACATGAAATACCTGCGATGCCGTCGTCCGGTGGATATCCTGCGCTTCCCGGTATGCCTCGATCAGCATTTCATCCCCGGACATATGTGCCAACACGCGCAGTTCGATCTGGGAATAATCCGCATCCACAAACACATATCCGTCCTTCGGCAGAAATACCTTCCGGATCAGACGTCCGAGTTCCATACGGATCGGAATATTCTGCAGATTCGGTTCTGTGCTGCTGATCCTTCCGGTAGCCGTCACAGTCTGGTTGAACGTTGAATGGATCCTGCCATCCTCTGTAATGTAATCGGCAAGCCCGTCCGCATAAGTGGATTTTAATTTTGCAAGCTGCCGGTACTCTAAAATATCCGCAACCAGCGGATACTCCGGTGCAAGCTTGTCAAGCACATCCGCCGCCGTGGAATATCCGGTCTTTGTTTTTTTCGCGTAAGGCATCTGCAGCTTTTCAAACAGGATGACGCCAAGCTGTTTCGGCGAGTTGATGTTAAACTCCTCACCCGCTCCCGCATAGATGCTCTTTTCCAGCTCCGCGATACGCACGGAAAGCTTTTCTCCGTATTCCTGTAATGCAGCCTTATCCGCGCGGATACCCTCTTTTTCCATATCCAAAAGAGTAAATAATAACGGCATCTCGATTCCGGTAAACAAATCCTTCATCCCTGTTTCCGCAAGTTCACGCTCTAAGACCGCTTTTGCCGCATATGCCACACAGCTTACAAAGCAGACATATTTTAAAAACGCCTCCGGCTGTGTCTCTGCCGCATCCGAAAGGGAAAGCTTTCCAAGAAGGTCTGTGCGCGACGGGATCATCATTCCGAGATAATCTTTGGCAAGATCCTCATAGGAATATTCATTCTTTAACGGATTTAAGAGATACGCCGCGATCTCGGTATCAAAAAACGCTTTTGCGCGTTCCTCACTCGTTTTTTCTTCTCTGACCGGCAGCATGTGTAACTGCGGTTTTAAGGAAAATGTGATCCCGCATGCACCGGCATCCAGCAGTCCTTTTAATTTGGAAAACAGATAGTCCTCTGTCAGGAAGCCCTCTGCCGCCAGAAATACGGTATTTTTCTCTCCAAAAGAAACAGATACGCCAAGCAGCCTGTCCTTCTCCTCCACCAGAAAAAAGCCAAGCTCCTTTTCTTTTGCCGCTTCCGAAAAAAACGCCTCGGCATCGGAAAGTTCTGTGATCTTTCGGAAATACTGTTCGGTCTCATTCTGCGGTGCCGACACATCAAATTTCGCGAGCAGATTTTTAAATTCCAGACGCTTGCAGAGCAGATAGGCCTCCTCGGTAAACAGATCTCCAAGCTCCGCCTCTTTCAGATCGTAATCGATATCCGCGTTGATCTCGATCGTCGCAAGCGTTTTGCTCATCTGCGCCATATCGTAATGTTCTTTTAAATTTTCCTTCGCGCGGTTTGGTTTGATCTCATCCACATGCGCGTAGGCTTCCTCGATGCTTCCATAAGCTACGATCAGATTGGTCGCCGTCTTCTCTCCAATGCCCGGGACACCCGGAATATTGTCCGCCGTATCCCCCATCAGTGCCTTGACATCGATGAACTGAACCGGTGTGACCCGGTAACGCTCCTTGACATCCGCCGCATTGTAGTCCTCGATCTCGGTTCCGGTGCGTTTCGTCTTTGGAATACGGATCTTGATGTGATCTGTCGCAAGCTGCAAAAGATCGCGGTCCCCGGAAACCACGGAAACCACAAGTCCTTCCTTTTCGCTCCGTTTCGCGATCGTTCCGATGATATCATCCGCCTCATAGCCTTCTTTTTCGATGATCCGCACGCCCATTGCCTGTAACATTTCCTTCATGAGCGGAACCTGCTGGCGGAGTTCCTCAGCCATCGGCTTTCTGGTTCCCTTATAGGCGTCGTACATTTTGTGGCGGAACGTCGGAGCATGCACATCAAATGCCACCGTCAGATAATCCGGCTTTTCCTCGTCTAAGATCTTAAATAAAATATTTAAAAATCCATAGACCGCATTCGTGTGCAGTCCCTCCGCATTGGTAAGATCCGGTATCCCGTAAAATGCCCGGTTCAAAATACTGTGTCCGTCGATCAATACTAATTTTTTGCTCATGTTACTCCTCGTCTACCAGCTGGAAAAATTTCGTATCAATCTCCGGATACGCACGTTTTAAGGAAATCGGTTTCCCACTGTTATTTAAAAAGCAGTGCTCACTCTTTGCGAGCGAACGAAGCTCTCCTGTCTCTTTATCTGTTATACGGTATGTGAATGCCAGCTTGATCCCATTATAATAGGATATCTTGGTCTCGATCCGGACGGTATCACTGAAATGCACCATGCTCTTATATTCGCAGGCAACTGAGATGACCGGGCTTATGATCTCGGCATCCTCCATACTTTTATAGCTGTATCCCATCTGCTCCATCAGATCCATCCTGGCCTCTTCCATCCAGCGGATGTAATTGGAATGATGTACGATCCCCATCTGGTCTGTCTCATAATATTTGACATGATGTTCATACGGCTTAATTTTTAAATTGGCCGGTGTTGTGTATACTTCTACTCTTGTATCTTTCAACTGTCTCACCTTCCATTTGTATTTTCTGATTTTTCTGCATGGGCATATAAAATACCCAATATAGACATTATGTCACAGATTGGACGGAAATTCAATGTTTTCTTAGCATTCCCCACAGTAATCCAGATAATCCGCTTCATCCGCGAACAGGATGTATCTGTCCTCAACCAGTCCCATGTAACCTTCTGCTGTAAAATATCCTTTCATAAAAAACACGCTCCTTTTTACCTTTTGTTATCCGTTTTGCTTTGTTTGATAACCCAAGTATAAAAAAGAACGTGTCCTATATGTGGTACTGGTGTTATGTAAACCTATTTCACACTCACTTCTCCGGCAAGCACCCGCTTATAATCCTCGTAATTTTTCTCGAGCAGCGCAGGCGTGTCCAGACCGTAAGGGCATTTGCTCTTGCAGTGTCCGCAGTGCAGGCAGTTCTCGATCTTTTTCATCTTCTCCTGCACTTCTTTTGTGAGCTGCAGTTCTGACGGAGAGCGGCGCAAAAGCAGTGACATACGCGCACAGTTATTGATCTCGATCCCTGCCGGACACGGCATACAGTATCCGCAGCCACGGCAGAATTCTCCGCTCAGTTCCTTCCGGTCCGCTTCGATCAGCGCCTTTATCTCATCGGTCATAACCGGCGGATGCCCAATGTAGGAAATGAACTCATCCAGCTCTTTTTCGCGCTGTACACCCCAGATCGGGAGCACGTTGTCGTACTGTGCCTCAAACGCGTAGGCTGCCCTGGAATTTGTGATAAGACCGCCGGAAAGCGCTTTCATGGCAATGAATCCCATATTTTTTTCTTTGCATTTTTCCACCAGCGCAATATCCTGAGCGCTCGCGAGATAGCAGAACGGGAACTGCAAAGTCTCATAAAGCCCGGATTCGATCGCCTCATCCGCCACCGCAAGTCTGTGATTCGTGATCCCGATATGGCGGATCATTCCTTTTTCTTTCGCTTCAAGCATTGCCTCGTAAAGCCCGCTTCCATCCCCAGGCTTCGGACAGACTGCCGGATTGTGGAACTGATAAATGTCCACATAATCTGTCCGCAGATTGTGCAGGGAAGTCTCCAACTGTTCAAAAAATTCCTTTGCATTGGATGCGGCGGTCTTGGTCGCCACAAAGACCTTATCCCGGATACCCTCTAACGCGATGCCGAGTTTCTCCTCGCTGTCCGTGTAAAAGCGTGCCGTATCGAAAAAAGTGATCCCTGCGTCATACGCTTTCCGCACAAGATGTACGGCATCCTCATCCGTGATACGCTGGATCGGCAGTGCGCCGAATCCGTTCTTGTTTACCGTGATCCCGGTACTTCCAAGTGTTACCTGTTCCATATTCTTTCGTTCCTTTCCATATTATATTGTGATTGTATCATTTTACTCCGGATACTGTGTCAGCTTTGTCTCCACCAGCTTTTCTCCCTCATAGCGCAGTTTCAGGGAAAAGAAATCCTTTGTCTCGCGCAGCAGCTTAAAAAAGATCTTGTCCCCCTCCCAGAGTTTCAGCTTATCGATCTCACTCTTTGGGATCCATTCGAGATTTCCCTCATCACATTCTAAAAGTGTTCCGGTAAATTCACTTGCCGTATACAGATGGATATACTCGGTCTCCCACTCATCCGAGAGAAAGGTAAGGATCGCCCGGAACTGATACTTCGTCAGCGTAAGTCCGGTCTCCTCCCGCACCTCGCGCAGCATACATTCCTCCGGCGTCTCGTCCGGCTCAAATTTGCCTCCTACTCCCACCCATTTGTCATGGTTCAAATCGTTTTCTTTTTTTACCCGATGTAACATCAGGTATTTGTCGTCTTTTTCAATGTAGCAAAGTGTTGTAAGCTTCATAGCCGTTCCCCCTCGTCGATCCGGTCTGTCTATTTTGCAGCAAATTCAGGATAAAGATCACCAAAATCTTCTCTGGTGAATCTGTGATAGATCACATGACAGCCTTCAAATGTAATGCAGTACCGGTAGTCATTCGGTTTTCCGTCCGTAAAATAGATCAGATAATCAAAGTCCTGCCCCTTGATCTTTTCCAAGGTAACCTCTTCGGAAAAATCCAAAAAGACATTCCTGATATCCTCGATCGCGCAGTCATGTCTTGAGATCGCCGCGATAAACCGGGTCAGAAATTCATTTTCAGCCATATGCGCATGCACATATTCCGCGCACTGCGGCGCAAATGTAAGACAGAAACGCTCTCCCTCATTGGAAACTTCCAGTTCGCCCCATTTGTCCCGCACCGCTTTTTTCAAGTCATCCAGCACCTGGTGCATCGCCGCGATCCCGCAGTCCACGGCAAGCAGGCGGTTTAAGGATTTGAGCGGATAATATAAATGAATGACCTCGCTCCGGTAGCCCAGTTTGATCTGTTCTTCCGCGATCACATCCATGATATTTTGTTGCAGTCTGTCAAATGTTACCATAAATTCTACTCCTCATCGTTTTGTTTCATTATTATAATAAGTAGACTATTCTTCCGCTCCTGTCAAGCAAAAAAATTTCCCGGCACGCCATCCTGTAAATGACTGCCGGGAATTTCTCTATTTCTGATAAAATTTTATTTTTGTATGCGCCTGATAAGTTTCTCCCGGATGCAGGAGCGGGGAGGCAAACCATTCCTCGTTGACCGCATTCGGATAGTACTGCGGTTCCAGGCAGAAGCCGTGCCGGAAATCATAGAACACGCCTTCTTTTCCCGCGTGCCGCTCCACAAAATTGCCGGAGTAAAACTACATGCCCATGCAGTCCGTAGAAAAATCCATGGCAATGCCGCTCTCCTCACACAATGCCTGTGCCGCAAGCCACATCACGCCGTGTCTGGTATCCAGCACATAGTTGTGGTCATAACCGCCCGCATAGGCTAACTGGATAAAATCCGCTCCGATATCGCGTCCGATCACCGCCCCGAAATAACAGGTCTGCCGCTCATATTCTGCCGGATCGTCATAGCCTAAGATCACATCACGGAACGCGCCATCCTCTCCGTCAATTCTGTCCGTAATACGCATTCGCACCGTGCTTCCGGTAGAAATGCTTGTCACGGATGCAGTCCGGTGCCGGCTGTACCTTCGGGTTTATCAGTTCCGTACGGGTCGCCATCTTTGCCACTTCCTCTAAGACCACCGCATTATGCACCGCTTCCGCCGCATCTTTTCCCCAGGTGAACGGGCCATGGTTTTTGCAGAGAACACCCGGTGTATACATCGGGTTTGCTTTGCGCTCCTCAAAAGTCTCAATGATCACAAGACCGGTGTTTTTCTCATAGGCCTCCTCGATCTCCTCCGGCGTCAGGCTTCTGGCACATGGAATCTCGCCAAAGAAATAATCCGCGTGTGTGGTGCCGTAGAGCGGGATGCTCCGCCCCGCCTGCGCCCACGCAGTGGCTTCCGGAGAATGTGTATGGACTACACCGCCGATCTCCGGATATTTTTTGTACAGTTCGAGATGTGTCGGTGTATCGGAGGATGGTCTGTAGTTCCCCTCGATTTTGTTTCCGTCCAGATCCATGACGACCATATCCTCCGGTGTGAGCTTATCATAGTCCACGCCGCTCGGCTTTATGACAAAATATCCGCTCTCTCTGTCGATCCCGCTGACATTCCCCCAGGTATAGGTGATAAGTCCGCGTCTCGGCAGTTCCATATTTGCTTCGTATACTTCTTTTTTTAACTGTTCTAACATAATGATCTACCTCTCTTTTTGCCTACCGCATGGAATCCACTGCTGCGCGCTCCATGGCAAGTCCTTTGCCGTAACGCTCCATAAACGCGTCAAATCCTGCTACGTCTTCCGCTTTCGGGGCAAGTGTCTCACCCTGCTGTCCGGCAAATACCCTGCTGTCGAGGTATGCGTCCAGTGTCTCGCCCTCTGCCTTGTTTTTCATATAGGAAGCGAGCACCGCGATTCCCCAGGCACCGCCCTCTCCCGCAGTCTCCATCACTGTGACCGGCGTATCCATGGCAGCCGCAAGGATGCTCTGTCCGACGCCTTTTGTTTTAAAGAGTCCACCGTGCCCCAGGATCTTATCCACCTTCACATTTTCTTCTTTTAAGAGAATGTCAAGTCCTGTCTTTAACACGCCAAGAGACGTAAACAGATGGACACGCATGAAGTTTGCCAGATTGAACTTTGCGTCCGGCGTGCGCGCGAAAAGTGGTCTTCCTTCCTCGAATCCGGTCACCGGCTCTCCGGAAAAATAATTGTATGCCATGAGGCCGCCGCAGTCCGCGTCTCCCTCAAGTGCCTTATTGTAAAGCACATAGAATAACTTTGTCATATCCACTTCCATGCCGAAGCTCTCCGCGAATTCCCGGAACAGGTTTACCCAGGCATTCAGATCGGAGGTACAGTTGTTGCAGTGAACCATCGCGACCAGATTTCCGGTCGGTGTTGTCACAAGGTCGATCTCCGGATGCACGTTCTTTAATTCTTCTTCCAGTACGATCATCGCAAACACCGAAGTACCCGCGGATACATTTCCGGTGCGCTTCGCTATGCTGTTTGTCGCGACCATTCCCGTTCCGGCATCTCCCTCCGGCGGGCAGACCGGGATCCCGGCTTCCAGGTTTCCGCTCACATCCAAAAGCTTTGCGCCCTCATCTGTAAGGGTTCCGGCTTCTTCTCCTGCCACAAGCACCTCCGGCAGTATTTCCTCAAGCTTCCAGGAATAACCATATGGCGCCGTCATCTCGTCGAATTTTTTGATCATGCCGGCATCAAACTTTCTGGTATGGATATCGATCGGAAACATACCGGATGCCTCGCCGACTCCCAAAACTTTTCGCCCGGTAAGTTTCCAGTGGATGTAGCCTGCAAGCGTGGTAAAAAATGCCACATCTTTTACATGCTCTTCTTTGTTTAAGATCGCCTGATACAGGTGCGCAATGCTCCAGCGCTGCGGTATGTTATAGGAAAATGCCTCCGTCAGCTTTTCTGCCGCTTCCTCCGTGATCGTGTTCCGCCAGGTGCGGAATGGCACGAGCAGCTCTCCCACCGCGTCAAATGCCATATAGCCATGCATCATCGCGCTGAACCCGATCGCGCCGACGCTTTTTAATACCACGCCGTATTTTTCTTTCACGTCCGCCGCCATTTTCTGATAGCAGTCTCTCAGTCCTTCCCAGATCGCATCCAGACTGTAGGTCCAGATGTGATCGACCAGCTGGTTCTCCCATTCATGGCTTCCGGACGCGATCGGCGTATTGTCTTTTCCGATCAGGATCGCCTTGATCCTGGTTGAACCAAACTCGATACCAAGCGCAGTCTTTCCCGCTAAAATATCTTCTTTTGCTCCCATAGTCATTTCCCTCCGCATTTATTTTACGAATTTTTTTACCTTCTCATAAATTCCGGTTCCGTCCAGTCCGTATTTCACAACCAGTTCTTTTGCCGGTCCGGATTCTCCGAACACGTCCCCTACACCGATTCGTAAAAGCTTCGTCGGCGCTTCCTCGGAAAGTACCTCTGCCACAGCGCTGCCCAGTCCGCCGATCACGGAGTGTTCTTCCGCTGTCACTACTTTTCCGGTCTTTTTCGCCGACGCGATCACCAGTTCCCGGTCAAGCGGTTTAATGGTATGTATATTCACGATTTCCGCGTCGATTCCGTCTTCTTTCAGTTTCTCTGCCGCTTCCAGGGCACTGCTGACGCAAAGTCCGGTCGCAAAGATCGTCACGTCTATTCCCTCTTTTAAGACAACGCCCTTTCCGATCTCAAAGTGATAATCCGGACGGTCATTGATCACCGGAACCGCCAGTCTGCCAAAGCGCAGATAGACCGGTCCTGCATGCTCATATGCCGCACGCACCGCTGCCTTCGCCTCGATATCATCCGACGGGTTGATCACTACCATGCCCGGGATCTCACGCATCAGCGCAAGATCTTCATTGCACTGGTGTGTCGCTCCGTCCTCACCGACCGAAATACCGGCATGTGTCGCACCGATCTTTACATTCAGATGCGGATAGCCGATGGAATTTCTGACCTGCTCAAAAGAACGTCCGGCAGCGAACATCGCAAATGTACTGATAAACGGCACATATCCGCAGGTGCTCATGCCTGCGGCGATACCGGTCATATTCGCCTCCGCGATCCCGCAGTCGATATGACGCTCCGGAAATGCTTTCTTAAAAATCCCGGTCTTGGTCGCTGCCGCAAGATCCGCGTCCAGCACGACCAGATCCTCTTTTTCTTTTCCCAGTTCGACCAGCGCGTTCCCATAGCTCTCCCTGGTCGCGATCTTCTTTATTTCCGGCATAATGCTTCACCTGCTTTCTCCAGTTCGTCCATCGCGATCCGGTATTCTTCATCATTTGGCGCCTTGCCATGCCATCCTGCCTGGTCTTCCATAAAAGATACGCCCTTGCCTTTGATCGTTTTTGCAATGATCGCTGTCGGCATTCCCTTGGTCTCCCGCGCCTCTTTTAACGCAGCCCGGATCTCGTCAAAATCATTGCCGTCAATGTTGATCACATGAAAATTGAATGCCTCAAATTTTTTATCGATCGGATACGGGGAGCATACGTCCGAAACCGCGCCGTCGATCTGCAGATTGTTGTTATCTACGATCACCACCAGATTATCCAGTTTTCTCGCTCCCGCGAACATGGCAGCTTCCCAGATCTGTCCCTCCTGGATCTCGCCGTCTCCGGTCACCGCATAGACACGGTAATCTTTCTTTTTCATTTTCCCGGCAAGCGCCATTCCGACTGCTGCGGAAAGTCCCTGTCCGAGAGAGCCGCTCGACATATCCACGCCCGGAATATGCTTCATATCCGGGTGTCCCTGTAAATAAGAACCGGTATGGCGCAGCGTTTTTAAATCCTCTTTCGGAAAATATCCTCTCTGCGCTAATGTCGCGTAAAGTCCCGGCGCCACATGTCCTTTGGACAATACCAGACGGTCACGGTCTTCCTTTTTTGGATCTTTTGGATCGATGTTCATCTCCTCAAAATACAGATAAGTAAAAATATCTGCCGCAGACAGAGAGCCGCCCGGATGTCCGGACGCTGCACTGTGTACCGCTGTCACGATCCCTTTTCGGATCTCTACGGCAGTCTCTTTCAATTCCTGATTTGTCATATTTTTCTCCTCCGTTACGATCAGTCGCCAAATACCGCGCGGTAATCCGCCTGGAATTTTTCAATGCCCTGATCCGTCAGCGGATGTTTTGTCATCTGCTCGATCACCTTGTACGGAACCGTTGCGATATCCGCTCCCGCAAGCGCGCAGTCCGTCACATGGATCGGGTTGCGGACAGATGCCGCGATGATCTCGGTCTCATAGCCGTAGATGTCAAAGATCTCTGCGATCGTGCGCACGAGTTCGATCCCCGGTTGGCTGATATCATCAAGTCTTCCAAGGAACGGAGATACATAGGTTGCCCCTGCCTCTGCCGCGAGCAGTGCCTGGTTCGCGGAAAAGATCAGTGTGACGTTGGTCTTGATCCCCTCTGC
>ULTX01064105.1_pt1 | contig 19063 bp, 18 predicted proteins | sample 1958041 | NCBI WGS metagenome assembly ULTX01 (sample SAMEA4835747, study PRJEB28245) | human gut metagenome | biome: gut microbiome; material: fecal sample | place: Denmark | collected 2008
TTCCAGACGGAAAAGAGATACGGTCTGGTTTTCCGGAGTAGTACCAAATGCAGTTTTTGTTGTTTTCATGTTTTATCCTCCAAACTGGATATGTCAAAAAGACATAACACCACTAACGTGCCTATTATGACACAATTACAAAAACATAGCAAGTAGGTTGTCTTATTTTTAGAAAGTGTTATAATAGAAAATAATTTGTTTGTCTTTATTTAAGGCAAAATGATCGGAAGAACGAGGCAGATACATGAAGACAGAAATTGTGAAAATCGACAGTGAGCATATCGAGGAGGATCGGATCAGACGGGCGGGCGACATTATAAAAGAAGGCGGGCTTGTCGCATTTCCGACGGAGACGGTATATGGACTCGGGGGAGATGCACTGGACGCGGACTCTTCGCGCAAGATCTATGCGGCAAAGGGGCGTCCGTCGGACAATCCACTGATCGTGCATATCGCAGATTTCGCGGATCTGGAGAAGATTGTCACGGAAGTGCCGAAGGAAGCGGTGCAGCTTGCGGATGCGTTCTGGCCGGGGCCGCTTACGATGATTTTAAATAAAAACGAAAAAGTTCCGTATGAGACGACGGGAGGCATGGACACGGTTGCGATCCGTATGCCTTCACATCCGGTAGCGCTTGCGTTTATCCGGGCGGGCGGCGGCTATATCGCGGGACCAAGCGCGAATACATCCGGAAAGCCAAGTCCGACCCTCGCGGAGCATGTGGCATTGGATCTCGATGGAAAGATACCAATGATCCTAGACGGCGGCGAAGTAGGGATCGGGATCGAGTCTACGATCGTGGATCTCACGGAGGATGTGCCGATGATCCTGCGTCCCGGTTATATTACGCCGGAGATGATTGAAAAGGTGATCGGCGAGGTGAAAGTAGACCCGGGCATCATTGCGTCGGATTCTGCAAAGAAACCGAAAGCGCCGGGAATGAAATACAAACATTATGCACCAAAGGCCGACCTTGTACTGGTAGATGGGGAATCCGGCGCGGTGGTTGAAAAGATCAACGCGCTTGCGCAGGAAATGGAAGCGCAGGGAAAAAAGGTCGGCATCATCGCAACAGATGAGACGGAAAAATACTATAAAACAGGGGAAATTTTAAGTATTGGAGCGCGGGATGACGAAGATGCGATCGCGAGACATCTGTACCGGATCCTTCGGGAGTTTGATGACATGGATGTCGAACAGATCTATTCGGAGAGTTTTGAGACACCGAGGATCGGGCAGGCGATCATGAACCGGCTGCTAAAGGCGGCGGGACATCAGGTCATCCATGTGTAAAAGGAGGTTTTTATGAAGATATACCGACGCATTATATTTGTGGCGGAAGCGGGAACCTGTCGGGCACCAATGGCGGCAGCGCTCTTAAAAGAATATACCTTAAAGCATCCGGTGGAGGTTTTGGCGCGCGGACTGGTCGTTTTATTTCAGGAACCGCTCAACCAGAAAGCGGAAGCGGTTATGATAAGCAACGGAGTTTCCACGGAGGGTTATGTATCCACGCAGCTTAGCGATGAGGACGTGGATGAAGATACGCTGGTGCTTACAATGGAGCGTTCGCAGTGCCAGAAAGTACTTGATATCTGTGCGAACGCAAAAGAGGAAAATGTCTGTGTGCTGACAGAACTTGTCGGGGAGGAACTTGAGATCATGAATCCGTATGGCGGGACATTGCAGTCTTACGGACTTTGTTTTGAGACATTGCGCCAGACAATCAAAAAGCTGGTAAAATTATTAAATGAGAACGAAGGAGAATAAAAATGGCAAAGACAATGATCATGGATCATCCGATGATCCAGCATAAAATCGGAGTGATCCGCAGAAAAGAAACCGGAACAAAGGATTTCAGAATCCTGGTAAGTGAGATCGCGATGCTGATGTGCTATGAGGCTACCAGAGATTTAGAGCTCTCCGAGATCGAGATCGACACACCGATCTGCAAGGCAAAAGTAAAAGAGTTAAAAGGAAAGAAACTCGCGGTAGTGCCGATTTTACGCGCAGGGCTTGGCATGGTAGATGGAATGCTCACCATGATCCCGGCGGCAAAAGTAGGTCATATCGGACTTTACCGTGATCCGGAAACATTAAAACCGGTGGAATATTACTGCAAACTGCCGGAAGACTGCGCGAGCCGTGAGGTATTTGTTGTAGATCCGATGCTTGCAACCGGAGGATCTTCGATCGCGGCGATCCAGATGTTAAAAGACAAGGGCGTAAAAAATATCCGCTTTATGTGCATCATCGCAGCACCGGAAGGATTAAAGGCAATGCAGGAGGCACATCCGGATGTGGACATCTATGTCGGAGCGCTTGATGAAAAGTTAAATGAGCACGGATATATCGTTCCGGGACTCGGAGATGCCGGAGATCGTATTTTCGGTACAAAATAAAGGATCGGAGGGACTGCCATGAGTGATAAGAGAAGTGGTTATATCAGCTGGGACGAATACTTTATGGGGGTTGCCGTTCTTTCCGGAATGCGTTCCAAGGATCCGCACACACAGGTGGGCGCCTGTATCGTAAGTGAGGACAACAAGATCCTGTCCATGGGCTACAACGGGTTTCCCAAGGGCTGCTCAGATGATGAATTCCCGTGGGCGCGGGAGGGAGAACCCTACGATAACAAATATTTTTATACGACGCACAGCGAGTTGAACGCCATTTTAAATTACCGCGGAGGTAGTTTAGAGGGTGCAAAGCTCTATGTCACCCTGTTCCCGTGCAATGAGTGTGCCAAAGCGATCATTCAGGCGGGAATACGGACGATCGTTTATGATGACGACAAATATGAGATGACGCCGTCAGTGATGGCATCCAAGCGTATGCTTGACGCTGCGGGCGTGCGTTATTACCGGTACAAACGAACCGGACGCGAGATAGAGATAACGTTATAAAATGCATACCATATAAGAAACAAAAAGCCGGCTGTCTGGAATGATTTTTCAGGCAGCCGGCTTTGCTGTTGTAAAAATACACAAAAATTATAAAGTATTGTCATGAATCATGCACATTGACGGCAAAAGTGGAATCTCTTACACTGGAAAAGCGAACAACCGCTTGCGCAAAAAACAGAAAGAAGCAGAAAACGGGTGTAGCGGCAATAGATGCGCGAGGGCGGAGCATAAGGGAAGGAGATTACAGAAAACATGAAAAGAAACAGCAAAAGACTTGTGGCAGTACTGTTGAGTGCCGGTTTATGTGCCGGTGCCCTGTCCGGATGCGGGGCAGAAAGCGCCGCGACAGCGGAGGCGGGTACGGAGGCACAGCCGGAAACAGAGCACGAAGTGACCCAGACCACGGAAGAACCGGCGGAGGCAGAAGCGGAAGAAGAATGGAGTGACGTTTTTGTGGAACCGGTTGCGGGCATATCCGATGATTTTATTCGTGGAATGGACGCGTCGGCAGTGCTTTCAGTCGAAAAAAGCGGTGCAAAGTACTACGGTTACGACGGAAAAGAGCAGGACGTGTTTGAGACACTGGCGGAATCCGGTGTGAATTACATCCGTCTGCGTGTCTGGAACGATCCATATGATGAGAACGGAAATGGTTACGGCGGCGGAGACAATGATGTCGCAACCGCGATCGAACTCGGAAAGCGCGCCACGCAGTATGGGATGAAAGTCAACATTGATTTCCATTATTCGGATTTCTGGGCAGATCCCAAACGGCAGCACGCGCCGAAAGCCTGGGAAGGCATGTCTGCGGATGAGAAAGCGGATGCGCTTTATGATTTTACCAAGGAGAGCCTGACACAGATCCTGGACGCGGGAGTCGATGTCGGAATGGTACAGGTGGGAAATGAGATCAACAACGGAATGTCCGGCGAGACGGATGTCCCGGCAGTGATGGGACTGCTGAGCGCAGGCAGCAGGGCAGTGCGCGAGATCGCCGATTCCTACGGAAAAGATATCCGGATCGTATTGCATTACACCAACATCGAGGACAATGAGGAAGTGGATACGATGGCGGCGAACTTAAAAGAATACGGAGTGGACTACGATATTTTCGGACTTTCCTATTATCCGTTCTGGGACGGCACAAATGAAAATATGCAGAATGTAGCGAAAAACATCATGGACCGTTACGGAAAGAAGGTTGTGATCGCGGAAACATCCTACTGCTATACCGAAAAGGACGGGGACGGATTTGGAAACAGCTTTGACGGGATCGAAGACGCGGTAGACGGATACGCACCGACCGTGCAGAGCCAGGCAACCATGATCCGTGATATCTGCGCGGCGGCAAATGAAGTTGGCGTGCTCGGCGTATTTTACTGGGAGGGAACCTGGATCCCGGTCGGCAGCGAGGATCAGGATAATTCCGCACTCTGGGAAAAATACGGAAGCGGCTGGGCAAGCAGTTATTCGGCAGAATATGATCCGGACGACGCCGGGTTATATTATGGCGGCTGCTCCTGGGATAATCAGGCAATGTTTGACTTTACCGGACATCCGCTCCCGTCTTTAAACGTATTTCGGTATTTAAAGGACGGGCATACCGTGCCGCTCGCAGTGGATTTCATCCCGCAGACGACAGTTTCCCGTGATGTGGGCGAGGCGCTGACGCTTCCGGAAACGGTGGAAGTGGTATACAATGACCGCTCGGCCAATACGCAGGTGCCGGTTTCGTGGGACGCGTCACAGGTCGCGGCGATCGATACCAAAAAGGCAGGCACCTATACGGTGGACGGAACGCTTTCGGATGGTACGGCGGTTACTGCAGATGTTGATGTAGAGATGGTAAATTATGTGAAGAATCCGGGATTTGAAGAGGTGGACCGCTCCATGTGGGAAATTTTCTACGCAGGGGAAAACGATCCGACCGACTATCAGGAAAAAGCGGATGACGCGCATGACGGAGATTTCTCCCTTCATTTCTGGTCAGACTCCGATATGGATTTTTCAATCTGTCAGACACTGACGGATCTGCCGGCAGGAACCTATCAGCTTTTCGCGTTTGCGCAGGGCGGAGATATGGAGAGTACCTCGGATCTGGAACTGTACGCGGTGATAAACGGGGAAGAGATCGGGTCGGATGCTTTCATGCTGACCACCTGGACGGACTGGAAACAGCCGAAGGTGGATAATATCCGGATCGGGGACGGAGATACCCTTACGATCGGGGTGCGCATGAAATGCAATGCGAACAGCTGGGGAACGATCGATGATTTTACATTAAACCGGATATCGGATTAAAAGCGTGAAAAAGCCGGTATTACAAGGGTTTATCGGTTGCACAAGCAACCGGATAAAAAGCAGATCACTAAAAAAATAACGATAAACAATGGCAAATTGCACAAAAACAACAAAAACATATTATAAATCATGTACATTGACACAAAAAAGATGAGGTATTATACTTTGACCATAGAACAACCGATTGCGCAAGAGCGGAACGGGTTGAACGAAAAAGAAATACAGGGAGGATTTTTCTATGAAGAAAAAAGTATTAAGTGCATTACTTACAGCAAGCATGGTAATTTCTTTAACTGCATGCGGAAGCAGCAATGCGACAGAAACAACAACAGACAACAGCAGCAACGATACTGCGGCAGCAACAGAGACAGCAGCAAGCGATACCAAGGCATCTGATGATGCGATCGCAAACCTGATCGCTGCAACAGACGGAACCGTAGACATCCAGCTCTGGTGCTCAGAACTGGAAGCTTATCAGACAGTTATGAAAGAACTGACAGACAAATTCCAGGAGCAGTACTCAGATGTAGATTTTAATATCACGATCGGAGCAGTATCCGAGGCAGACGCAAAGGATAAGATCCTGGAAGATATCGATGCGGCAGCAGACGTATTCGTATTCGCGGACGATCAGGTCAATGATCTGGTAAACGCAGGCGCGCTTCAGGAAGTTGCAGCTACCTATACCTATGATCCGAAAGAGACGAACTCAGCGGCAACAGTTGCGGCAGCTACCAAAGATGGAAAGCTTTACGCTTACCCGCTTACCGCTTCCAATGGATATTTCCTTTATTATGATTCAAACATCTTCTCAGATGAAGATGTAGCTTCCTGGGAAGCACTTACTGCAAAAGCAGAACAAGCAGGCACGAAAGTAGGTATGAATGTAGCAGATGGCTGGTATCTGTACGGATTCTTCACTGGAGCAGGATGCAAACTTTCCATGAACGATGACAACTCCAATAACTGTGACTGGAACTCCGCGACGGGTCTTGCGGTAGCACAGAGCATTGAAAACATTACATCTTCACCGGCATTTGTGAGCGTATCAGATCAGGATGCGATCACCATGTTAAATGATGGTACACTTGGCGCATATGTTTCCGGTACATGGAATACAGGTTCCTTTGAAGAAAAATACGGCGATGGTTATGCGGCATGCAAACTGCCTACCTTCGATGTAAACGGAACCGCTACTCAGATGAGATCTTACGCAGGTTACAAATTTGTTGGTGTAAACTCACACGCAAAGAATGCTGGATGGTCGATGCTTCTTGCTGAGTACCTTACCAATGAAGAAAGCCAGCTTACGATCGGAAATGCAACAGCAGAAGGTCCGGCTAACACAAAGGCAGCTGAGCAGATCTCTTCTCCGGCACTTGCGGCACTTTCCGCACAGTCTGAATTCGCAGATCAGCAGGTAGTAGGACAGAACTACTGGGATCCGGCAAAAGCGCTTGGACAGAACCTGGTTGACGGCGCAACAGACCTTCAGGGTGTATTAGATGACGCAGTAGCAGGTATCACACAGCCGGTAGCTGAATAATGACATCATAAAAATATAGTAAGACGAACATTGCTTCCATATGCCTGCCCTGTGCGGGCGGGCATGTGGATTCTCAATTCACGCGCATAGGGAGTGAATCTATGAAGACCTTTTTAAATTCAGTCAAAAAATACTTTGCTGATTTCGGAAAAGCCGTGGCAAAGGGCGATATCTGGTGCAAGCTTTCCCTGTTGGTGCTGGGTGCCGGATACTGGGGACGGAAACAGATCGTAAAGGGAATTCTAATGACCGCCATCGAGGTGATCGTGATCCTGTTTACCGGACTTTTTTCTATCAATTATATTAAAGATCTGAATACGCTTGGTACGGTACAGTATGAAGCCACATTTGATCCGCTGACCATGAAAAACACAGTTAATGATTACGACAACTCACTGCTCATCCTTTTGTATGGCATCGTGGGTCTTCTGGTAATCGTGGCGTTCATATTTTTATACATAAGCAACATGAAAGCGGTATATCGCCTCCAGCTTATGAAGGAAGAAGGAGAACACATCAATACTTTTGGGGAAGATGTGAAATCCCTGTTCAACGGAAAATTTTACATTACCTTACTTACACTGCCGAGTATCGGCGTTATCATGATGAATATCATACCGATCCTGTTCATGTCATGTGTGGCATTTACAAACTATGATATCAATCATATGCCTCCAAACTACCTGTTTACCTGGATAGGACTTCAGAACTTTAAGGATATGTTAAGCGGCGGCACGACCATCACATTTTCATACGCGTTCATCCGGATCCTGGCATGGACACTGATCTGGGCGGTGCTCGCGACATTTACGACATTCATCGGCGGTATTTTACTCGCAAAGCTCATCAACCATGAGCATACCTACTTCAAGAAGATGTGGAGATCACTCTTTGTAGTAACGATCGCGATTCCGCAGTTCGTAACCTTACTTCTGGTAAGTAAAATGTTCAGCGATCACGGTATCGTGAACACCCTCTGCTCCAACATCGGACTGACCGGCTGGCTCAACGACATCGGACTTGTTTCCGGAAGTTATATTCCGTTTCTGTCAAAGCCGGGCTGGGCACATGTGATGATCATTTTGATCAACATCTGGGTCGGCGTTCCGTATCAGATGTTATCGGCAACCGGAATCCTTATGAATATTCCGACGGACCAGCTGGAAAGCGCCCGCATCGACGGCGCAAACAAATGGCAGATCTTCTGGAAGATCACAATGCCGTATATCCTGTTTATCTGTGGACCGTCACTGGTACAGGGCGTGATCGCAAACATCAACAACTTTAACGTTATTTACCTGCTCACCAGTACAACTGCCACGGCAAATATGGCGTTTGCGAATTCCAACGCCAAGGAGACAGACCTTCTTATTACCTGGCTGTTCACATTGACAAACGATAACTCAAACTACAAGATGGCGTCCGTAATCGGTATTATTTCCTTCGCTATCTGTGCCCTTCTTACACTGCTTAGTTACACCAGAATGATCAGTGGCGACAAAGAGGAGGTATATCAATAATGAGAAAAAAAACTTGGAAAATAATTGTAAGACACCTGGTACTTGCTTTCCTCGCATTTATCTGGCTGATCCCGATCGTGTGGCTGGTTGTTACTTCACTCTCCACAACAAAGGGCGTAAGCTACCAGCACTTTTTCCCGTCACACTGGACACTTGGAAATTATAACCAGCTGTTCTTTGAAACAGATACCGCGGCGAACTTCCCGGCATGGTTTAAAAATACGTTTATCATAGCATTTTTTACCTGTATTGTTTCATCCGCATTTGTACTGATGGTTTCCTACGCATTCAGCTGTATGAGATTTAAAGCGAGAAAACCGCTCATGAGCTTTTCGATCATCCTTGGAATGTTCCCTGGCGTACTTTCCATGATCGCGGTTTACTTCGTATTAAAAATGCTCGGACTTACCGATTCACTTGCAGGACTGGTCATTGTCTATTCGGCAGGTTCCGGACTCGGATTTCTGGTATTGAAGGGATTCTTCGATACGATCCCGGTTTCCCTGCGTGAGGCGGCGCGCTTAGAAGGAGCATCCGAGGCAACGATTTTTACAAAGATCATCATTCCGCTTTCCAAACCGATGATCGTGTATACCATCATCAATGCGTTCTTAAACCCGTGGATGGATTTCGTTATGGCACGTATCATGATCAAATCCAAAGATTCCGCGGACTGGACTGTAGCGATCGGACTTTACAACCTGCTTCAGAAGACCCTGATCGGCGACTACTTCTCGATTTTCTGTGCCGGCGGTGTAATGATCGCAATACCGATCTCGATCCTCTTTGTAGTAATGCAGAAGTTCTATGTAGAGGGCGTTACAGGTGGAGCAGTAAAAGGTTAATCACATTTATAATAAGGAGAAAAGAAAAATGGATAAATTCGTATTAAATCTTATTCATCGTCCGGAAATGGTTCCAGAATATTCTGCGACTGTGACAGGACAGGGAAAAGAAGAAGATATCGGAGATAAGGCACTGCTTACAGAATCTCTTGATATTTTCAAGACACAGCAGAGACTTGCGCATGAGAATGGCTTAAAGGTAACGATTCAGATGACCTACGCTTCTCTTTTCAATGATGAAGCGGTAGAGATCGCAAAACACGATCATGAAGTATACGGCGACGAGATCGCATTATCCTTACTTGGTCTGCCGTGCGAGGAATTCCGTGAAAAATACAAAACAAAAGATTTCTGTATCTGGATGTTTTCCATGGAAGACAAGAAAGCGATCGTAAATGACGTATTTGAAAAATTCCATGACAGATTTGGCTTCTATCCGGAATCCACAGGTTCCTACTATATGGATGCGGATCTGACCAATTACATCAAGGCAACTTATCCGACCGTAAAATGTGCGGTTGCAACCTGCTGGGAGGAAGGCCCGAAAGCATACCATACCTGCAACAACTCCTGGTACACCTTGTTTGATGGCGGCCCATGGGCACCGTGGATCCCGTCCAAACAGAACACACACGCACCGGCAGCAAACAAAGAGGAAGACAGTGGTATCGTAGCGATCCCGCATCTTTCCCGCGACCTGATCGCATGCTACGACGGAAATGGCTCCAACTTCGGAACACATCCGCAGAATGTACTCCGTGGTATGATCTATGATACCAAGACATGGGAATATCCATATCTGTACAACCTGATCGACCAGTATCGTTCTCTGGAGAAATACAACAACGGATATTCCTACAACATGATGTTTGTCGGACCGGGCTGGATGAACAAGATGGGACGCTGGGAGCAGCCGTATGAACTTCTCTACAAATCCTACAGCGATGGATGCGCTTACTATGGCAAGCTGAAAAAAGAAGGTCAGCTGATCGATATGACCATGTCTGAGTTCGCAGACTACTATCGTGAGAAGAAGGGCGTGAACCAGAACAATTACAATGAGCCGGAATGCGCACTGTGGAGAGATATCTTATATGGATCTGACAAACAGTTATTCTGGTACTGCGATCCGTACATGAGAGCATGTGTCAATATGGATCAGGGCGGCGCGATCGTGGATCTTCGTCCTTACGCAGCAAAACTGGAGTGGCCGGTTGGTATCGGAACCAAGCATGTGCAGGATGCATCCTACCCATTCCTGATCCAGGAGAAATACCGTGCAGGTTATTTCACACACTATGCAGGAGAAGGAACCGTAAGAAGCGCGAAGCTTTCTTACAAAGGAGAGGAAGTAGACCTTTGCCTCTGCCCGACACACGCACACTTCTCACAGGAAGGCAAGACCAGAATCCTTACACTGGATCCGGTTACGATCGAGTTCCGCGATCTGACTGTGAAATTACAGACCAAAGAATATTTCGAGGAAGGATCTTCCAATATCAAGATCGAGAGAACGATCCTTGAGATGAGCGATCCGAACGCAGAAGTAACCTTAAACGAATACATGGTTGCATGCTACGGCACAACGGAATATTCCGAAGATATGTCCCATATCACATTAAAGATTGACGGACCGGAAGAAAAGACCATCAATTACGAATACAAATGCCGTGAAGAAGGCGTAAAGGGTGCCACAGAGGTTTCCGCAGTCATTCCTGAAATTGAGACACGGGTATCCATGACAGCATCTGACGCGGAAGCGGAAGGTTATGTAAAAGAAGGATATGCATTCTCCCCGATGTTCACATTGGGTTACAGAAAAACAATCTCAGATAAGGAGGTATTTGCGACATGGCTCAACTTGGCAAAGGCAAATTAAATTATAGATGCCCATCCTGTTTTTTAAGAGATCTGGACATTGATATGTTTTACAACAAAGATACCGGTATTTACAGCTGCATCCGCTGCCAGTACAGAGGAACGGAAGAGGACGTATTAGAGAAAAACGAAATGATCCGTTTCCGCTACAAAGCGATGCACGAGAGAATTACAAAGTTTGATTTTGACTGAAAACAGAAGCTGCCGTACAAATGTGCGGCAGCTGTTTTCGAATAGGAAAGGAAAAATGGAGATTTTCACATAGAAAAACGAAGAAGGAGAACGATATGAAATTTGTCAAGGGAATGGATTTATCAACTTTGCTGGAACTGGAAAAATGTGGCGCGAAGTATTATGTCGATGGAACGGAAACGGATATTTTGGACATCATGAAAAAATATGATGTGGACACGATCCGTATCCGTCTGTGGAATGATCCGTGGTCGGAAAACGGAGAATCTTACGGCGCAGGAGAAAATGACTTAAAGAACACGCTTGCGATCGCAAAAAAAGTGACAGATGCGGGACTTGGTGTGCTGTTAAATTTCCATTACAGTGATTTCTGGGCAGATCCCGGAAAACAGATCAAGCCAAAGGCGTGGGAAGGTTACAGCGTAGAAGAGCTGGAACAGGCAGTTTATGATTTTACTGCAGACACGATGAAAGTATTCAAAGAAAACGGCATCAACACAACGATGGTGCAGGTCGGAAACGAGCTTTCCAACGGGCTGCTCTGGCCGGAAGGAAAGGTGCCGAATTATGATAACATTGCGAAATTCGTCAATGCCGGTATCCGTGGCGTGCGCGCGGTGGAGAAGGATGTGCCGGTCATGATCCATCTCGACAATGGTGGAAACAACACGCTTTACCGCGAGTGGTTTGATGAATTCACAAAACGCGGCGAAGATTTCCAGATCATCGGTCTGTCCTATTATCCGTTCTGGCATGGAACGCTGGATATGCTGACAGACAATATGAATGATATTGCGGAGCGTTACGGAAAGGATCTTGTGATCGCGGAAGTTTCAATGGGCTATACGATGGAGGATTATAAGACCTACGAAAAGCTTTCGGATGATGAGAGAAAAGGCTACGCGACTAAACCGGAGCTGGTGGAGAAGATCGAGTATCCGATGACGGTGCAGGGACAGTACGATTTTATGGAAGATTTCTTAAACCGCATCAGCCACATCAAAGGAAACAAGGGAAAAGGCTTTTTCTACTGGGAGCCGGCGTGGATCCCGGTTGCCGGTTCCGGATGGGCGACTCCTGCATCTTTAAAATACATGAACGATAAAGGACCGTGCGGAAATGAATGGGCAAACCAGGCATTGTTCGACTACGAAGGAAACGCACTGCCAACCTGGAATCTGATCCGGGATTTCAAACCGCAGGACTAAAATGGCAGACATTTAAAAATTGATATTAAAAAATATTTTCCACTGTGCTATAATAACAGACAGTCTGAGGATAGAAATTAAGGTGATAGAAAGTGGAAAATAACAATAAGACGGAACTTATGACAGAAGGCGGCATCGCAAGGAAAATATTTTTCTTTTCGGTGCCGCTGATTTTGGGTAATCTGCTGCAGCAGCTGTACAATACCGTGGACTCCATTATCGTGGGAAATTTTGTGGGAAGCAACGCGCTTGCGGCAGTCGGGTCGAGTACTTCGATCATCTGCCTTCTGATCGCGTTCAGCCAGGGGCTGGCGGTCGGAGCCGGCGTGATCGTGTCGCAGTATCTTGGCGCGAAAGAAAAACAGGGAGTACAGGATGCGGTTCACACGGCGATCGCACTCTCGGCGCTCCTTGGCGTGATCATCACAGTGGGCGGAATCTGCTTTAGCAGTCAGCTGCTGCGGTGGATGCATACACCGGCAGAGGTGTTTGACGAATCCGCACTGTATCTGAAACTCTATTTTGGCGGTGTGATCTTTAGCGTACTTTATAATATGGCGGCGGGGATCTTAAATGCGGCAGGAAATTCCAGGCGTTCCCTGCTCTATCTGGCGGTCGCGTCCGTTACGAATATCGTATTGGATCTGGTGCTGATCGCAGGGCTTCATATGGGTGTCGCGGGAGCGGCAGTCGCAACGGACATCAGCCAGCTTGTTTCCTGCGTGCTGTCCCTGCTTTTTCTGATGCGCGTGCCGGCGGATTATCAGGTCAGCCTCGGAAAGATCCGGGTACAGAAAAAGATGGCAGCCCGGATCATCACAGTCGGACTGCCGACCGGGATCCAGAATATGGTCATCTCGTTTTCCAATGTGCTCGTGCAGTCCAGTGTCAATGGCTTTGGTGCTGCGGCGATGGCGGGATTCGGGGCATATATGAAGATTGACGGATTCAACATCCTGCCGGTCATGAGCTTCAGCATGGCAGTGACAACATTTACCGGGCAGAATTACGGCGCAGGAAAGATCGACCGCGTGAAGAAGGGCATGTGGGTCACGCTTGCGATGGGTTTTGTGTACACGATACTGACAGGAGTGCTGCTGCTTACTTTTGCGGATCCGCTCATGCGGATGTTTACGAAAGACGCGGCGGTGATCGCGTTCGGAAAACAGGCAATGCGCTATTTCTGTCCGTTCTATTTCCTGCTCAGTATTATGCACGGACTGGCGGGAACGGTTCGCGGAACAGGAAAAAGTGTGCCGCCGATGGTGATCCTTCTGACCTCCCTCTGCCTGTTTCGGATCATCTGGATCCAGTTTGTGCTTCCGCTGTTTTCCACGATCGATGGCGTTTTTGTGCTGTATCCGGTTTCGTGGGCGTTTGGCACGGTGCTCATGATATTGTATACATGGAAGGGAAAATGGCTGGTGGTGAAAAAGTAGATATGGAAAATGCCTGCATGTATGTACTCTTCATGATGTGGTCAGATCGCTATCCTCCACGCTCTTGTAAGTATTTATCGGCACATTGAGAATTGTCATTACGGATGCATTTACATGCCGTAAATCATGGAATGTCTATGGTATGCCAGCAGCAGAAATCGACTTCTGAAAACGTTTGTAAATGCTGTTATTTGATAGAGGAACAAGTTTGTCCGTTAGCACTCGATCAATTCAGGCTTATTATTCTCATCGTAAACAATAACCTTTTATCGTGATGTAGCATTCCTCCCTAAAAATAAGTATAAAAATAACAGCCAGCGTGGAATGGGTGTTCCGCTTGTGCAGCTGCTTCGAGAATGATACAATATGCTTGCTTAGGGCTTCTGTATCATCAGGAGCATGCCGCCTTGCTGAAAAGTGGGGTGGTTTTTATTTTGTTATAATAACGTAAAGAGCCTCGTATTTCTACGAGACTCTCACATAATAAGTTAATATCTTCTTTTATGCCCTAAAGGCGATATTTATAGAAAAATAAATCTTCTAAGATAGCTTATTATATGATATATTATGCTCGTAGTCAATAAAAATATTACTAAAACTAATGAAAAGTGTATAATTCTTTTACTTTTTGGTTGATTTTTTCCATACTTTCTTCCGAAAGGGAAATCCCTGCAAGTACACCTTTTAAATTGCGAGGGTCAAAAATGCGGATTTTACTAATTGTTGTAATTTGGTTTACGAGAGCAATGCTTCCTTCTTTCATATGGGATATTTCTTCGCCAATCTTATTAAGATAGTCTGTTTCTTTGGTATTATATTGGCTTTTAGCTTTCAATACTTCTTGAAGTTTTTTTGCCGCGGCTAAATATGCTTTTGCATCATGTAAATGTTTGCTGAATTCTTCACTGTCACGTTCGGAATTTTGTGTGTCGATAATGGCTTCATCCATAAGCGATGAAAGAACGTCTGACATCGCAAGCATTTCAGAAATCTCTGCCTGCTCATCAGCAAGAGCTTTGGAAATAGTATCGTATTTTATTTTTAGCGAACGATATATTTCGCTTCCCAATCCGACACTATTTGAGTGTATCGCTTTATCAGCTTTAACGGAGGTAAGGGGAATGACTGTTACCACCGGAGAATTATGAGAGTTGTGATTATCTAGGACAACGCCATAATGAAGCCCGCCATATTCACTGCCAATATTAAAACCAAAATTTAATTTGACAATATTTCCTCTTTTGTATGAAATATTTTTAGTTGGCTCAAAAGATTCTTCGAAATTAATAAAACGAGTATAATCCTTAATCCAATATGAAATTAAATTTGCCTTTTTTAAATGTTTCCCAGAAGGATCATTTATATAATATTCAAGCAATTTATTTAATGATTTTATGGCTTCTTTTTTATTCAGGATAACGTTTTCTTTTGTTATTTCAATCGACATATGAATATTCTCCTAATACAAGTCCTAGTGTTAATTGGTATCCGATCCGCAGTGAGGTTTTTGTTAAAAGAATAAGAAATTATCTTCCCTCTTTTTTCTTAATGTCATAAAGGGTATCGCTTTTTCGTTTAAAGTCTCTTATTTTTCAAAGAACCTGCAACTTTGATTAAATAGTGCACCCGTTTTGAAGTTTAGTTGTTGTTTTTCTTTTTTATAAGGCAGATCAATGCTAAAATTGCGCAAATTAAGCACCATGCTGACCAGATAATCAAATCACCATAACTGCCTGCTAATGTGAAGCCGAAAAGAGCACCAAGTCCGTAGAGGACGATAAGAGCAATGTTACCACCCGTTCCGCCCTTTCGTGTTGCAATCGAAACAATTCCACCGGACAAAAGCATAACTGCAACAATAACACCAGCAGGGCCGCCAACTTCGCCATTTGCTTCTAATGTGTTTGATATTCCGGCTGCGCATGACTGCAAACCAACGATGAAAAATAAAACGATTGATAAAATTCCAGATACAAGTTTCCAAGTTTTCATAGATAAATCCTCTTGATTTTACTGCGAACCGGGTGCAAATCCGCAATGTTAATAGAATAGCATATTAATCATATCATAAAATAAATAGTCGAAAAATCGTAAAAAATCGACTGACAAATCGATTACTACCTGCATACAAAGTCTTTAGTTACTTTTTAATGAATAAGTCTGGCATCAAATGCACTTTATCTGGCGGGATGATGTGCATTTTTAATACCCTCATTAATTCATAGGGGCATTTGTTACCAAGTTCTGGACGTTTGATGCTGTTGATATGATTCATAAGCAACGTAATGTCATACTGATTATAAGGATTTAAGCTTCTCTTTCTCGGAATAGCATAACGGGTAAATTCATGATTCTTTTCAATACGTCCTTTTTGCCATGAAGCCATTGGATCACAGAAAAACAGGCTTGTTCTATAAACCAGGAAGCCATCTTTGTCAGATGTAAGTTCTGACTCATCCACCTTTTTAAATTCACTGCCATTGTCGGTTAAAATAACTGGAAATAATCTTCTAAATATCGCTATTCCAAGTTCTGTCTCAAGATAGTCAACCCCCCTTTTTACAGACTCTGCCTTTCTGCCTAGCATTAAAAACAATAGCATTACATTATTCTTTCTAAAGATCATTGAAAGAAGTCTTTTTCCTTGTTTCCGTATGCCTTTAACAGTGTCCATTTCTACTACTTTTTCCTCTGTATACTTTACTTTCATAGCATATTCAAAATCGGTATAGTTATAAAGAGTTCTTAAGCATACCGGCATTTCGTTTTCATGTTCAGCATAAATGAGAGTTGGTGGCTGGCCTTTTTTAACAAGCCTGGGAAATATACTTATCACAATGCTTTTGGCAATCAACCAATCTGCATTTACAGCAATTTTGCTCGCAATCCAAATCTCCACACACATAACGAACAACATTAGTTCTTCTGGCATTTACACAATCTTTTCCAAGATAATAAGTATTATGAATATAAGTTCTATTTTCTTTGATTTCATGTGCCACTGTGGCGGGATGTCTGCCAGAAGAAGCCATTGCATAGAAAGAGAATGGAATATTATGGAGTTAGATGTTACTACGGAGAAATAAATATATTACCAACCGTCAATATTCGATGGTTGGTATTTTTTACGCAAAATGAGGTGAGTTTATATAACTTAGAGAGCGCGCAAGCAGTATTTGTTTAAAACGTAAAAATATACTAGGGGTCATGCACGCAAGTCGAAAAATGTCGACTAATAAGAATTGAAGGGAAAATACATAAATGATATAGTTTTTTTATCAAATCAGAGGAGGAATAAGTATGGAAGACCGAAAAAATTTAAAGGAATACAGGGAAATATATAAGGGAAAAAAAGATGAATATACATTATGGAAAAGAAAAGTGAGCGAAGAGATTGCAGTGACCGAAAAATCGGAACTTTTAAATATGAAGAAAACATATGAGATTAAGTTGAAAAAAGAAAAACATATGGATGAAAAGGACTATCTAGCAGCATATAATTCGAATATTTTAGTAATTTTAATTTCACTTTTAACGGCATTTGCTACAATGTTTGTGGAAAATATCAGCACTATGGGATCGGTATTTGGAAATTTGATCCAAAATGCTGATGATCAGAAGAAGTTTGCTTTAGAGTGCATTGATACTATCAGCGAGGCATTTACAATTTCCATAGGAGATGTCTCGAAGATGTTTATTTTTCTTTTAATCCTTTGGGGCGTTATGCATTTTTTAAAACGTTATTTTGACGATAAAAGATATTCAAAAATTTTATATTATGAAGAAGTTGTTCAATTGATTGATAGCAAAATGGACAGCCAAGAAAGAAAAAATGATAATCAAGTTCTAAACAAAGGAGTTTAAGCGGAGGAATATTTGCATTCATACATATCTGCAGTGGGAGCGGCGAAGCGGATAGAGGAAGAAATAGAGCGGCTCCGGCTGGATAAGATGTTGCCGTCTCTGATTATGGATGATATGCTGCATGTAAAAATCTACATTCAAGATTTTAAAAACAGACGAAATATAAGTGCTATAGGATTAAATGAAAATGTAAATTTAAAGTTATATCAAGACAACTGGATCATGATGGAGTTTGGAATCTTTTGCTTAAGGAGGTAGAGTAAATGGCACTAACAGCAAGAGAATGGTTATTATTACCAAAGGATGAGCAAAGGGAGAGAGGAAAAGAATTGTCAGCGGAGGAATGTAGAAAACTTCGTATGGAATTAAGTGAGATTTATTTTACAGAAGAAGAAAATCGTCAGATGACAGAAGAACAGAAATATAATTTTACTCATCCGAAAGAAATGACACCAGAAGAAAAGGAAAAGCGTACTAAAGCAGATTTTAATATAATGAAGCAGTGGGGATTATTGCCAGAAGAGGCTACATATGAGGAATGGATGGGAAGAGGCTGTCCGCTTAATTGGGAATTAAAGTGATTAAATGAGCACTTTTAACAATTCTTAGTTTACGGATTCGTGAGGCCACTTGACCGAGTTTGGAAAGGAGTATGGCATTGAATGGATAAGAAGGAAGAGTTTCTTGCTATAAAAACAGATGATGAGTTTGAAAGATGATTTCTTGAAAATTAAGACATATGAAGAGTACGATCAAAAAAGAGAGGCGTTCAAAGACTTAGATTATAGTGATAAAGAAATTTTTGAACATTGGGGAAACTTGTTCCCGAAGCTGAAAAAAAGCGGTTGGGAAGATGGAATAATTGTAGAAGCGTATAAAGGCCAAATAAGAGAAAACAGTAAGTTACCGCCAGTCAGAAATGATATGGTGGTATTTGTATACCAAAAACCAGTAATAGCAGGGCAACCGGAAATCTATGAACCGAATAGTGCAGAGCTACTTAGCTACATATATATCGATCGGAGAATTTTCCGTGTTGCATTTCGTGTTGCATTTTCCCCTAAAATTGTACTTTTTAATATAAAAATCTAAATTAGAAATAATATCTTAATATCGAAATCCCCAGTAAATACCGGCTTTCGGCGTTTACTGGGGATTTTCAATGAGCGCAGACGGCGGGATTCGAACCCGCTTAAATGTGCATATAATACCCATAAATTCGGCGCTTGGTTAAAAACGTGTTGCATTTCGTGTTGCATTTTCACGTTTTTATTGAATTGTTTTTGCAAAATAAATCAAAAGCTGATCTGTTATCCGGTGTGTCGAGACCGTTTCAAGTTTTGTGTAAACGTTAAAAACTGAT
>ULTX01009336.1_pt1 | contig 19052 bp, 25 predicted proteins | sample 1958041 | NCBI WGS metagenome assembly ULTX01 (sample SAMEA4835747, study PRJEB28245) | human gut metagenome | biome: gut microbiome; material: fecal sample | place: Denmark | collected 2008
TGCATTACTGGCAGGGCGATAACGGCTTTGAGTGGGCGGTTGTTCCGAGTGAGCAGATTATCCCGGTGTTTGACCGGAGCCTTAAACGCAGGCTGATCGGAGCCATGCGGGTGTATCCGGACATTGATGACGCGACCGGTGACAATTACACGGTATACGAATACTGGACAGACACAGAGTGTCAGGCATTCCGGCGTAGAACCGGTGATAAATTGGAACTGCTGACCTATTATGATATGTTCGTGGATCCTGAGAACGGTGATATGGTAGCGGATTACCGGCACGACTTCGGAGAAGTGCCATTCATTCCGTTTTACAACAACAATATACATACAGATGATCTGCGAAACATTAAGCCGCTGATAGACGTATATGACAAGGTCTACAGCGGCTTTATTAATGATCTGGATGATATACAGGAATTGATCTTTGTGCTGTCTGGATATGGAGGACAGGATCTAAATGAGTTCCTTTCAGATTTAAAAAAGTATAAGGCAATAAAAATTGAAAGTGACGAAGATGGCTCAGTGTCAACACTTAACATCGAGATCCCAATCGAAGCCCGGAACAGTGTACTGGAAGCCACCAGAAAGGCAATCTTTGAACAGGGGCAGGGATTTGATCCGCAGCCGGAGAACTTCGGGAATCAGTCGGGTGAAGCACTGAAATTTATGTACAGCTTATTGGAGATGAAAACAGGACTGATGGAAACGGAGTTCAAACTTGGATTTGCGCGGCTTATCCGGGCGATCTGCAAGGCTCTTGGAATCCAGTGTGGTACGATCATCCAGACATGGACCCGTACCTGCATTAAAAAGGATACGGAGCAGGCGCAGATCTGCAAGGATTCGGTTGGTGTTGTCAGCAAAAAGACGATTTTGAAAAACCATCCGCTCGTTGAAGATGCAGACGAGGAAATCAAGCAGATTGAAAAGGAAGAAAAAGAAGCGCAGGAGAAAGCGGATACTTACACTGGAGCTTTTGGAATGACGAAAAAGGATAATTCACCAGAGGACGATAATCCGGATGATACAGAATAATGAAATGAGGTGATTGCATGGATGAACGGTCAAGTAAATACTGGCAGGAACGCTTCCGGCAGATGGAAAATGCGCAGCATGATACCTCCGTTCAGAAAGCGCAGGAAATCCAGGAGCAGTTCGACAGATCCCTTGCGGCGATTGACGGAAAAATCAATGCCTGGTATCAGCGCCTTGCCGATAACAACGGCGTATCCATGCAAGAAGCGCGGAAAATGCTCGATGCGGGGGAACTGAAAGAGTTCCGGTGGAATGTTGAAGAGTATGCCAAATATGCCGAGGAAAACGAGATCAGCGGCGCATGGGCGAAACAGCTTGAAAATGCATCTGCGCGGGTACATATCAGCAGACTGGAAGCCTTGAAGATTGAAACACAGCAGGAAGTGGAAAAGCTGTATGGAAACTGTACTGATGCGATCGATCACCACATCCGGGATGCATACACATCCGATTTTTATCACACGGCATTTGAGGTGCAAAAAGGCATCGGCGTTGGCACAGCCATGAACCGGTTAGATCCGGAAACAGTGGAAAAGATTGTGAGTAAGCCGTGGGCGGTGGATGGGAAGAATTTTTCAGACCGCCTGTGGGAGAATAAGACAAAGCTGATTAACAATATGCACAACAGTCTGTCCCGCATGTGTATTACCGGAGAAGCACCGGATCGTGCCATAGAAGAGATTTCCAAGCAGATGGGAGTATCCAAAGCGCAGGCGGGCAGAGTGGTCATGACGGAATCCGCGGCATTTGCGAATAAAGCAAGACAGGATTGCATGGAAGAACTGGATGTTGAGCAGTTCGAGGTTGTTGAGACACTGGACAGTCATACATGCGAGACGTGCGGCGGGATGGATGGGAAGCACTTCCCGATGAGTGAGTTTGAGGTTGGTGTGACGGCGCCGCCGTTTCATCCAAATTGCCGCGGCTGTACATGCCCTTACTTTGATGATGAATTTGACAGTGTGGGCGAGCGTGCCGCCAGGGGCGAGGATGGCGAGACCTACTATGTGCCAGCAGATACGACGTATGGGGAGTGGAAAAAATCGTTTGTGGATGGTGACATAGAAGCAAGGGATAGGCTTGGGCTGATTACAAATAATAACAGAAAAGATCCGAAATATTATGATTTTGAAGGAAAGGATCTTGAAACAGTTGAACAGGAATTAAGTCAGAATGATTATGAAACAGCCGTTATATTTGATGATGGAAAAGCAATCAGTTGTCAATTAGGCAGCGAAGACACTATAAAATTTACTAAGCATCAGTTAAAATTGATGAAGGGAAAGGATGTTACACATAATCATCCATTGAGCACACCACCATCACCGGAAGATTTGTATCTGCTAGTTGATCATAAAGCTAAGAGCTTTAGAACTTGTGGGAAAAACGGTACATATGTGTTAGAATATAATGAAAATATACAGCAACTTCCAACAAGTGATAAATTTAGTGATGATTATAACCGGCTGTTATATCAGTTAAAACCTAAAATAATCGAGCAATATTATAACGGACATAATGAACAGGAAGTACTTGTGAAACTGGGCGAAGAAATTTGGAATGAATTATACAAATTATATGGAGTAAAGCCTAGATTCGAGAGGAGATGAATCGAATGTCGCGAGAAATAGATAGATATCAATTGAAATCTTTATTTCCCATTTGCCAAGACTGTAATAAAATTAAATTTGATGGAATTCCGTATTCGTGTAAAGCATATCCAAAGAAAAACGGAATACCGCCGGAAATCTGGAACGGTAAGGTTAAAAAATGTGACCATTATGAACCAAAAACCTAGGGTATAGTGTGAAGCCAATATTTGAAAGGTAGTAACTGTCATGAGCAAATATAAACCATATGAAATAGATAGATATAAGTTGAATATATTTTGTGTATGTTTGAATTGCAGTAAATACAGAGGCTCAAGAAATGACTTCTCAAAATATTGCGATGCTTATCCTAAAAATCTACCATCCGAAATATGGAATGGGGAAAATGCAAAATGTCCGTATTTTGAAGAAAAACAGAGGTAACAGTATGATAACACTTATAAAAACCTTAAACATCCAAAACGCATCACTAACCGTGATCACAGCAGGCAGACGACTCCCGCTTGCACAGTTCACCGGTAAAATCGAGATCACAGAACATCAGAGTATGGCACCTGTCCTCGGCAGAATGTGCAAAGGTGAAAAGAAAATCTATGCCTCCTTTATTTTATGCCAGGATATTGAATATCAGACAGATGATGCATTTCATACCGGGAAAGTATATGAAGCGGTCGGGGATGTGCAGGGTGAGCACTCTTGCGAGAGGCTTATTTTCTCAGGACTCCGATTTGAAGATATAGATCCGTTGAATGGAACTGTAACACTTGAAGTGACCGATCTGGAACTGATCCGGAAAATGCTTGAGATGTAGAATTGTAAACACCACCAGCCAATAACGGTTAGGTGGTATTTTTATACCCCAAAATCAAAAGTTGCACCGGTGCAACCACAAAATGTAAAACGATAGAAACAGGATTGTAAGCAGCAGTCCTGTTTTCATATTGTCCGAAAGCCTTATGACGTTTAAACTGCGGCAATTTGCCCTTATGCATGGCATCAAAACTGCATACTGCCGTGGAGACACCACGCTTAAAAACGGTGCAGGAAAGGAAATTATGGAATTTTTAAAAGACATTTTAGGCGAAGACCTCTATAAGCAGGTGGCAGATGCTGTCAATGCTCATAACGGAAAGCCGGAGAATAAGGAGAAGCAGGTGAAAATCGCAGACCTTGGATCTGGTCAGTATGTTGACAAAGGTAAGTATGATACCGCCGTGGCAGAAAAAGAGAATCTTGCCGGTCAGATTAAAACGCTTAATACCACAATCGGGGATCTGAAAAAGAACAATGCAGACAATGAGACATTACAGAACACCATTGCGGATCTGCAGACGAAGTTAAAAGATCAGCAGACAGCCAATGACCAGATCTCAAAGACCTATGCGCTGAAAGATTCCCTCACAAAGCAGGGCGTACTTGATCCGGATTATCTGATCTACAAAGCTGGTGGACTTGACAAGTTCACATTTGACAAAGAGGGTAAGCCGGTCGGCGTAGAGGAAGCAGTAAAGCCGTACAAAGAAGATAAGACAATGGCACATCTGTTCAAACAGGAACAGCCGAAGCCGCCGTATCATCCACAGGGTGGCACCGGCGGCGCAGGAACTGCGAACCCATTTGCAAAAGAGACGTTCAATCTGACCAAACAGGGTGAACTTTTAAAATCCAATCCGGAGCAGGCAAAGGCACTGGCCGCAGCCGCCGGAGTAACATTATAACAGTATGAAAGGAAGATGATTTATGGCAATTACAAAAATTGCAGACGTGATCGTACCGGAACTGTTTAACCGGTATGTAATCAACAGAACAATGGAGTTGTCCGCGTTTTTCCAGTCGGGGATCGTGGTAAACAGCCCGGAATTTGATACGCTTGCATCCGAAGCGGCAAGAACACACAACATGCCGTTTTTTGAGGATTTACAGGGAGAATCCGAGCCAACACTTGAGGATGTAGAAATGACACCGGCGAAGATCGGTTCCAACAAAGATGTATCCACCACAATCCTTCGTCAGAAGATGTGGGCGGCAACCAATCTGTCCGCAGCACTTGCCGGAGCGGATCCGATGAAAGCGATCGGTGATCTGGTGGCACAGTACTGGGCGCGCGATATGCAGAAAGAATTGATTGCGATTCTTGCGGGTGTGTTCGGAACCACCACGGCAGATCCAAGCGGAACACCGAAAGCGGAGACCAGAATGGCGGATCATATTCTGGATCTGACTACAGGAAAGACAGATGCAGCAAAGCAGATCAGCGCATCCGCATTTATTGATGCGTGTCAGATGCTTGGAGATGCACAGTCACAGCTTACTGGTGTGGCAATGCACTCTGCAACCAAGTCTTATCTGAAAAAGTTGAATCTGATCGAGACCGAGCGTGATTCTACTGACGTGGAATTTGATACTTACCAGGGCAGACGCGTGACCGTGGATGATGGTTGTCCGGTTGCAGATGGAGTATACACAACATACCTTTTCGGTAATGGAGCGGTTGCCTATGGCAATGGTTCTCCGGTCGGCCATGTAGCCACTGAGATGGATCGTGACAAGAAGACAGGTGGTGGTGTGGATTATCTGATTAACCGTAGGGCGTTTATCCTGCATCCGAGAGGAATCGCATACACCAGTGCAAAACGCGAACATGTGGAGACACCAACGAGAGCAGAGCTTGCGATGGCAGAAAACTGGAAACCGGTATATGAGCCGAAACAGCTTAGAATTGTAGCAATCAAGCACAAGATCGGGTAGGTGATGGTATGGAATTGAGCAAGTTAAAGCAGTTACTTGGCATTGATCCGGAGGACACATCGAAAGATGTTCCTCTTGAATTTGCTAAAGATGATGTGGAAGAGATAATTAAGAATTACTGTCATATTGATGAAATTCCGGCTGGCTTGCTCAACACAGCCTACCGGATGATTATAGACTTGTGGAGAAACGAGAATCCGGGTGGAGATGCACCAACACAAGGATCTGTGGCTTCTATCAGCGAGGGCGATACATCAGTATCATTCAATCAGACAGTAGATGTCAGTTATAAGGATTCATTGCTGAAAAATTATAAGTCCTCACTAAACCGGTACAGAAAGGTGGCATGGAAATGATCGCGGATGCAATCAAACAGGCGCAGGCACTTGCAAGGAAAGCACAGGAAGCCACATACGATGGCAGATGTACCGTTATGGAGCATCAGAAAGTAAAAGATCCCAAAACAAAGATTACCACGGAAAAAGAGGTTGCGGTACTGGAAGATGAACCGTGCCGACTGTCATATTCCAGCGTCAGTGCTGTGGATCAGACGGAATCGGCGGCAAAGACCGCACAGGTCACAAAGCTGTTTTTATCACCGGATGTACAGATCAGACCGGGAGCCAAGATCACGGTGACACAGGCTGGCGTGGTACGAACTTTTGAATGCAGTGGTGTGGCAGCAGTCTATCCGACACATCAGGAAATCGTGCTGAAATTAGCGGAGAGGTATGCATAATGGCAAGGATGGGAAAATTCAATGCAAATGATATGAAGAAACTGCAAAAGCAATTAGAAAGACTGGATGCAAACACAGATCAGTTTGTGCAGTCATGCGCAAAGGAACTTGCGGTGCGGCTGCTTCGGTTGGTTGTTAAGCGTACGCCAGTAGGGGACTATCATAAGGAAGTGGTTGTGACCGCGAAGAGGGATTCAAAATATCATAAAAAAGGCGAGACATATACGAAGAAAGTTAATCCATCTGGGAAAAATGGTGGAACATTACGCAAAGGTTGGACAGGCGGGGAAAAAGCATCGGCAAAGGAATATGTGGATAGCTTGTCTATAAATCATTTCGGTGACACCTATGTGATTGAGATTGTAAACCCGGTCGAGTACGCCAGCTATGTTGAGTACGGACACAGAACCGCAAATCATAAAGGATGGGTAAAAGGACGCCTTATGATGACAATATCCGAACAGGAGTTGCAGGGTATGGCACCGCAGATACTTGAACGAAAAATTAAAAAATATTTTGGAGATATCATGAAATGATAAATGAAATTATAGCGGCGATCAGCGTTGCCCTGGATGCGGAGTTCGGGGATGAATACGAAATTTATATGGAAGAGATCAAGCAGGACTTAAAAGAGCCCTGTTTTTTTGTGCAGTGCATCAACCCGACAACGAAGCTGTTCCGGGGAGAACGATATTTTCAGAGCAATCCATGCTGTATTCAGTATTTCCCGAAGTCAGAGGAAATACAGCGGGAGTGCAATGAGGTTGCCGAGCGCATGACATGGTGTCTGGAATATATCACAGTAGACGGTGATCCGATGCGCGGCACACAAATGCATGCAGAGGTAGTCGATGGTAATTTGAATTTCTTTGTAAATTATGATTGCTTCCTTTACCGGAAAAAGGTGCCGGGAGAAGCAATGGAGACAGTCGGTGTTGATCCGAGGGTGAAAGGATAGGTGATGATTGTGCCAAGAGCGGCAGGAAATCCGGCAAAAGCGGAAAAACCGAAACAGCCGGTGAAATATACCAAAGCGCAGATCTTAGCGGCGAAGAAATATAGAAACCGCAGGGATCTGCTCGGAGTGCTGCTGGTCGATGACCGGGAGTATGAATTGGAAGAAGTGGAACAGGTAATGAGTGAATTTTTGGAAGGAAAGGTGAACTAGAATGGCATTAGGTGGTGGAACATGGACATCACAGGATAAGGTACTGCCGGGATCCTACATCAATTTTGTAAGCGCGGACAAAGCGGGAATCACGCTGTCCGATCGTGGTGTATGCGCAATCCCGATGGAACTTGACTGGGGAAAAGACGGCGAAGTAATCAAAGTCAATGCAGAAGACGTAAGGAATGTTTCTTACCGTGTTTTCGGGCATGATTATACGGATGAGGAGATGCTGCCGATCCGCGAGGTATTCCGGCACGCAAAAACGCTGTATATCTACCGTCTGAACAGCGGCGAAAAGGCGGCGAACGATTATGCTACAGCAAATTGCAGTGGGGCGCGTGGCAATGATCTGAAAATTGCAATTACCGCGAATGTAGACGAACCGAGCAAATTTGACGTGGTTACATATCTTGGTACAGTGAAGATGGACACGCAGACAGTAGAAAAGGCTGCGGATCTGAAAGCGAATGACTATGTTACGTTTAAGGCAGCAACACTGGAAGCAACCGCAGGTGTGCCGCTCGCAGGCGGAACCAATGGTGATGTGACAGGGGATACACATCAGAAAGCCTTGGATGCGCTGGAAGCGTACGCGTTTAACGCTCTTGGCTGTCCGTCATCGGATAACAAGGTAAAGGCACTGTATGTGGCATACAGTAAGCGTATGAGGGATGAAGTCGGCGTTAAGTTCCAGACGATCGTATATGATACGGCGGCGGACTATATCGGCGTAATCAATCTGAAAAGCAAAGTCACAGGTGAGAAAGAACAGGATCTTGTATACTGGCTGACCGGTGCGGAAGCCGGATGCGCGGTGAACCGGTCCGTAACCAATATGAAATATGATGGTGAGTACATGGTGGATACGCCGCTGACACAGTACGAACTCAAAACGGCGGTCAAGAACGGCGAGCTGGTATTCCATAAGGTTGGTAATGAAATCAATGTATTGGAGGATATCAACTCTTTTGTGACACTGACCAGTGAAATGGGAGCTGATTTCCAGTTAAACCAGGTGATCCGTGTACTGGATCAGGTCGGTAATGACATTGCATCCATGTTTAATACAAAGTATCTCGGGAAGATCCAGAACGACAATTCCGGTCGCATCAGCTTCTGGAATGATGTAGTGTCTTTCTTTTCAAAGATGCAGGACATCGGTGCGATCGAGAATTTCGACAGCGGAGAAGTGGTTGTTGCCAATGGAGAGGATAAGCGATCTGTACTTGTGACAACCAACTGCCAGCCGGTGTGCGCGATGGAAAAGCTGTATATGACAGTTACCGTGGAATAAGAGAGAGAGGAGTGAAATAAAAAATGGGCAATGTAACCATGAAAGCAAAAGACACGCTTGCCGCTGCACTGGCAGAGTGTTTTGTTACGATCGGAGATCGCCGGTATAATTTCATGCAGGCGATCAATCTCGAAGCGAAATTCGAGAAAAACAAGACTGAGGTTCCGATCCTCGGTAAGACTGGAAAAGGAAATAAGGCAACCGGTTGGAAAGGAACCGGTTCCTGTACGGCACATTACAACACCAGTATTTTCCGGCAGATGATGTTGGATTACAAAAATACCGGTGAGGATGTGTATTTCGACATCCAGATCACGAACGAAGATAAGACCAGTGGAGCCGGGCGGCAGACGATCATCTTAAAGGACTGTAATATTGACGGAGGGATTCTGGCGAAGTTTGATGCTGATGCAGAATATCTGGATGAAGATATGGACTTTACTTTTGAGGATTTTGAGATGCCGGAAGCATTCTCGAATCTGGAAGGATTTCTGACGAATTAGAAGAGTCTCCCCACGTTTTCAGTGGGGAGAGCACATTTGTCTGGATTTTAAAGCTGGAATAATGACTTCTTGACTAGTGTGTGTTATAATTTCTTCATATCAACAGTTGAGGAGGAGAGATTATGTTTTGGTTGATTTGTTTATGTTTTTCAGCATTTTGTACCATAGGAGGGGTTATAGCTTGTATATCCGAGGGAAAGCTGGAAATAATGTTGGGTGTAGTTGTATTTGCTATATTTGATATTATTTTTTATAAAAAGTATTATGATAAGAAAACTGGAAAAACAGCAGAAAAAAAACAGGCAAAAAGAGAATCCAAAGAAGCAGCAGAGAAGACTATATATGGAAAACACCAGGCGGGGCTTCCGCTTGCACAGGATGCACCGTGTACGATCATTGCAGAAAATGACGGTTTTAAATTCATAGGCGGTGGAAATAGTTTTGAGTTGAATCGTAGTAAGATAACAGATATATCTGTAAAAACAGATGTTGAGATTCAAAAACAATATGTTTCAAGTGCAGGAGGAGCAATTGCGGGTGGAATAGTTTTCGGACCTCTTGGGGCAATCGTCGGAGGTCGAGTGAAGGAGAAAAAGACGCGAGAGGTTGCTTATTATCTTATTTTTACATACCGTACCGATGCGGAAATAAGTTATATCAGTTTTGAAATAGGATATAACTTGGGTGCGATAAAAAAGATTGATGGATGGAAAAAAGAATTGTTGGGAAATGTTCAACAGGCTGATGCAATACAACTATAGTAAATACCCGCTTACAGAAGTAGGCGGGTATTTTTGTACCTTAAAATTGGAAAGTGAGGATAATACAATGTCAAATTTTACAAGATTTATGAAAGAAAATAAAAAAGTAAAGAAAAATGAAAAATATGCACCAACAAGAAGTTTAACGGATGATAAAGGTAATCCGTTGGAGTTTGAGTTTCGCCACATTACATCAAAAGAGAATGAAGATCTGCGGGATTCCTGCACAGTAGATGTTCCGGTAAAAGGAAAACCAAACATGTTTCGCCCGAGATTTAACCCATCTAGTTACATGACGAAACTGGTTGCTGCATCCATTGTGGTACCGGATCTTTACAACAAGGAGTTGCAGGATTCTTACGGCGTTATGTCACCGGAAGACTTGCTTCTTGCATTGGTAGATGATCCTGGAGAATACAACGCATTGGAAGAGTGGGTGCAGAAATTCCAGGGATTTGATAAGACACTGGACGATAAGGTGGAAGAGGTAAAAAACTAATTGAGGAAGGGGATAGCGAGTTTAACTATGCTCACTATGCCCTTCAAAAATTACATATTCTTCCGTCTGTATTTGCCGCAATGGATGAGCAGGAAAAAGCGTTCTTGATAGCATCTATACAGGTTAGGATCGAAAAGGAAAAAGAGGAAGCAAAGAAAGTCAAGGCAAAAGCAAGAAAGAAAGGCAGGTGATGGCATGGCGTCAATTATGACCGCAATAGAATTACAGGATCGATTTAGCAGTGTATTGTATGGAGTAATTGATACAGTAAACATCGCGATCAGTTCTATGTATGATATGTCAGAAGCAATGAATACAGGAATTGACACATCGGCATTACAGGCGGCACAGGACAGGATTGTTCAAACAACAGCGGCTCTCGACAGAATGAATGCAGCGATGGAAGAACCAAACGGATCACTTCCTATTGGACAGGAAATGGAAGAGGTGCATCAGCAGATAAACAATAATATAGAAGCACAAAATCGGTTCAATGACACAATAGCAGATTGCCATTCCAAAGTGGTGCAGGTAGACAGTGGATTTAAAGGATGGGAAAAGGCTATTGTTGTAGCCAATAATGCTCTTGGCTTGGTAAAAAACGTGCTTGGCGATGCGGGCGTTATGGATATGAGTGGAGCCTTTGGACGAATCGATACGATGAATCGCTTTCAAAAAACGATAACGACCATGACCGGGGATGCCGGGCTGGCAGAAGCTGCGCTTGCAAAGCTGAAAGATGTAACGGTTGGAACTGCATATGGATTGGATGTTGCAAGTAAAGCAACACAGGGATTTATCACGCGTGGAATGTCCCTCGGAGCGGCAACGGAGCAGGTCCGTATCTGGGCGGATGCCGTCAGCTTTTATGGAGAGGGAACGAATGAGCAGCTTGAAAGCGTTGTGGATGCGATCGGTAAGATGTATTCGAAAGGAACGGTTGAAGCCGATCAATTAAGCCGTTTATTTGATGCCGGAATTGGAGCAGCGGAGATTTATGCCAATGCGGTAGGAGAATCTGTTAGTCAAGTACAGGATGATTTAAGTGATGGAACGATATCTGCCGCACAATTCTTGACAGTGGTCAGTCAGGCAATGGATGCTGGCGTATCAAGTGGAGCGGCAAAAACAGCGGGCGATACCTGGGCAACTACCTTTGCCAATGTTGGAGCTGCAATAAACCGTGGTTGGGTCGAAATTATAGAAAAACTGGATGCGGCCTTAGCTTCGCGCGGACTTCCGAGCACAATGGAAATGGTTCAGATGTTTGGAAAGACAGTAGAAAATACGTTAGACACGATTGCGAATTATATGGATTTAGTGGTGAATGTAGCAGTTATGGTAGGTGATGCTTTGTCAGCTGCAGGCGATTTTGTGGTTGAAAACTGGTCTATGATTAGTCCGGTGGTCTATGGAGTAGTAGCCGCGTTGGTTTTATACGCTACATATGTTGGAATTACCAATGCGGTGGAGCTTGTTTCAAATGGAATCAAAATTGCGGCATGCATTGCATCATACGCGCATGCGGCAGCTACTGGAACAGAAGCGAGTGCAACGGCGGCAGCAACAGCAACTCAGTATGGATTAAATACGGCATTGTTGTCTTGTCCGCTTACATGGATCATATTGCTTATTATTGCTTTAATAGTAGTAATAGCATTGGTTTGTACACATATTGCAAAGACGGGTGGCACGGCACAAACGGCTTTTGGTGTCTTTTGTGGAGCCGTTAATGTTGGTTTGCAGGCCTTTAAAAATTTCGGATTAACTGTAGCAGATGTCGTAATTGCAATTGGGAATGTAATCACAGCTATTGCCGGGAATATTCCGATTGCATTTCACAATGGGTTGGCAAATGCGAAAAAATTCTTTTATGATTTTGCATCTGCTGCATGTGAAGTTATTTTAAAAATCGCAAATGCACTTAACTCATTACCATTTGTAGAGTTTGATGTGAGCAGTCTGGAGTCGGCGGCAGACACCTATGCATCTAAAGCGGCAGCAGTGGCAGACAGTAAGCAGGAATACAATAGTATTTCAGATGCGTGGGATAAAGGGATGAATACATATGATGCTTTCAAAGATGGATGGGTTCAGGAAGCATATAATAAGGGAGCAAACTGGGGAGATGGAATTTCTGATAAAGTATCGGATAAGATTTCTGGCCTGAAAGATTTCTTCAATCCAAGTGACGGACTTCCAGACAAAGACGATCATCAAAAAGATTATTCATCCATCCTTGGGGATTCCAGTCTTGGCAATATTGCTGGAAACACTGGCGACATCGCGGGAAATACCGGATCACTGGATGATATTGCAGGGAACACCGGAAACACAGCCGAGGATACCGCAAGAATCGCGGATGCGGTAGACATTACAGACGATGATCTGAAGTATTTGCGTGACATTGCGGAGCGGGACATCATCGACCGGACCGTATTTACCAAAGTCGAGGTCAATATGGGCGGCGTAACGAACCAGGTAAACAATATGTCAGATCTGGACGACATTGCAGACCAGCTCAACGGTGTATTGCAGGAACAGATCATGATATCAGCGGAGGGATAGGATGTATAACATTTTTTTGGATCAATTATTGCTTCCGGTTCCGCCGGAAGAGATGAAGATCAAGCACAATGGCAGAAATGATACGATTACGCTGATTAATGACGGCGAGGTAAACATATTAAAGACAGGCGGGTTGAAAGAAGTCTCTTTCAACTGCCTGCTCCCAAATGTCAGATACCCATTTGCCATGTACCTGGATGCGTTTCATCCGGCATCTTATTATCTGGATTACTTCAAGGCATACATGGAAAACAAGCAGCCGTTCAATTTTATCGTAACGCGTATGTTTCCAACCGGCAAAATGATAAGTTACACGATCATGCGGTGCGTGATGGAAGATATCACGGAAAAAGAATCTGCGGATAATGGGTTTGATACCACGGCAGAAATAAAGATCAAGGAGTTTAAGCCACATTGCACGAAGCTGTATTCGCTTACGGATGACGGAAAGGTAGTGCCTTATGGATCGACCAGAGAGCATAAACCGAGAAGCGGCGGGAATCTGTCATATACGGTGCAGGAAGGTGATACGCTTTGGAAGATTGCACAGTTTTTTTACGGATCCGGAGCGGAGTATGACAAGATCATGAATGCCAACAACATAACAAAAAATCCCGATCATGCCATATGGCCGGGACTGGTGCTCACAATTCCGTAGGAGGTGAAAGGTGTATACGCTTGAAATTTTAAACCGGGGGACGATCTTTGTCCCCCAGGTAAAGGAAGGTATCAAATGGGAAACGGTGCGGAAGGGATCTCCAGGAAAGTTGGAGTTTACGATTTACGCTGATGTCAATCTTGATATAGATGAGGGAAATCCGGTGCGGTTCCGGGTCTTTGAAAACAAGGTGTGGAATGATGTGTTTTATGGATACATCTTTAAAATGTCTCATCAGAAAAATGAAGAAATGAAAGTCACCTGTTATGACCAGCTGCGGTATTTTAAAAACAAGGACACTTATTCATACAGCGGGATCACGGCGGGGCGGCTTTTGCAACGCATCTGTGATGATTTCCGGCTGAACTGCGGCAGGATCACAGATACCGGATATGTTATACCACAGCGGATAGAATCCAACAAAACACTGTTTGATATTATGCAGAATGCGCTTGATCTGACGATGATGAACACGAGACAGGTATATGTGCTGTATGATGATTACGGCAAGATCTGTCTGCAGAATATCGCGGACAGAAAAATGAATCTGATACTGGATGCGGAAACCGGGGAAAATTACGAGTATTCGACATCCATTGACGGAGATATGTATAATCAGGTGAAATTGACCTATGATAATAAGGATACCGGGAAACGTGAAATATACATGACGAAGGATTCTTCTCACATCAACGAATGGGGCGTGTTACAGTATTACGACACTCTAAACGATGGGGAGAACGGCGCAAGCAAAGCGGAAGCACTGCTGAAATATTACAACAAGGTTTCCAGAAACTTTCAGGTGAAAGACGCGTTCGGCGATGTGCGGATACGCGCCGGAACTTATCCGCTGGTCATGTTTTCCGTGAGCAATTACTGGCTGCACAATTTTATGATGGTGGAAAAAGCAACACATACTTTTAACGAGGAAGAACATACAATGACACTCACGCTGTCCGGCGGTGAGTTTATGGAATAGAGGTGATATTTTGGATGCACAACTGATTGACAGCATTAAGACGATCGCAAAAAACTGTATTGAGGAATCTGATCCATGTACATTTTTGTTTGGTACGGTGGAATCAGCGGCACCGTTAAAAATCCGTATTGATGATAAGCTGGTGCTGGATGGGAGCACGCTTGTGATCCCGAGATATCTTACGGATCATGAACAGGAGATTGAAGCAGAGTTTGACACCGAGACCGCGGGAAGTCCGGCACATGAGCATCCGGTAAAACTGGAAAAGAAAAAAATAAAGATCAAGAATGCTTTACAGTCCGGAGAAAAGGTGATTATGGTGCGGCAGCAGGGCGGTCAGAAATACATGGTACTTGACCGATGTGAGGAGGGATAGTGTGATACCGGGTAATCAGTTATCAAACATTGAATATGAGGATCAGCCCTCAAAGACATTTGCAATGCAGGTAGATCGGCAGGCGGTAAAAGGGAATTGTGATGGGATCCCCGCGGTAAAACAAGCGATCTTCCTTATTTTAAATGTAGAACGGTACCAATGCCCTCTTGTGTCATGGAATTATGGCATACAACTGGCAGATCTGATCGGGATGCCGACATCATACTGTATTCCGGAACTGGAGCACCGGATTACAGATGCGCTGATGCAGGATGACCGGATCACAAAGGTGTATAATTTCACGTTTGATGTTCCACGGAAAGGCGTGATATACACTACCTTTTCGGTTGATTCGACCGCAGGCACGATCGATGTAGAGAAAGAGGTGACGGTATAGATTGTTTGAGGATAAGACATATGAAAATCTTATGAAAGAGAAACTTGCGCAGGTAAAATCAACGATAGATAAGCGCGAGGGAAGCTTGATTCATTTTGCGTGTGGAGCTAACAGCGCGGAAGCGGCACAGATGTATATTACATTGGAGTGGATGTTCCGGCAGATGTTCGGAGATACGGCGGATCGTGAGTATCTTGCAAAGATTGCGTATGATACCCGCGGGTTGATCCCCGAAGCTGCGACACATGCAGTTCTAAAAGGAAAATTTAATATTGAAGTCAAAAGTGGAATCCGTTTCAGCCTGGATGATCTGAATTATTATGTGTCAGATTTTATCGAGCAGAAAGACGGATTTTTTTATTACCAGATGATCTGTGAGACGTTGGGCGAAGCCGGAAACCGGAACTTCGGAGATATGATCCCGATTGATTATGTCCCGGGGCTTACAACCTGTGAACTGACCGAAGTGCTGATCCCGGGAGAGGATGAAGAAGATACCGAAGTGTTCCGGCAACGATGGAGAGACAGCTTTAATGCGGCGGCATTTGGCGGCAACCGGGCGGATTACCGGGAGAAGATCAAGGCGATTGATGGTGTTGGTGGTGTGAAGTGTTACCGTGCGACCAATGCGGCGGGGGAAAAGGTTGGCGGGCATGTGCGCTGCGTTGTGACCGCATCGGACTATTCCGAGCCATCAACAGTCCTGATCGATAACATCCAGACGATCATAGATCCAGAGCAGAATCATGCCGAGGGAGATGGCCTTGCGCCGATCGGTCATATTGTTACGATTGCCGGCGCTGCGGGTGTAAAAATAAACGTAGTAACGACCATTACATTTGATACCGGATATACGTTTGCAGATATCAAGAGCCGGATCGAAACGGCAGTTGAAACATATCTGCTGTCCCTGCGGCGTGACTGGGAGAAGAGTGTGGCGGGTCTGGTGGTCAGGATCAAGCAAATTGAAGCGGCATTATTGGATGTGGAAGGAATTCTGGATGTCGCAGATACGAAATTAAACGGGAAAGCCGAGAATATACAGCTTGGTGTCGATGAGATTCCATTAAGGGGGGAGATCAGTGGATAGACAGTTGCTTGATTATTTGCCGGAGGTCTTGAAAACCTATGCGGAGTTTCGGGAGCTGGCAAGGGTAGAGCAGCCTGCGGTAGCGGAGCTGTGGGATGCCATAGATGATCTGTTTGGCGAAGCGTTCATTACAGATGAGAGTGCTGCCGGTGCTTCCCGGTGGGAGAAGATATTGGAGATTACACCGTTTGATACGGATACGATCGAGTTTCGGAATTTCCGCATCCGCGCAAGACTGCTTGAAGATAAGCCGTATACCTATCGGACTTTGTGCAAACAGCTGGCGGCACTCTGCGGATCAGACGGGTATACCATAAAACTGGATCACGATGCCTATACACTGACTGTTCGTGTGGCACTGAAATCCAAGCAGTTTCGGAATGAAGCGGAGCAGATGCTGGAGCGTGTTGTACCGCTCAATCTGATCCTTGATGTAGATCTTATGTATAATACGCATGGGATCATAAAAGGTACTGGGCTGACGCGCGGACAGCTTGCAAAGTATACGCACAAAGAATTACGGGAAGAGCCGTTTTAAAAGAAAGAGGTGATACGTTGGAAACAACAAAGAATTGCAGCTTGAAAAAGCCGGGGCAGAACGATTTTTACGATGTGCAGGATTTTGATGACAACATGGAGACCATTGACGAGCATATTGGAGCTCTGGAATCTCCGGTTTACGAAGAATCAAAGGAATTGGAAGAACTGAAAAGCGGGGAACCATATCTATCGGCGTTTGGCAAGATTAAGAAAGCCGTAGGCGCATTGATTGCGCATATTGGTGACAAAGATAATCCGCATGGTGTTACGCTTGCACAGCTTGGCGCGGCGGCGGCGAATAGTCTTGCAGAACACATTCAGGATAAGAAGAACCCGCACGGCGTAACAAAAGCACAGGTTGGGCTTGGAAACTGTGACAATACGGCAGATGTGGACAAGTCGGTAAAATATGCTAAGACGGCGGGAAGCGCTGTCGATCAGACAGCAAGAAATGCTGCAACGTCAGCAAATACAAATGCGAATAATAGATTGGCGAAATCAGGAGATACCATGAATGGCGTATTGAATATGAACGGACATAATATCATGTATCCATCGCGTATACAGGGACCGGATGGAAAACCAATCGTAGTCGCATCAGGAGATGGAAATAACAATAACACCTATGTGGACTTGCTTGGGTCAAGAGTGCAGTGCAGAAATACGAACGGAACAGCATGGATTCCTGTCCAGGGATATTCATTTACCAATCCATCGTCTCGATTGATAAAAGAGAATATCCGGGACATGACCGAGGATGAAGCCAGAAAGATCCTTGATGTTCGGATCGTGGACTATGATTATAAAAAAGCGTTCGGTGGTCGGAAAGGGCAGGAAGGTGTGATCGCAGAGGAGCTCTTGGAGCTTTTTCCGCACGCAGTGACGGTACCGGATGGATATGACGAAACGAACTTTGACGAATCAAAAGGATTGGAAAATCAGATCATGAGTGTTGACTACGCAAAGCTGGTAAGCCCGCTTATTAAGCTGGTACAGATGCAGCAGTCACAGATTGATATATTACAGACAAGGGTATCAGCCCTTGAGAAAGGAGCACTAAAATGAACCATATTATTTTAGCAGACGGAACAACGTTGAATACTTCACAGGAAAGCGGCAGTACATTTCGTGTCCCGTTGGAAAACAGGGACGCATTTAAGGATCTGTTGAGCAAGATCACGGATGAAAATGTGCAGACCATCCAGATTGTTACAGAAGAGGATGTTGTGGTTGAGAGACAGAGCAACCTCACGCTTTCCAGATTATCACTGGAGCAGGCAGATGATGGAGGAACGTACACGGCGGTACTGGAATGCAGACCGGCGGACAAAACAGCACAGCGTCTTGCCGATCAGCAGACTAGTATCGATGATTTGGCAACAGCGGTCGCAGGGCTGTTGTACGGAGAGGATGGTGAGACAGAATGACAGCAAGCGTAAAACGCATTATGCTCAAAGCAATCCGTGCAAGATTAAGCCAGGGCGAAGATCTGAAGACAATCTTGGACAGTTATCCGAAATTGCCTTATGCGGATAAAAAGGAACTGAAAAAAGAGTTAAGTGAATAAAGATGCATAGAAACCGCGGGAGAAATCTCTGCGGTATTTTTATGCGGAAAGGAATCATATGGCATTGAACGATGAATACATCAGCAAACAGTTGGAGACAACAGAGGATCGATTGAACGATCACGCGGAGAGAATCCGCACTTTGGAAAAAGGCGTTGCAGTAACGGACGCAAAGGTGGACAGCCTTTGTAAATCGTTGGAAAAACAGACAAAATCCATCAATGCGCTGATCGGCACATTTGCCACAGCACTGGTGGGATTTTTTATCTATGCAGTGGAAGTTGGCGTATTTAAGTAGGAACTGAATATTTTATAAGAAAGGTTAAAAAGGTGAAGAGTATGTTTAAGAATTGTGTTTTAAAACCGAGTGTAAGTACAAAGGAATGGTGCAAGAAAGCAGGAGTGAGGGCTGTTAAGACCGTAGCGCAGACCTGTATTGCTACGGTCGGCACAGCATCGGTCATGGGAGCGGTGGACTGGAAGATGGTTGCATCTGCGTCTGTATTGGCTGG
>ULTX01014395.1_pt1 | contig 18895 bp, 16 predicted proteins | sample 1958041 | NCBI WGS metagenome assembly ULTX01 (sample SAMEA4835747, study PRJEB28245) | human gut metagenome | biome: gut microbiome; material: fecal sample | place: Denmark | collected 2008
CAGCGGAGGAATGTCAATGGACGACATCTTCTCGATGTTCGGAGATATCTTCGGAGGCAGAGGAGGTTTCGGAGGATTCGGCGGAGGAGGACAGACACGCCAACGCCGCTACAGAGGCTCTGACTTGCGGGTGAAGGTGAAGCTGAACCTCAAAGAGATTTCTACGGGAGTGGAAAAGAAATTCAAGCTGAAGAAATACGTCCAATGCTCACATTGCCATGGCACCGGAGCCGAAGGAAACAGCGGTGTGGAAACTTGTCCGACTTGTCATGGAACAGGAAGTGTCACCCGTACCCAACAAAGCATCTTCGGCATGATGCAGACCCAAACGGTTTGCCCTCAATGTGGAGGCGAAGGAAAAATCATCAAGAACAAATGTAAGGAATGCGACGGCGAAGGCATCGTTTACGGCGAAGAAGTCGTATCTGTCAAGATACCTGCCGGTGTAGCCGAAGGCATGCAAGTCACTATCAACGGCAAAGGAAATGCGGGCAAGCACAATGGCGTATCGGGCGACTTGTTAGTATTAATTGAAGAAGAGAAGCATCCGGAACTGATACGTGATGAAAGCGATTTGATTTACAACCTGTTATTAAGTGTTCCTACCGCCGCATTAGGAGGTACGGTAGAAATACCGACCATCGACGGAAAGGCAAAAATCAAGATAGAGCCGGGCACCCAGCCAGGCAAAGTATTACGCCTTCGCGGAAAAGGACTCCCGAAACTTAATAGTTATGGATACAACACCGGTACGGGCGACTTGCTGGTAAACGTAAGTGTCTATATTCCTGAAACATTAAGTAAAGAAGAACGTCAGGCTTTGGAAAAATGGCAAGAATCGGAAAGCTTCAAGCCCAATATGACCTTGAAAGAAAAAATCTTCAAGAAATTCAGAAGCTTGTTCGAATGAGATTTCAATAAAACGCAAAGACGCAAAAGCGCAAAGAAATAAAAAATAAAAACGTTGCGCTTTTGCGTCTCTGCGTTTAACCCAATGAGGTTAATCTATGAGAATGTGCGTGAATCTGCGTTAACGCATCCGCATCTATACTCAAATATGCTTATCTTTGAATCCAAAAGATAAAACAAGGACATTATATTATGAAACGGTTAGGACTGATAATTATTTTAATAGGATTCGCTTTTTCCGCAATTCATGCGCAAACGGAACAACAAAACACGCTTGAAACGGAGAAAACCGATGTGGCTTCTCCCGAAATGGTATTATCGGAAGACAGCCTGAGCGTGCCGTTGGCATCTCCCGTTTCATTCTCGAACCAGTTGCGTCCTTTCGGCATGTACGGCATCACCCCATTCGATTACAATTTCGCCACATGGGAATTGCACAAAGGCTTCAATGCTTCTATCGGATTGAATGTGACATTCAGCCCAAGCAAATGGGCACCGTCGGGAGTCGGATTCGGACAAGATTTCGCGTTCATGTATGCCGTTCCGGTAAGCAACCGGTTGAGTGTAGCCGCCGGACTTTATGCAACCAACATGGATTGGGGTTTCCTGCGCTATCGCAATGTAGGCTTTGCCGGAGTCGCCGCATACCGCTTGACCGATAAAATCAGCATCTATGCATACGGAAACAAATCGTTTATGCCTAATCGTCCGGGGTATTTCTATCCCTTGCCCAACTATACTCCCGACCGTATCGGAGGTATGGTCAACTTCAAGTTGGGCGAAAGCAGCTCGATAAGCATCGGTGTAGAAGGACGGAAAAACGATTATCCGTGGTGGTATTAAAATGTATAAAACGATGAATTACCAAGAAACCCTTACCTATTTATATACAAGCGCTCCCCTATTCCAGCAAGTAGGAAAAGACGCCTACAAAGAAGGACTGGAAAACACGTATGCTCTCGATGAATATTTCGGCCATCCGCACCGGAAGTTCCATACCATTCATGTAGCCGGCACAAACGGAAAAGGCTCTTGTTCGCATACGTTAGCAGCTATCCTTCAATCAGCTGGCTATCGGGTAGGACTTTACACTTCCCCCCATTTAGTCGACTTCCGCGAACGGATACGCATAAACGGCATTCCGGTTCCACAAGAATTTGTCATCGATTTTGTAGAGAAGCACCGCGCTTTCTTCGAACCTCTGCATCCGTCTTTCTTCGAGCTGACCACGGCTATGGCTTTCCTCTATTTTGCCCAACAACAAGTGGACGTAGCGGTTATCGAAGTAGGATTGGGAGGCCGATTGGACTGCACCAATATTATCCAGCCCGATTTATGCGTCATCACCAATATCAGTTTCGACCATACCCAATTCTTGGGAAATACATTAGAGAAAATTGCTTCGGAGAAAGCAGGCATCATCAAGCCCCATACTCCGGTAGTAATTGGTGAAACCACACCCGAAACCAAACCCGTATTCCTTAAAAAAGCCATTTCGGTCAATGCCCCGATTGTGTTTGCCGAAGAAGAAAAACGATTGCGCCAAGCCGATTGGGACGAGAACGGCAATTATATTTACCAGACTACAGACTATACCGACCTGAAAGGCGAACTGGGAGGCTTGTGCCAAGAAAAAAATACCAATACCCTTCTGTCCGCTATCCATCAACTGAGACAAGCCGGATACCGTTTCACCGAATCCGACGTACGGAACGGATTTGCCCAGGTATGCGAACTGACCGGATTGAAAGGACGCTGGCAACGATTGGCAAGCCAACCAACCGTAATATGCGACACGGGACATAACGTGGGAGGCATCCAATACATCGTCAAACAATTATCCTATCAACATTATCAACGGTTGCACATCGTAATCGGTATGGTCAACGACAAAGATATTAATGGTGTACTCACCCTCTTGCCCGCCGATGCGACTTATTATTTTACCCAAGCCAGTGTCAAACGTGCCTTGCCTGCCGAAGAGATGAAAAAACAAGCCTCAGCTCACGGACTTCAGGGAAATGCCTATCCTACAGTAAAGGAAGCATTACAAGCGGCATTGGCTCAAGCAGATAAAGAAGATTTCATTTTTGTCGGAGGAAGTAGCTTTATTGTTGCCGATTTATTAACTACATGTTATACTTCATGAATTATTTAACTAAATTGCTTGTATATCTTGAATAAAATCTTTTTATTTGCATACATTTATTGTTGTAACATCAAAAAAGAAAGATATACAAGATCATGATTAACACATTTTATTATGAAAACAATCTCTGCGGACTGAAACGCAGCGATTTTCAACGTACCATAGACGGTAAAGACGTTGATTTATTCATTCTGAAGAATGACAATGGTGCCGAAATGGCAATTACAAATTATGGGGGTGCCTTATTGGCTATTATGGTGCCGGATAAAGACGGAAACCTTGCGAATGTCATCCAAGGGCATGATACGTTAGACGGAGTAATCCATAGTCCGGAAGCTTTTTTAAGCACCCTAATCGGACGGTATGGGAACCGTATTGCCAAAGGGAAATTCCAATTAGGTGGAGAAGAATACCAACTTGCCATTAACAACGGCCCGAATTCACTTCATGGAGGTCCTACCGGATTTCACGCCCGCGTATGGGATGCAGAACAAACCAGCAAGCAAAGTGTCACACTCCGTTATTTATCCAAAGACGGCGAAGAAGGATTCCCCGGAAACCTCAATATACAAGTGATTTACACCTTCACTAACCAAAATGAATTCATTCTGACTTATACGGCAACAACCGACCGCACGACTTTAGTCAATCTTACTCACCATGCATTCTTCAGCCTTTCGGGGATTGCCAATCCGACCCCTAGCGTAGAAAACAACATTCTTACTATCAATGCAGACTTTTATACTCCAATAGACGAAGTATCTATCCCTACTGGAGAAATCCTGAAAGTTGCAGACACCCCTATGGACTTCCGTACTCCGCATACGGTAGGAAGCCGCATCAACGAACCGTTCCAGCAATTAATTAACGGAACCGGATACGACCACAACTATGTGCTCAACAAAGAAGAAGCAGGTACATTGACTTTTGCAGCTAAATGTGTAGAGCCTGAAAGCGGACGTTCGCTCGAAGTTTATACAACCGAACCAGGCGTACAAGTATATACAGCCAACTGGCAAAGCGGTTTCAGCGGATGGCATGGAGCCACTTTCCCGGCACGTAGTGCAATCTGCTTCGAAGCACAACATTTCCCCGACACGCCGAACAAAGGACATTTCCCGTCTGCTGTTCTGAATCCGGGCGAAACCTACCATCAAGTAACCGTATACAAATTTGGCGTAGAAAAATAACTTAATTTACTAACCTCTTAATATACAACCATGAATCAACAAAAACAGAACGGTAATCTCATCGCAATCATCACCATGTTTTTCCTTTTTGCGATGATCTCTTTCGTTACCAATCTTGCCGCCCCGTTCGGCACTATTTGGAAAAACCAATATGCGGGAGCTAACACATTAGGCATGATGGGGAACATGATGAACTTCCTCGCTTATCTGTTTATGGGTATTCCGGCAGGAAACATGCTGGTGAAAATCGGATATAAGAAAACTGCTCTTATCGCAATGGCGGTAGGTTTCTTAGGATTGTTTACCCAGTATCTTTCAAGCTTGATAGGAGCTGATGTAGCAGTATTCAGCATGGGCGAATACAGCATCAAACTGAACTTCATCATCTATTTGCTGGGCGCGTTTATCTGCGGTTTTTGCGTATGTATGCTTAATACAGTCGTAAATCCGATGCTGAATCTGTTAGGCGGTGGAGGTAATAAAGGCAACCAGCTGATTCAAGCCGGCGGTGCCTTGAACTCTTTGTCAGGTACACTGACCCCGTTGTTTGTCGGTGTATTGATTGGAACCGTTACGCCTGAGACTGCTATGTCCGACGTGACTCCTTTGCTTTTCATCGCCATGGGCGTATTCCTCCTTTCCTTTATTGTTATTTTGTTTGTGGCTATTCCCGAACCCCACTTGCATAAAGGAAATGTAAAAGAAGAAAAGTTCAGCCACAGCCCGTGGAGTTTCCGCCATACGGTATTAGGTGTTTTCGGTATCTTCGTTTATGTAGGCATCGAAATCGGTATTCCGGGTACGTTAAACTTCTATTTAGCAGACGCTTCGGATAAAGGGGCAGGCATTTTGTTCAATGGCGCGGCTATCGGTGGAGCCATTGCCGCTATTTATTGGCTGCTCATGTTGGTAGGACGTCTTACGAGTACCATTATCAGTGGAAAAGTTTCTACCCGCACCCAGCTGATTACAGTATCTGCTACAGCTATCCTTTTCATTGTCTTCGCTATCTTTATTCCGAAGAATGTAGGTATCAACGTACCGAAAATCGTTTATGACCCGATTGCCAAGACCTCTGAAATACTGACAGAAGCCAAAGTTCCAGAGGCTACAATCAGTGCGATTATCGCTGACCCGTCAGGTGCAAACCTGCAACAACACGAAGCGGAATTGGCTCAAGCCAACTTGAAATTGTCGGACATCGAAGGTTCATTGAAGACTCCGAAAGTACCGGTGAGCGCTTTGTTCCTCGTACTTTGCGGCTTGTGCACATCCATTATGTGGGGAGGAATCTTCAACCTTGCCGTAGAAGGATTAGGAAAATATACTGCCCAGGCATCCGGTATCTTCATGATGATGGTTGTGGGCGGAGGTATCTTCCCGTTGCTGCAACAAGTCATTTCCGACTCAATTGGCTATATGGCAAGTTATTGGCTCATCGTTGCGATGTTGGCATACCTGCTGTATTTTGGACTGATAGGATGTAAAAACGTCAATAAAGACATTCCAGTAGACTAAATTATTTATTAACCCTTTAATTATAAAATACCATGGATATAGATTTTGTAAGAAGCCGCTTCATCAAACACTTTGATGGAACAACAGGAGCTATTTATACTTCACCGGGACGTATCAACCTCATTGGCGAACATACTGATTATAACGGCGGATTCGTATTCCCCGGTGCAGTAGACAAAGGCATTACTGCCGAAATCAAGCCTAACGGAACCGATAAGGTTTGCGCTTATTCAATCGACCTGAAAGATTACGTAGAATTTGGCTTGAAAGAAGAAGATGCTCCAAAGGCAAGTTGGGCACGTTACATTTTCGGTGTATGCCGCGAAATGATTAAACGTGGAGTAGACGTAAAAGGTTTCAATACTGCATTTGCAGGCGATGTTCCATTGGGAGCAGGTATGTCATCTTCTGCAGCACTCGAATCTACCTTTGCATTTGCATTGAACGATTTGTTCGGTGAGAATAAAGTTGACAAGTTCGAATTGGCTAAAGTCGGTCAGGCTACAGAACACAACTATTGCGGTGTAAACTGCGGTATCATGGACCAGTTCGCTTCTGTATTCGGTAAAGAAGGACATTTGATGCGTCTGGATTGCCGTTCACTGGAATACAAGTATTATCCGTTCCATCCGGAAGGCTATCGTTTGGTTTTGGTTGATTCAGTCGTAAAACACGAATTGGCGTCTTCGGCTTACAACAAACGCCGCCAAAGCTGCGAAAATGTAGTAGCCGCTATCAAGAAGAACCATCCGGAAGTGGAATTCTTGCGCGATTGCAACATGGATATGCTGAACGAAGTGAAAGCAGACGTATCTGAAGAAGACTACAAGCGTGCGGAATATGTCATCGAAGAAATCCAACGTGTATTGGATGTCTGCGATGCTTTGGAATGTGGCGATTATGAAACCGTAGGACAAAAGATGTTCGAAACTCACCACGGCATGAGCAAGCTGTATGAAGTAAGCTGCGAAGAACTCGACTTCCTGAACGACATCGCTTTCGATTGCGGCGTAACAGGCTCGCGTGTCATGGGTGGCGGATTCGGCGGATGCACCATCAACTTGGTTAAGAACGAGTTGTATGAAACATTCATCACCACTGCCAAAGAACAATTCAAGAAGAAATTCGGACGTTCGCCCAAAGTATATGACGTAGTTATCAGTGACGGTTCACACCGCGTTTGCTAAGGACCGATAGTAAATTAACTTCATAATGAGGCTGTGTCAAAATAAAATTTGATATAGCCTCATTATTTTTTACTCAAACCGTTAATAAGGTATAAATAAGAGAATGCAGCAGAATAAAAGCATTATTTTTCAGTATCAATATAGCGATATATAGATATTTATTTCTAATTTTGTAAAAGAATGATTGTACGACTTACTACCAGAACTGCCTATGCCCCCAATGGCATTAAAGCAGATAAACAAGTACATACCCAAAAGAGTAAGGAGGAACAGCAATGATACAGAATCTTGACGTTTTCCTATGGGGAAATAAAGTATCGAATAGAGAAATTAGATGACAGCTGATTTAACGCTATTCCTTTCTGAATATTTGTCAGGCGGCAACTGACAAAAATGCATACGGCTTCGATGGCAAACAAAGCCTGCTTCGTTCGTCTTCGAAGCAGGCTTTGTCAGTTATTGAAGCCAAGTCCGTTTTCAATCCCAGTTACAAGACTCTTTATTTCATTTCCCGTAATGTTTGAGACAGCCTCTTTATGTATGATTATCTTTTCTATTAGAGGTTTCCGAAGTTATGGTTTCATCAAACAATCTGTGTCTCTGTATTTATTTTTCAGCCATAAATCAGAGATTAAAATATTTTTCAACCATATCCTTGAGCTGATGCGGGGATAGATTTGCGATTCCAACCGATTCTATAAGTGAAAACTCTTCCTTATTTTTACCTATAACAAACTTCCGTTCCCGACCGTCTATTTCGGCAAGCAAATGAAAGTTTCCCTTATATGCTTGCTCCACACGGATATTCTTTACGACATGTCCGTTTATTAAGACTTCGAATGTACGGGTTATTTCTTCCAACTCTCCCCAGGATTTCAAATGACCGACTATGGTAGTTTCCACACGCCCTATCCATTGCTCTGCCACACCACATTGAGTAGCAACCGTGCGGAATTGTTTTAAAGCATTAACAATATCCCGTATGATTGCATCAGGCCGACGTATGCCATTGTCTTTAGCAAACTGAATAACATCATCGCGCGTAATATCCCGAAGTTTTGCCCTAATATACATGCAATGTTCTTCATTGGGCAAAAATCCTCCGCTGTCAACGATATAAGTCATATCGTATGCCGGAGACAAACGCCACGCACCATCCTCACTCATAACAAATGAAAAATTCTTATTATGGTCGTCCGTGTTGTTTGCCAAGACATTAAAGACCATCCTGCGGAATACCTCATTACAATCAGTTTCAGGCAAATGGAGCTTGCGGCACACTGCAATCAATTGTTCGTAACTATCCGTATCGGGACTAACAGCAGCCAAAGTTTGTATGTGAACCTTCTTGCCATCCTTACGGTCAAAGCGTTTGGTCATGAAATGATTATTCCCATCCACCTGATATAATTCCGAAGGCATCATATTGATGCCTGCCATAGTAGCCAATTCATAATAAGCCATTTCCAACTCTGCCGAACAATAGTGTGAATTACCAAATTTAACCAAGAAGTAATCAAAATCCTCCAAGCCGGAAATCTGCCCGCTACGTATCTCTCCATTCTTCCGATTAATGGCAACAATGGCTTTAGGTTGACGCCCACCAGCAGAAGTACCAACCGTAAGCAAAGACTGCATTGTAATTGACTCTTCGGGCAAGATTCTGGCATTTGCCCTTTCCGTAAATATTCGTTCCGCTAAATTGGCTAACGACTTAATATCTATCTTTTCCGCCTTGCGTTCTCTCGAAACCTCAGGCAAAAACTCTAAGGCTCCCATTCCACGTTTCCCTATAAATGAAAGCTTGTCAAGGGGAGTAATATCTGCATTAGACAGATGATTCTGTTGACGCCACAAATCAAACAATTGATTTCCCCAAGCGTCAGGCAACGAATCGGCAACGAACGATGGCAACTTTTGATAGATTTTGGCATCTTCTCCCCAAATAGGTGTAAGTCCTCTTACTCCATTAATAGGTGCTACCAACGGAAATATATCCAAGCCTTTCTTTAAGAAGACCGGATTATACATAAAGTAAGATAACCTGCGTCTGCCATCCCAAGCTAATCTGCCAATTTCTTCACCCCAAAGAATCACTTTTAGAGACTGTACCATAAGTTTATGCTATTTAGAATGTCTGACACGTTGCGCCTTTTTATCATCCTTACGCATCAGATAAGGAGATTCAGGCAGTTCGGGAAGAATATAATCTATTGTATTAATCTGTCCGACTGTTTTTAGCAACACAATAAATGTTGACAAGGAAATGTTACCGGCTGTACCATTCTCAAATTTATGGATGGTTGTAAGCCCGATACCTGATTGCTCCGAAACGTCTTTTTGAGTAAGATTGCAACGTATTCTGTATTCTTTAAACCGGGTACCCAACAGTCTGACAAGCTCTGGAGTGGAGTATTCATAAAAATCTTTCATATCATCTGCATTTATATATCACTATAATGATAATTAAGCGTGTAATTACCCATTAACTTTCACCATAATGAAGATTATAAATGCAAATATACAGAATTTACTTGAAGCAAACTATTTTTCTGGGAAAAGTTTAATAATCAAACGACAATAATTGATTGACGGCTCTTTCATTTAAAATGCTACGCATTAGCCAAATACCTGTAGGGGCAGGGTTTGCCTGCCCGAATGCGTCCACAGATATATCCGTTGATGTATCAGGGCGGGCAAACCCCGCCCCTACGGTTAAATGGAAGAGCCGTAACCTCAATAAAGCTTTATTCGAAACGGATGGAACGTGCCGGAAGAATACGGCTGATGAGATAAGAAGGCCCGACCAACATCCATACGGATACAACCAATGTGCCTATATTCAGCAACAGCCATACCCACACATTCAACTCGATAGGTACAGCATCGATGTAATATACCGCAGGGTCTAATTTTATCGGATGAAAGAAGTATTGCACACCGCAACAAGCCAACGCTAAAACATTCCCCCACAACATGCCTTTGCGGATTAAAAACACGGCAAGCGTCAGAAACACCTTACGGACAGATGTATTATCCGCCCCCAAGGCTTTCAAAACACCTATCATATTGGTGCGTTCTAAAATAATGATAAGCAATCCGGATATCATGGTGAAGCCTGCTACGCCTACCATCAGAATAAGAATCACCCACACATTGACATCCAACAAACCGAGCCAAGCAAAAATCTGAGGGTAAACCTCTTCTACCGTTTGCGAATAATATTTTCCTCCATATTTATCAGTCCGTTCATTGAAAAACAGAAGCAATTGCTCATTGGTTTCATTCAAACGGGCATAATCATCTACACTGACCTCCAATCCTCCTACCTGCCCCTCTTTCCAAGAGTTCAAACGCACCACTGTACGCAAGTCGGTCAGCAGAAACAAATCATCATACGAGGAAAAATTAGTCTGGTAAATGCCCGCAACGGTCAAACGGCGTGCCCGGACATTGTTTTCTACATAATAAGTATAGAGTTTATCCCCGACTTTGACGCCTAACCGGTCTGCAATAGCCTTCGAGACCAACGCTTGAGAAGAAGAAACCGAATCGGTAAAAACAGGGATTTCGCCTTCAATCAAATGACGCTGAAGAAAAGACATGTCATACTCCTGCCCTACTCCCTTCAGCACAATCCCTTGGAAATTATCGGAAGTCATAATCATGCCGGGCTTGGTAGCATAACGCTGCACATGCTTCACGCCCGGCATATCTTTCAAAATCGACATCAGGCTATCATCGCCTACAATGGGAGTCACCTGATACGACTGCGCCTCATCCAAGCTCGTAATCAGGATATCCGAGCCTAACCCGATAACCTTATCGCGCACTTCATGCTTAAATCCGATGACTACCGCCACCGAAATAATCATGACCGCCAAGCCTATAGCAATTCCTGCTATAGCGATACAGACCGCCGGCTTCGAGACACTCTTTTCGCCTTCCTCCTTGTTCTTATAAATGCGGCGCGCGATGAAAAGTTTCCAGTTCATGGTCAATCGTCTACCCGTCCGGGATAAGCCTCCAATGCTTTACGAAGCACAAACAAGGCACGCACCAAATCTTCCTTCTTCAACACATACGCCAAACGTACTTCGTTCTGACCGGCACCCGGCGTAGTATAGAATCCTGCCGCAGGAGCAAGCATGACGGTTTCGCCTTCGTAATTAAAGTCACTCAAGCACCACGCGCAGAACTTCTCGCTATCGTCTACCGGCAATTTGGCTACGGTATAGAAAGCACCCATCGGTATCGGCGAATAAACTCCGGGGATGCGGTTCAGCCCGTCAATCAAGCACTTGCGCCGCTCTACGTATTCATCGTACGTCTCGCGCGTGTATTCTTCCGGTTCATCTAAAGAAGCTTCTGCCGCAATCTGCCCAATCAACGGAGGACTCAGACGAGCCTGACAGAACTTCATAACCGCCTTACGCACTTCCTTATTCTTTGTTATCAAGGCACCGATACGGATGCCGCATTCCGAATAACGCTTCGAAACCGAATCAATCAGCACCACATTCTGCTCGATGCCTTCCAAGTGGCATGCCGAAATGTAAGGCGAGCCTGTATAAATAAACTCACGGTACACTTCGTCCGAGAACAGGAACAAGTCGTATTTCTTCACCAAGTCGCGTATCTGGTTCATTTCGCGGCGTGTATAAAGATAACCGGTAGGATTATTCGGATTACAAATCAGGATTCCTTTCGTCCGTTCGTTAATCAGCTCTTCAAACTTCTCTACCTTCGGCAAAGAGAATCCTTCTTCAATGGTAGTCGTGACCGTCCGGATAACCGCACCCGCCGATATGGCAAAAGCCATGTAATTGGCGTATGCCGGTTCGGGGACAATGATTTCATCTCCCGGATTCAAGCAACTCATGAAAGCAAACAATACAGCTTCCGAGCCGCCTGTAGTCACGATAATATCATCGGCATCCAAATTGATGTCGTACTTCTTATAATATCCTACAAGCTTCTCACGATAGCTGCGGTAGCCTTGGCTCGGACTATACTCTAAAACCGTACGGTCTATATGGCGAATCGCTTCAAGGGCCGCTCGCGGAGTGGGAAGGTCTGGCTGACCGATATTCAGGTGATATACATGAATTCCTCTCTCCTTAGCAGCTTCTGCCAACGGTGCCAACTTACGAATCGGCGACTCCGGCATTTCATTTCCTCGAATGGATATATGTGGCATAAAATATATGAATTTAAAATATGGTCGCAAAGATAAACCGAAAGAATAAAACCCGCAAACATTTCTGCCGAAATAAATGCTATCCTAACCTTAAACAGGGACTAAACTCTATCAAAAAACATAAAAACAGCCCCCCTTCTATCGGCTTTTTCAGAAAAAGCCCGTATATTCGTCCTTTGTTAATAGTTGCCTTCATTTTAACTTAATAATTATGGATTTATACTTACTTATCTTCACTACCGGAACATACAATGCAGAACAAACGTACGAGAGCCATAAAGAATTATTCATTGCACTCGAAAAACATTTCACCCTGCATTTGGTAGATTACGTAAAAGCAGAAACAATTCCTGCTAATGCATACAAGATGGTCTTCATCGGAAGCGGAGGCGTAGAAGACAAAGTAATCCAGAACTTCAGCAGTTTTTCCTATCCTATCACGATATTGACCGATGGACTGAACAACTCACTTGCCGCAGCATGTGAAGTATCGGCTTGTTTCGGATATAAAGATATGAAAGTACGCATCATTCATGGGAACGTATCCGAAATGGTAGAGCAAGTATTGATTCATCATTGCGCTTTTGCAGCCAAACGCTCGTTAAGAGGAAAACGAATTGGCGTAATAGGCACACCGGCACCTTGGCTGGTAGCCAGCCATGTAGATTACCTATTGGCAAGCCAACGCTGGGGAGTGACGTATGTAGACATTCCCATCGAAGAGGTCTTCAAACGCTTCTACACCATCACCGATGATGAAATCGGTATGCAGGCCTCTATCTTTGCCAACCGTGCCAAAGCTTGTCAAGACGCAACGCCAGATGACCTTTTGCGGGCTATGAGGCTCTATAAAGCTGTAAAAGATATATGCGCCGAACAGAAACTGGACGCCGTGACTTTATCCTCTAACCAATGTATCAATCAATTGAATGCCACCGGGAATGTAACCGCCGCCTTATTGACCGACGAAGGCATTCCGGCAGGAGGCGAAGGCGACTTGCAAACGATTATGACCATGCTGATGGCGTATGCCGTAACAGGCAAACCCACATTTATGGGGAATCCTTCTTTCATCGACCGCAAACGGAACGAACTGATTTTAGCACATTGCTCCGTCCCTACAAAAATGGTAGACGAGTTCATCATCCGCGACCATTTCGAAACCGGACGAGGCATCGGCTTGCAAGGACTGATGCACGAAGGGGATATCACCTTATTTAAATGTGGCGGGGAATGCCTGGACGAATATTACGTATCGGAAGGATATCTTGTGGAAAACACCAATCTCATTTCGGCATGCCGGACTCAATTCCGCTTGAAAATGAATAAGCCGATAGACTATTTCCTCAACAACCCGATAGGGAACCACCACGTCTTGATACAAGGCCGCCATGCCGCTGCCCTACAGGAATTTATGCAACTGAACCGGTGTAAGTTGAGGGAATAAGCGAGAAATTGAGAATTGAAAATTGAGTATTAAAAATTACGGTGCCGCATGGATAATTTTCAATTTTCGATTTTCAACTTTCGATTTTTAATGTACATTTGCAAGAAATTAATCTCATAAAAAGAATACAATTATGATGCATAACTGGTTCGAATGCAAAATCCGCTACGAGAAAATAGCGGAAAACGGCATGAACAAAAAAGTGACAGAACCCTACTTAGTAGACGCGTTGAGCTTTACCGAAGCCGAATCGCGCATTATCGAAGAAATGACACCGTTTATCAGCGGAGAATTTACTGTATCGGATATCAAACGTGCCAACTATAGCGAACTCTTCCCTTCAGAAGAAGAAGCCGCCGACCGCTGGTTCAAGTGCAAGCTCTATTTCATTACCTTAGATGAAAAGAGCGGGGCGGAAAAGAAAACAGCCACCAACGTACTGGTACAAGCAGCCGACTTGCGTGACGCCATAAAGAAACTGGATGAAGGAATGAAAGGCTCCATGGCAGATTATGTAATCGCATCCGTGGCTGAAACCGCGATTATGGATGTCTACCCCTACTCTGCCGAGCCTGACGTGAAGCCGGAATTTCCAGATGCAGACAAAAGATAACGCCTAACCCACGAATCCGATTATATAACAAGCCTATGGACATTCAGACCAATCTACGAAACGTGCTTGCCGAACTCCCCGAAGGAGTCCGGCTGGTAGCTGTCTCCAAATTCCATCCTGCCGAAGCCATCGAAGAAGCATACCGTGCAGGACAACGGATTTTCGGAGAAAGCAAAGAGCAGGAATTGTCCGAGAAATACAAAGTACTACCCAAAGATATCGAATGGCACTTTATCGGACATCTGCAAACCAACAAAGTCAAATACATCGCCCCCTACATCACCCTTATCGAAGCGGTAGATTCTTATAAGCTTTTGGCGGAAATCAACAAGCAAGCCGGAAAACACGGACGGATTATCCCGTGCTTGCTCGAAATACATGTCGCGCAAGAAGAAAGCAAATACGGATTCACTCCTGAAAGTTGCAGAGAAATGTTAGCATCTGGAGAATGGAAAAACCTGAATAATGTCCGTATTGCCGGAGTAATGGGCATGGCAACCAATACCGATGACGAAACCCAAATAGAACAAGAATTCCGTACGCTAAAAGCGTTGTTCGACGAATGGAAGCAAATCTTCTTTGCCAACGAACCTTCTTTTAAAGAAATTTCAATGGGAATGTCGCACGATTACCGGATTGCCGTACGGGCAGGAAGTACATTAGTACGGGTAGGAAGTAAAATATTCGGAGAAAGAAACTATATTAAATAATACCATTATGGCACAATTGAAAACCACATTCGCAGGACTTACACTGAACAACCCGATTATCGTCAGCAGTTCAGGATTAACAGACAGTCCGGAAAAAATCAAGAAACTGGAAGAGGCAGGGGCAGGAGCAGTAGTACTGAAATCAGTATTTGAAGAGCAAATCACCCTTCAGGCTGGCGCAATGCATGGATATGGAACTCCCGAAGCCGATGACTACCTGAATGCATACATCCGTTCACATGCGTTGAACGAACACATCAGCCTGATAGAGGAAACAAAAAAAGCATGTGCCATTCCCGTTATTGCCAGCATCAACTGCTATAGTGATAACGAATGGACAGATTTTGCCAAATTAATGGAGAAAGCAGGGGCAGATGCACTGGAAATCAATATTCTTTCGCTTCAGACCGAAAAAGACTACATTCCCGGAAGCTTCGAACAACGCCACATCAACATTTTGCGCCATGTGAAGAAAGAAGTGCATATTCCCGTCATCATGAAGTTAGGAAGCAACTTCACGAATCCGGTTGCCCTGATAGAACAATTGTATGCCAACGGCGCGGATGCTGTTGTACTATTTAACCGTTTTTATCAGCCAGACATTGATATTGACAACTTTACTTTCGGCAGCACAAACAGAATGAGTACCGAACAAGAACTTGCCGACCGTTTGCGTTGGACAGCAATAGCCTCAGCCACTGTGCCACAATTAGACTATGCCATATCTGGAGGAATACACAACGGCAAAGGACTTATCAAAGCGATTTTAGCAGGAGCTTGCGCTACAGAAATTTGTTCAGCCATTTATCAAAACGGTCCTGAAACTATAAAGGCAATGTTAAACGAATTGACTGAATGGATGAACTCCAAAGGCTTTCATACACTGACACAATTCAAAGCTAAAATGAATGCCAAAGCTGCAGGTGAGATAAATCCTTTCGAACGCACGCAATTCATGAAATATTACAGCAACTACACAGAATGATCTCTTTTCTTGCATTTTTAAAGAGAATGACAAAAAGCCTAAACAAGACAAAGAATTTGACCATTTCCGTTGCATAGGTAAGAATAAAAAGATATATTTGCACATTATTGCACGATTTGTGCATCAAACACATTCGAATATATGGAAAAAAGTTTCTTAGCCTTCGTAGAGCAGAGCATCAAACAGAATTGGGATTTAGACGCACTGACTGATTACAAAGGTGCTACCTTACAATATAAAGACCTAGCACGGAAAATAGAGAAGTTGCACATTCTGTTAGAAGAAAGCGGAGTCCAACCAGGTGACAAAGTCGCTATTTGCGGACGGAATAGTTCGCATTGGGGAGTGGCTTTCTTGGCTACATTGACATACGGTGCCATCGCCGTACCCATCTTACATGAATTCAAGTCAGATACGATACACAACATTGTCAACCACTCTGATGCCCGCCTGCTCTTTGTAGGCGACATGGCATGGGAAAGCCTCAACGAAGCCGAGATGCCCGCCTTGGAAGGCATTATCCTGATGACCGACTTCACCCTGTTGGTATGCCGAAGCAAGCAACTGGAATATGCCCGCGAGCATCTGAACGAAATGTTCGGACGCAAATTCCCGCGCAATTTCCGACGCGAACATGTCTCCTACCGGCGTGATGACCCGGAAGAATTAGCTATCATCAACTATACGTCAGGCACCACCAGCTTTTCGAAAGGAGTCATGCTCCCCTACCGTTCATTATGGTCGAACACTCAATTCGCTTTCGAAGTGCTCCCGCTCCAACCGGGCAACCGGGTCGTATCCATGCTTCCCATGGCACACATGTACGGGCTTGCCTTCGAGTTTTTGTACGAAATCTGTTGCGGATGCCATGTCTATTTCCTCACCCGTATGCCAAGTCCGAAGATTATCGCTCAGGCATTTACCGATGTGAAGCCCCATATTGTCATCGCCGTTCCACTGATTATCGAAAAGATTATCAAGAAAAACGTGCTTCCGAAAATGGAGACATTCAAGATGAAGATGCTAATGAAGCTCCCCATTATCAACGACAAGATAAACGAAGCCGTACGCGAGCTTTTGGTGAAAGGATTCGGCGGACAATTCTATGAAATCATTGTAGGAGGAGCCGCATTCAATAGCGAAATAGAAACTTTCCTGAAAGGGCTTGACTTCCCTTATACGGTAGGCTATGGCATGACCGAATGCGGTCCGATTATCAGTTATGAAGACTGGAAAAATTTCCGTCCAGGTTCATGCGGGAAAGCTGCCCCTCGTATGGAAATACGGATAGACAGCCCAGACCCGCAATATACGGTGGGCGAAATTCTGGTGCGCGGCGATAACGTCATGTTAGGCTATTACAAGAATCCGGAATCAACCGCACAAGCCATAGATAAAGACGGATGGCTGCACACTGGCGATTTGGGAATAATGGATGCCGACGGTAATCTCTTTATCAAGGGACGAAGCAAGAATATGCTATTAGGACCATCGGGACAAAACATCTATCCGGAAGAAATCGAAGAACAATTAAATAACCTGCCTTATGTAGCGGAATGCATCGTAATCCAACAAAAAGACAACAAATTGGCAGCACTCATTTATCCAGACTTTGAAGCTGCCTACGCACAAGGCATGAGTGATAAAGATATCGAAAACCAAATGGAAGAAAACCGCACGACATTAAATGCTGCCCTTCCTTCTTATTCGCAGATATCCGTAATACGAATCTATCCGGAAGAATTTGAAAAAACTCCTAAGAAGAGCATCAAACGCTTCCTGTATCAAGACGTTAAATGAAAAGAAAGCACATGAAAACAAATATGATAGCGGCAGGATTATTTTTATTCTGCCTGCTTTTTACAACGACATCACCGCTATTTGCACAATCTCATTCACATAAGAGACCGAAAAAAGGCATCAATCTTGCCTTGAATATTACAAACAAGAAAAAGCAACCTTCACGCACATACCTGAATCTCGGTATTATTAGCAACTACAGTTGTCTGAACGGATTGGGCATCAATGCAATCTCCAGTGTCACACACTACCACACCAAAGGACTCCAACTGTCAGGGCTGACCAATATCACAGGTCTGCATACCAAAGGCTTCCAATTGTCAGGAATAGCCAATATAACAGGAAGAAATTCCAATGGAATTATCTTAAGCGGATTGATGAATGTCAATGGAGGTTCACAAAACGGATTTGCCTTTTCCGGTATTGGAAATATGACCGCTAAAAGCCAACGTGGGGTAATTATCAGCGGATTGATTAATATTGCCAATGAACGGTCCAGCGGAATGCTCCTGTCTGGCATTGCCAACGTATCAAAACAAGAACAAAGTGGGCTTATGGTAAGCGGGTTGCTGAATGCCAGTGGAGATACTGTCAGAGGGCTGCAACTTACCTCACTGCTTAATATTGCCGGAAAAGCCAATAACGGCATCCAACTTGCTGCCTTAGGCAATATAAACACTACTAACCGAGGAGCACAAATCGGAATAAGCAATTATAGTGCAGAAAATAAGGGAGTACAAATCGGCATTGCCAACATAGCTGGAGAAGGACGCAAAGGGTTACAATTCGGAATCGTCAACGTAAGTGCTGATAGTCTTTCCCACCAAATAGGGTGCATCAACATCACACCTCAAACCCGTGTCCAGCTATTAATATCAAGCGGAAATTTAAACAAGGTGAATATCGCCGCACGATTCAAGAACCGCTATACTTATACCGAACTGGGCGGAGGAGCTTATTATTTTGACCTCGACCATGATTTATCTGCCTCAGCTTTTTACCGTGCAGGACTTTATTATCCCATTCTATCCCGATTAGAAATCAGTGCCGATGCCGGATTCTACCATATTGAGACCCTTGACAACAAACACAACGGATATCCTGCACGAGTATATGCCTTACAGCCCCGACTGAATCTGGAATACCGGATTACTAAAAAATTAGGTTTCTTTGTATCAGGAGGTTAT
>ULTX01049350.1_pt1 | contig 18866 bp, 25 predicted proteins | sample 1958041 | NCBI WGS metagenome assembly ULTX01 (sample SAMEA4835747, study PRJEB28245) | human gut metagenome | biome: gut microbiome; material: fecal sample | place: Denmark | collected 2008
TGGCACGGGCGGGCGGTGCCGGAAATTCTGCTCTCCGGCAATCACGAAAAGGTGCGTCAATGGCGGCGGAAGCAGGCGCTTCGCCGCACCCGGGCGCGGCGGCCGGACATGTATGCACAGCTGGATTTATCGTCGAAGCAGGACAAGAAGCTGCTGAAAGAAATGGAGGCGGAAGACCGTGAACAAGCTGGAAACTCTGAAAACATGGGTGCAGGAGAGTAACCGCATCGTCTTTTTCGGCGGCGCGGGAGTGAGTACAGAGTGTGCAACTTAGTCCACCATACGGGTAAGATTAAATCCGGGGCTTAATCCCGGTTACCTCAGTCCCGTCTATATAGATCTCCTCTATGATGGATCTCCACAGGCGGCGCTGATCTTCTTTATCCAAAGATTCGTAGGTTGAAAGAAAATCGCTTTCCAGAAACGACTTGATCCAATCCAAATTGGCCGGACGGTTTTCGGATTCCTGCTGCTTTGCCTTTTTGATCTCAGCCTTTATCCTTTTTGTTTCGGCGGCATATTCTTCATCGCCGATATTGCCGGCAATAAAAATCACATTTAAGCGGCGCAGCTGCTCATTCAGAGCCACGAGGCTCTGGATCTTCGGCTGACGCCGCTTTTGCGTTTCCTGAGCCTCGGCCTGCACGATATAGTTTTCCAGCTGGGATTTTATATTCCCCAGAAGGTATTTTTCAATTTTTCGCTCCGACAGCTGATGTCGGTAGGCACAGGTCCTGAGCTTTGAATTATTACACCGATAGCCGTTGTATTCTTTGGAGCGGTCATTGGGATAGGTCTTAAATGTGGCTTTCATGGTCGCCCCACATCCAGGGCAGCGGATGAGGCCGGTGAACAAATAAACCCGGTCGGGGTGCTGTGTTTTCTTGATGACTTCATGGCCCAGGATGATGCGCTCCCAGTCTGCCCGATTGATGTACGCCGGACAATAGTCTTCGACACCATGGAATATGCCGGTGTATAACTCGTTTCTGGCGGTTGTCATCCAAGTGCGATAATCCCGCGTAATTCCATATTTCTCGCAGCAGTACATACCGGCTTTCCGGACGCTGCTATATTTCACCACGTAGTCCCAAAAGTCTTGCACAATCACTTCTGTTTCTGGATTCTTTACGCAGCGTTTTGCGCCGTCTATAACTTGGGGCATATATCCATATGGCCACTGATCAGGCCCTCCGGTGAAGCACCATTCTTTTCGGCGGCGCTTCCCATCGAATACGAATTTAATGCGCTCGCTGGTTCGGTCAGACTCATTTTCCGCGACGGAAAGCATAATGTTAACCTTCAGGCGGCCGTCCGCCGTAGCGGTGTTGTAGTCCTCCATGGTGGCCTGCCAGGTAACATTGTTTGCTTCCAGAATCTCCTGGATTTTGTGATACTCCCGGACGTTGCGAAACCACCTATCCAGCTTAATGAACAGTATCCGGTCGATTTTCCCTGCCTGGACGTCTGCGAGAAGCTCCTGCATGACCTTCCGCTTCAGAGCAGGCTTTCGAGCGCTGTGGCCTTCATCCCGATAAACGCCGACTATTTTGTACCCGTGATCATGAGCGTATTGCGTGAGCACTTCCTCCTGCGTTTGCAGGCTGTAGCCTCTTAGGAACTGTTCTTCTGTAGATACGCGCGGATAGAGCGCCACACGGAGAATTTTTTCGGTGACAGATCTGGATTGAGCCATTTTGTCCTTGCCTTTCCGGGGCAAATCTGCTATCATGAAAGGCGCAGAATGCCCCTATTGTGGTGGGTTGCGAACTGCATTGCTCAGCGGTGTTGGTAGCACTGCCGGGCGCCTGAACCGCTTCGGTGTTGGTAGCACCGGGGCGGTTTTTTCAGCAATAGAACGTCGCGGAGCCGAAGAAGGAAACCCATTTTTCAATGACCTCACCGCTTCTGGCTTCAATGATCATCATGATGTTCCGCAGGGTGCGGGTGGGAATCTGAGAATTGTTGTTGCACAGGTAGCAGCCGCCGGCGGCCGTGATCCAGATCTTCGTGGCGTTGGCGGTGGGCGCTCCCTGAGAGACGTGGACGTGGACAGGCTCTAGCGGGTCATTTTCGTTTGACCAGAAGTAAACCCAGTAGGAACCGATCTTAAAAACCTGAGGCATTGTCGAATCCCCCTTCCTGCGCGAAACGGAGAATCAGGTGGGCGGTAGAGCGGATGACTTCCTCATACTTCGCCAGTTCCTCCGCCGTCAGGCCGGAAACATCCTGCCATCGGTAGCCGGGGAGAATGCAGGTGCCATAGTGGAAGCAGTCCTTCTCGTCCGGCTTTTCCACGTAGACCTTAACCGTGCCGTCCGGGCGCATTTCTGAGTGGACAATCTCTGCGGAGTCATCAAGGGTCATAAATGCGTACATCATAGGGATACCTCCTTTGGGGCAAAATGATTGCAATTGTTTATTGACAAATAGAAAAATATGTGTTATGACCATCCTGAATAGGGGGAATGGATATGGCCAAAAAAGTGGAACGATATTTTTACCCTGCTGTATTCACGTATGAGGAAGAGCAGGAAATTGCCGTTGTGTTCCCGGATCTGGACGTAGCGACCAGCGGCGAGAACGACGATGACGCGCTGCTTTCGGCACGGGAGTTGCTTGGGTGCGTGATGTTCGGCCTGGAGGAAGACGGCGAGAGCATCCCGGAGCCGACGCCGCTGAGCGCTGTGGCATTGGAACCCAACGAGCGGGTGGTGCTGGTGGATGTGTATATGCCCGCCGTCCGGATGGCGCAGAATAACAAGTCTATCAACAGAACCGTAACCCTGCCGGCATGGCTGAACGCTGCCGCGCTGGAACGGAACATCAATTTCTCCCAAGTGCTTCAGGACGCACTGAAAACACAAATGGGAATTTAAGTGAATCAGTCTGCCGCTTCGGTACTTATGTGCTGGAGCGGGTTTCTTATGCCTGAATACTGTCTAGCTAATTGTGCCCAAATTGGGCACCGCTATTATTTACCTACCCGGAGAGCGACTCCGGGTAGGTATTCGTTTTTATCCTGCAATGTTAATCTCGGTTTTAATCTCATCGCTTGAAAAACTGAGAAATGGCTTGATCTCAATTTCGACCGGGGATGTATCGTTCGTTAAAACGAAAGCTGCCATTGTTTCAATGCCGGCTCCAGGCTTCACGTCACGAATGGAACTGCCAGACAAATCGTCGTCGTGCAGAATTGCGGTTTCCAGCTCAACGCCATCCTGAAATGCGGAGAAGTCGATGGCGAGAGCAAAACTTGTGGCTTTATCACCATTATTTGTGAATCCCAGGTCGAAAATGATGGCTTTCTTTCCCTGGTAGTCTTCTCCAATTTTATAAGAGATGATAGATACGGCATAGTCGTCGATGGTCTGCGCCGTGTCAGAGCCTGGGGCGACGCTTAGTTCTGTAACTCCTCCCTCGGCGATCTCAAAGGTTTTGCCAAGCATTTCATCACTGAAAGAAATAATTTCTTCCACTTCAAATTCAACGGGGGCTGTTTCACTGGACAGCGAATAGGCGGCGACAACATCGATTGAAGCACCTGGCTGGACGTCCTTCATGAGATCGTCGGCGTTGTATACGCTGTTGTCCATGATAATTGCACTGTCCAGCTGCACTCCGTTCTGGTATGCCTTATAGCTCAGGGCGAACATGACGCTCTCGTTCTCTTCAGAGTTATTTGTGAAAGAGAATCCAATGAGGATAGCGGGCTTTCCCGCATAGTCATTCGCGAGCTTGAAGTCGTGAATCTGCACGTCGTAGTCGCCAAGTGTTCCGGCATCTTCAAGCGTGACCGGGGCGGGCGTCGTTGCCGCCGGAACCGTAATGGGGGTTGCGGCAGCGTCGTTGGACTGTGTAGCGCCGCTTGTGGTAGGGGTGGGGGAGCCGCATGCAGTCAATGAGCACAGCATCAGTACGGACAGGATGAACGAAACAATACGTTTTTTCATGGTAAAGCCTCTTTCCTAAATATTCCACCAAGATGACCTTGGATGGTTTCTTCTCAGCCCAACAACCCGTTTATATGCGGGTGCTGTTACCTTACAGCGCTGGTGAACGCCACTGCCTTGCCGAGGATCCGGACGCTGTTCATTTCTTCGTTCCAGTAGACAAACGGTTTATACATGGGGTTCTCTGGTTCCAGAGAGATGTGGTCATCGAAAAGTCTGACACGCTTCAAAGTGGCTTCATTATCAATGAGGACGGCGGCAATTTCGCCGTTCTCTACGGTATCCTGCTGGCGAATGTAAACAACGTCACCGTCGAAGATACGGGCATTTATCATGCTGTCGCCTTTGCAGATCAGCGCGAAATCAGCTTTGATGTGCTTGGGAACACTAATATATTCTTCAATATTTTCCTCTGCAAGAATTGGCGCGCCGCAAGCTATTGCTCCAACGAGTGGGAGCTTTCTCATTTCAGGCATGGGAATGACGTTCGCAGGTAACGTTGAAATATCGGAATCTGAATCATCCTCCCAACCCATTAAGTATCCCGGAGTCGTGTGTAGTGCTTTGGCGAGTTTTTCTATCTTATCTCTGCGCATGTTTGCAATCAGTCCAGTTTCCCACTTGCGGACGGTGCTTCGACCAACGCCAACTTGCTGGGCAACCTGTTCTAGCGTCAATCCATGCCTAGATCTGAGATCGCGAATCTTCATTGCTAGATCATTTTCCGACAAAAAGCTCACTTCCTTTGCTTCCGTGTTAATTGGAGTATAACATATGTGTGTCTTATTTGCAACACATATTTTGCACTTTTGAAGAAAAGTGTCTCAAAAGACAAAAACGCTCTTGACAAACCAGATGAATCGCTGTAATATGAAAGTGTCTTAAATGACACAAGAGAGGAGGACAATGCATTGGATAAGAATAAGCTGATGTACGAGATGGCAAAACAGAAAGTATCTATTCTGGACATGTGCCATAAGCTGAACATGAGCCGTTCTGCGTTTTACCGGAAATGCAATGGTATTTCGGAATTTACGCAGGGGGAGATTCAAAAAATTGTTGATATCCTAAACCTTGATTCTCCTGTTGGCATTTTCTTTGCTGAAAAAGTGTCTTAAAAGACACTACGTACAGAGCGTTAAGAGGGAGGGGGTGAGAGGATGTACATTCACGAAGCCATTGCGGCAACCACGCCGGACAAACCGTGGATCACGCGGAATGCGTGGATATCAAACCGGAATGGTAGGGGAATGGATGTCGTTATTCGGCTGATGCCAACGGAAGATCTGTTCCCAATCACAGTTACGGCACGATTTCGCTACGGCTCCAATTCATGGTACCCACTCAAGCAGGATCTGATGGCAAATGACTGGATCCCCATTTCTGCGCCATGCTGGAAAATCGAGTCGAATGTCCCGTCCCTGAAGGATGCGCAGGCAAGAGCTGAGAAGCAGAAAGAAGGACGCCGCCAGCAGAAACTGGCGATGCTTGGAATCTTCCTTCAGATTCTTGTCAGTGTTGTTACAGCGCTGGTGACACTCTGGGTTTTTGAACGGCTATAAATGGCTTTTGACCAGTACCGTAATCAGCGCCGTTAGGAACGACACGACGATTGGAACGACAACGGACTTGATCAGGAACTGAAGGAATTTGCTGAACAGAATTTGTCCCCGGTGCCATCCGGCGTGCAGCACCTGCCCGCAGCCGCTGTCGCCCATTTCGATGTACCCTTGATCGTCCAAATAGTCCAGTGTTGTCTGGAGCGCGCCGCTGTGTTCGGAAATATCGACGGTTTTCACATCTTCGTTGTCCATGCAAAGTGTGGCGGCTTCTAGCCCGTCAAAGTCGATTCCAAAGGCAAGGTCTTCAAGCTGCTGAGCTTCTTTCAGCTTCTTCAGGAGTTTTCTCGCCTGTTTTGTCACATTCCCACCTCCTTCTGCCTGAATTGTAGCAGAATCGCAGGTGAAACACAAGTAGCTCTTAGAAAGGGATGCAACATGTTTGACATACCAAAACTCATGCAGGTTCTTTCAGAAATTCTGTCGGATAAGTACGGCTGCACGATCATCATGACCGCGATTCCGAAGGATCAGGCGGAATGTAAAAGTGATTTAGCCTGACCGGATTCATCCCGGTCAGAGAGGGGAGGGGAATTATGCAGATTGAAACTCAGGTCATCGTCACAAAAAATGCGATCATCCGCATACATCATCCTGACATTACAGACGAGGAACGCGCCAGGCGGATGAAAGCCATTGAATTGGCGGCAATTCGTCTTGTCCGGGCAAACCGCCAGGCCGAAGCGCGGAAGCAGCTGCTGGAAGATGCTGCCGCTATCCGGGCATAGAGCAAACGTACATAAAAACGCCCCTGAGCCGTGTGGCGAATAACGCGGCATCCCACCGGGGCCTGGATGCGGTCTGAAGACCTCCCGCGGGCGCGTTGGGTTGGACCCTTCTCAACTGAAGGCCGGTTCGATTCCGGTCTCCCGGATACTCTCCTTTCTCCCCATACTGGCACCCCGGAAAGACGGGGCCGCGGCGGGCGGAATCCCGCTACCATGCCCGCCGGGGTGATTCTCCCCGGAATGAAACCGCGTATCTGGCAGCGCGTCGATGGGTGGAACAGCCATAAAGGATAGTGCTGCCCGCCATAGGAGGCAGGAGGACAACGTGACGAATCCGTGGACACGTGGCACCCGGAGAGACGGGCCCCCCCGCGGGGGTAGAAAGCGGTGGCAATGCGGAAGTCAGTTACGCATGACAGCCGGGACAGACCGGCCGCGCGGTACTGCACACATGCCGCGACCCGATGGCGTGGGCGTCGGGCTGGGTGAGATAGCACCCTCCCGCAGGGTTAAATCAAACACCCGCCCGGCGGCATAGTGGGGTTCGAGTCCCCCTCGCGGCGGGTCTTGTAGTGCGGACCAATGCCGGAAGCTGAGGGCGTACCGGGGAAGAACAGCCCTCCCATATGGGCAGCTGGCGCATGAGGATGCGCTCCCGCAGCACGGCGGGAGGGAGCAGGTTCGACTCCTGCGCTGCTCTCCACTTTATCCCGGAGAGGGTGAAAACTACGGACATCCGATACAAAGATCCACGGACGCACTGCACCAGGTACGGGAAGCTTCTGCCCTCCGGGCGGAAACGGCTCTGCTATGAGTGCCGCCCGAAAAAGCGGTACAATCAGGCCGTCGTGACGCCCTCGGTGCCGCCGAAGCCCCGGTATACCTGGCAGGAGCAGGACGCAAGGGCGGAAGCCCGGGGGCTTACCTATGGGCAGCTGGTGAATCTGGAGAACAACGGTTTGCCTTTGCCGCCGCTTCGGCGTTCGGTGCAATGGCCGTGGGACAGCCCTCACCGGGGCGAAGAACAAATTTAACAAAGGGGAGGCACTACAATGGCTGAACAGATCCCACGGGAGCAATTCTCCGCGTGGGCAAATATTCCCGCGCGCGTCCTGTTTGATCGGGAGATCAATGATCGGGCGAAGCTCCTGTATGGGCTGATTTCCTGTATGTCCAACAGCTACGGGTTCGCGTTTGCCAAAAATTCGACGCTGATGCGGTACTTGAATGTGGAGGAAAGGAGCCTTCAGAGGACGCTCAAGCAGCTGCTGGACGGCGGCTACATACGAATTGAAGACGGGTCAGGCGGGCGCGGAACCCTCCGCAAAATCTTTACGGTGGAAGTCTGCCCTCGAAACCCCGTCAATCCTGACGGGGTTAACCCCGCCAAATCTGACGGGGTTATAAATAATAATTGTAATAATAATAAAATAAACAATAAAGCGAGAGCGCCGAAGGAGTATCTGACGGATCAAGGGCTGTTCGACTGGTTCGACAACTGGGCTGTCCGGCTGGACGCTGACCCAGAGGAAACGACGAAGCTCATCGGCGACCTGCACGCTTTCGCGGAAATGCGCAAGGCCAAGAAGAAGCCCATCCTGACGGTGAACGCTGCCGGGCGGCACGCGAAGAAGCTGCTGGATTACTCGGCGGACTTCCCGGAGTATCGGCTCGCTGCCATGCGCTATGTACTGTCCCAGTCGGTTGAATCCAACTGGGAAAAGCTTTACCCCATCACGAAGCCGGACGATTTTAACCGCTGGCTGCATGATAACTACGGTGTCCAAGTTGGGCACGCGGAGCCGGAGGTGGAATACTTTGAGTAGCGTTTCCTATGAAGCCTGGATGCAGGCGCAGCAGAGTGTCCTCGGTTCCGTCCTGATTGATGATCGGTGCGCAAGCTTCCTGGTGTTCGGCCTGGCAGAGGAAGATTTCTGCGAGAGTTACCGGTCGCTGTACCGGGCTATCCGGGAGCTGTACACCACCGGAAAGCCGGTTGACCCGGTCGCGGTGCTGAATGTCGTGGGCGACTCGTACAGGGATTTTATCGTCCAGCTGATGGACATTACTCCCACCGCAGCGAACTGCAAGATGTACGTGGATATCGTCAAGCAGCAGTCCCGGGTGCTGAAGCTTCGGGACACCGGGCTGGCTCTGTCCCGGATTTCCACGGAGGAGGAGGGCGCGGAGCTGCTCGCCAATGCCGCCTCTGAAGCGGTGCGGGACGACGGGGACGTGTGGAGCCTGGCGCAGGGATTTTCCGACTGGATGCACCGATACCAGAAAAAGCCCGACTATCTGGACTGGTTTATCCCTCAGCTTCGGCGGATGATTCGGGCGGAGAAAAGCGACTACTTCATCGTGGGCGCCCGGCCTTCGGCGGGTAAAAGCGCTTTTGCCCTTCAGGCGGCGCTGTACTGGGCAGTTGTCTGCAACAAGCGGGTGGGGTTCTTCTCCCACGAGACCAGCCGGGAGAAGCTGATGGACAGGCTGGTCGCCTGCGCCTCCGGTGTTCCGATGGATGCGATCAAGGAGCGGACGCTGGATGATAAGCAGATGGAGGCCGTGTGCTCCATCTCGTCCCGGATCAACGCCGCGCCGCTGTTCCTGTTCTCCGCCGCCGGGCGTACCGTGCAGCAGATGCAGGATCGGGCGCTGTACAAGCGGCTGGACATCGTGATCGTGGATTATCTGCAAATCGTCGCCGCCCCGGGGAATGACGAATACACCCAGGTGACGGCGGTTTCCAAGGCGCTGCACACCATGTGCCAGCGGTTCGGGATCTTCTGCCTCGCCCTGTGCCAGCTGAGCCGGACGAAGACGGACAAATCCGGCCACGCCCAGCGTCCCCGGCTGGAAGATCTCCGTTCCAGCGGCCAGATCGAGCAGGACGCCGACGGCGTATTCTTCCTTCACCCGCTGGAGGAGCCGGACAAGCCCCGGGAGCTGATCATCGCCAAGAACAAGGACGGCGCTCTGAGCATTACGAAGCTGGCCTTTGACGGCGCGCGGCAGCAGTTCCGCTTCATTGGCAAGGGGCAGCAGCCGCTGAAGCCGTTTGACTATTCCAGCTATGTGATGCCGAGCCAAGTAGACCAATACCCCCAGCTGTGCATGGATGTGGAAACTCCGTTTGATGCGGAGCAGAAGGAAGGATGTGCCGGTGAGCGTTAACTCTGATTTGGCTGAATCGCTGCGGCGGGAGAAAGCCAGAAACCTGCGGTATAAAAAGGCTATCCACGCTGACCTGAATCTGGAATCCATCGGAAACAAACTGATGGAAATGTACGAATCTGCGTCCGATGTGCTGTACTGGTGCGAGAATGACGGTGAGAGCACCCAGCTTGACGAGCTGATCGGAGACGAGGAAGAAACCTACGAGCTACGTATGGCGTTCTCCACGCTGGAGGGCGACTGCCAGCAGATGCTTGACGACCTGGACAATGAATGGGTTCCGGAGTTCTTTGATGACTTCTTCGGCGGAATAAGCCCTCGAGGCAGTATGATGCTTGGTTTTGATAGCTACGAAGGCGACTATTTTGGGCTGGATGACAGATACGAAAGAGACCTTGCACAGAAGGAGTGCGTGAAACGCCTTATGGCACACACAAAGGCGGAAATCATTGAGGCTTATGCTATCTGCTTTCGTGTGGCGATCAATTACATGGCCCTGAGCAGCCGATATGACGGGCTGAAATCCTATATCGATATCCTCAACGGCACAAATACCGGCTTCCTTGCCGCTGTGAAGCGTATCGAGGATCTCTATGAGAAAATCACGGCGGATTTTCCACGTTGGGAAGATAGGGATGAATTTGACCGGCTTCGCAATAATATGCCACCGGAAGTGTGGCTGCTTTAGCGTGTGAATAAAATCAAAAATTTCAAAGAAAGGGCGAACAATTTATGAGAACAACCGCAATCTTAAACCTGAAGGGCGGCGTCGCCAAGACCGTGACCACGGTCAACATGGCCGCGATCCTTGCCCGGGACTACAAAGCCCGCGTGCTGCTGATCGATGCGGACTGCCAGTGCAACTGTACCGAATTTTTCGGCGGTGCCTCCGATAAGGGGACACTGGCCGACATCCTCCGGCTGCCTGACAGCTACCCCGACCCCGTTACCTTCTGCGCCAACTGCATCCGGGGAACCACCGTGGGCGGGGTCAACCTGATTCCCGGCGACGACAGCCTTATGGACTTGGACCTGAGCAAGGTGGAGCTGGGACGGGTGAGCATGAACGTGCTCCGGCAATTCGTGGAAGCAGCCAACGGGCTGTATGACTACATCCTCATCGACTGCCCGCCGGCTTTCAACGCTGCCAGTGCCGCTGCCCTTGTGGCTGCCGATGACATCATCATCCCCATCAAGCTGGACGCCTTTTCCCTCCGGGGCATGGGCAACCTGATGCGGCAGATCGGCAACATGCGGAAGATCAACCCGCGGCTGAAGCTCGCCGGGGTGCTGCCTACCATGTGGTACCGGGACGCTCAGATGCAGGATGCGGAAAAGATGCTGGCGGATGCGGGGCTGACGGTGTTCCCCCACATCCGGCGAAGCGACAAGGTTGACCGGATGACCTGGCAGCAGCGGCCGCTTCTGGCGGCCAGCCCCAACAGCGCCGCCGGCGTGGATTACCGGCGTTTCGTGAAAGCTTACATGCGGGGAGGGCAGGAAAATGTTTGATCTTGCGGACGTGTTGAAGGGCGTGCCCAATTTGGGCACATCCAAGAAACAGCTGGAGTACATAAAGCGGGAGCTGATCGACCCAGACCCGAACAATTTCTACAGTCTGACGGACATTGAGGAGCTGGCGGCAAATATCCAGCTGTGCGGATTGCAGCAGCCCATCCTTGTGCGCCCCATCGATGGCGGGCGGTACATGGTGGTTTCCGGGCACCGGCGCCGTGCAGCGATCGAGTTGCTGGCAGAGGATGAACCGGAAAAGTGGGAGGAGATCTCCTGCTTGGTGGAGCGGGACGAGGCGTCCCCGGAGCTTCAGCAGCTGCGCCTGATCTATGCTAACGCCAATACCAGAACCATGACCGGCGCGGAGTTGGCAGAGCAGGCCGCTCAGGTGGAAAAGCTGCTGTATCAGCTGAAAGAGCAAGGATATGAGTTCCCTGGCCGGATGCGGGATCATGTGGCGCAGGCCATCAGCGTCAGCAAATCCAAATTGGCCAGGCTGAACGTTATCCGCAGTAAACTGATTCCCCAGTTTATGCGGCTCTGGGAAGCCGGAAGCTTGCGGGAAAGTGTGGCCTATACGCTGGCAGGACAGGTGCCCGCAAGGCAAAAGTCGGTATGGATTTCCCAGACGGATTCCGGGAAAAAGAAATTCCCTTGCACAGATGGATGGCTGGAGAGCATTTTCCACGAAATGGATCGTTTGGAAAGGGTTTGCAAGAAAACGCCCTGTGGCATAAACCATTCCTCCAGCTGTGACCATCTCTATGTTCGCCTGAATCAGGCTTCCGGGCTGCCGCAATACTCCGCAATGTCCTGTCGCGGGTGCTGCCTTGACTGCTTCAATTTGGCGTCCTGCCGATACTCGTGTGAGTGGGCTGCCGATGCCAAGAAGGCCCTCCGGGATAAGGCTCGGGCAGACAGAAAACAGGCGGCAGCGGAACAGAAGGCAAAAGAGCAGCCGGAACGCGATCTTCTGGCATTGTCGTACAGCCGTGTTGGCAAGCTCAGAAAAGAGCGTAATATTTCCGCCGATGATTTTGTAACGACCTCTTTAGGGTGGCACTATGCACGGGACATGGAACGCCTTGCAGGCCTGGAGGACGGCTCGTCTGTCAGCCTGAGCGACCGGATGCCCGGATCTATTTGGGCTCGGGAGGCTAAGCGGCTGATCGAGACGGCTGATCTGCTGGGGTGCAGCATTGACTACATGCTGGGGCGGACGGATGAAGTGAACCCCGCGAAAAATGTGCCCACTTTGGACACCGGATGGCGGACGGGCGAACCGGACAAACCTGGTATTTACGTTGCTGTCTGCTACATGTCCGGCGCTCAGGAGCCTTTGATTGACCGCTGGCATTGGGACGGAGAGCAGTGGCGACTTCGTTCTTCTAGCGGACTTCTCGCCAAGGAAGTTGATTGTTCGCCTCAGTTCTGGATTCCGGCGCCACCCGATGCTGGCTGCTGCATCACCGGCATGAGCGGCTCCGGGAGATGCGGCGCGGCGGCCTTCTGCTCGGAACCGGCGACGTGCTGCCTGCAATGCGATAAGGATGATTGCAATGGCCGCTGCGGATGGATTGAGGGGGGCGAACATGAGTGATTACATTAGCCGGGAGGCGCTTATAGGCAAGGTGGAAAAACACTATTGCGCCCCGTGTAAGGGGCAAGGCGGTGACCTGGGCGGAGACTGGTGCCGTTTTTGCGCGATCAATGGTGTGCTTGAAAAGGTACGAGGAATCCCCACCGCCAGAGAATTGTTAGATGCGGTGCCGGTGCGACATGGGGAGATGAGATGGATTCCGTGCAGTGAGAGGCTGCCGGAGCTGCAGGATACACGGTGTGTCAGGACCGTAATTGTCTGTGCAAGGGGACACGTCATGCCGATGATTTATGAGCGAGACATTGTACAGGGTAAAGCAGTTGGGCTGTGGAAATGGATGTGGCGCGGGATTTTCAAAGAGCCGGAAGCCATTACCCACTGGATGCCACTCCCGGAGCCTCCGGTGAAAGACGGCGCAGAGATATACGTAAGTTTCGCTGATGATTCTGATTTTACAGGGGGAAGCAAGCCGTGATAGACTTTTGGATTTTCTTGGCCTACGTCATCGGTATGGCAATCTGGCTGCGGCTGGTGGTGTTCCTGAATCATAAGTCTGGCGACATTTTTGGGCTTGACGGCGTGGGCTGTGGAACCTATCTCTGTGTTGTTTTATTGCCGTGTGCTGGCCCTTTGCCGTCCCTGGTGTCTGTGCAGTTTTCGTATTACATTGGTTCTTTGGGAGCCACGGGGAGGATCCCGATGGCTGACTACCCCTACACCGTAACAAGTCCCTCCGGGGAGATCGTCTTGCAGGCGGCGGAAAGCTGCCGATATCCTCGGCTGGTTGAGCTGACATTGCTGGAGGCGGGCTACACTGTCCGCCTCCATGGAAAGAAAATCACGAAAACCGAAACGCGAAAGGAGATGCGCAAATGAAGCCTCTGAAAACCGGCGACCCCTGCCCGTGCTGCGGGATGCCCATAAAGTCTACCAATCCGGAAATGCTTCGCTTGCTGACCGATATCCGGGACTTTGGGTTCAGCCTGCGCGACGCTGAAAGAGTGGCGGCTCTTCTGAAGAAGGAACAGGAGGCTGCGGATGGCACGATGTGATTGGGAAATCATTTTCAAAGTCGAAAAGGCGCACCGTCTGGTAATGCCGTCCTTCGCCCGCGTCCTCCAGTGGCTTGCGGGCAACGGCGCGAAGTGTACCTCCATCTTCATCCGGAAACGGCAGAAGGAGGACGGCGATGGCTAAAGCGGTACTTATCAGCATCCGCCCGGAGTGGGCGGAGAAGATTCTGTTTGGAAAGAAGACACAGGAAGTTAGGAAGACACGGCCTTGTCTGGAAATGCCGTTTAAGTGCTACATCTACTACACGAAAAGTGCAATGATCGGGTTACGAGGAAAGCCCGGATATGTTGTCGGGGAGTTTGAGTGTGACAAGATCACATGGTTAACCCACATTGGCTTCACCGGGTGCCCTGGTATTAACCTAGTGGCCATGAAAGATCGCTATACGGTAGATAATTCCTTTAATCTTTCCGATAGTTGCCTAACGATAGGTCAGCTTGAGAAATACCTAGACGGCGAAGACGGGTACGCCTGGCACATTTCCCGCCTGAAAATCTATGATAAGCCGAAACCTCTGGGCGAGTTTACAGGTTTGCGCGCAACAAAATTCGAAGCAGCGCCCGTGAATCTTACTTGTCCACCACGGAGCTGGCGCTATGTTGAAGAGGAGGACAGCGATGGCTAAAAACACAAAGGTCGTCGTGGGGCCAAACTTCCTGGCGCACTGGTATATCTACGACTTTCAGGTCTGCGAGGGACGGCCGGAGCTGCTGCGGACGATGGATTATATCAACCGGCACGGCTATGACCTGATCTCCGTCACCCAGTATCAGGAAACCTACACGGTATTCTTCCGCCGCCGTGCCTGCGGGTAGGGGGGTGAGGGTATCAAGATCCTCAGCACTATGCGAGCCGGGCGGGTCGTCCGGCAGGCGCTCTACTCGCCCCGCGATCCTACCGTCAACACCCGGCGGCGGGCAATCAGCATTTCCGCCGAAGACAAGAAGCAGGCAAACCTGAAAACCAGCTATGAAAAGCTTCTGATGCTGGCGTGCGCGAATTTCCTCCCGGGCGACTGGTGGGTGACGCTCACCTACGATGATACGTTCCTCCCGGAGAGCCGGGAGGAATCCCGGAAGTACTGGCGCAAGTCCATGCGCTGGTATCGGAAGTACCGCAAGGACAACAAGGACGCGCTGCGCTATGTCTACTGCACCCAACTGACTACCAGCCGGGGCGGCCGACGGCTCCACCACCATATGATTCTCCGATACGAGGATGACATGGATCAGGAGAAACTGGAATCCCTCTGGCAGTGGGGGCATGTGCATATGCGCAAACTCAAGGACTGGGACGAGATTCTGGACAAAGTCCACTACATGTGCCGGGAACCCCGCGAGCTTGGGGTCTACGTTCCCGGCGAACAGATGTGGACGGCAAGCCGGGGACTTGTCCGGCCGCAGATTACCTACACAACATTTGATTCCGACGCGATTGATATCAGCGTTCCGTCAGGCTGTACCGCTCTGAGCGACCCGGTGCAGCTTCCCGGATACGGCGGATATAAGACCATCATTTACATTGAAAACATGTGACGAATAGGGGGTGCTTCCTCCTATATCGGCTGGAGGGAGGTACTAACCAATGGACACACAAAAACAAACTTTTTCGCGGCTATTGCATATTTCTCCCGCGTGTGGTAAAATAACGGAAACAAGGGAAAAAGCCTTGTGCCCGATATGCCGGAGGGGCGTGGTTGCCTACCTGCTGCCGGAGACGACAGCGAAGAATCTGCCGGTAAAATGCAAGCGCTGCGGCGCTGAGCTGATCGTGAATATTTCCCGAGTGCCTGTGCCTTGAGCCTGTGCCATGTATCGCAAGAGCGATGCTTGGTGCAGGCTTTTTCTTTTGCCCAGGAGGTGGCGTATGTTCGACTACAGCCGCAAAAACAAACGCTGGCGGAATCTGCGCAAGCTGGCGCTGCGCCGTGACCGCGGCTTCTGCCGGGAGGCTGCCCGATACGGACGGCGCGTCCCGGCCACGGTGGTGCATCACATCTGGCCGGCGGAGGATTATCCCGAGTATGCCTATTGCCTGTGGAACCTGGTCAGCCTCAGCACGTCAGCCCATGACGCCATGCACGACCGGGATACGCGAAAGCTCACGGCGCTGGGGCTTTCCTGGAAAAATCGCACCCCCGCCCCTCTCAACGGCGAAAAGTAGGGACGCTTACAGCTGGGCGGGGAACTCTTTTCACACGCAGCGGAGAAAATTTCAGAAAAAACCGGCCGCTAAGAAGATCCCGGGCGCGTATGTGGGCGGGACGCGCTTGCATTGCACGGCCATGGGGCGCGGAGACATCGTACGGAGGTGAGACGGTGAGCAAAGAAACGCAATACGCTGAGCAGCTTCGGAGTTTGGGCATCTACGACCCGGCTTTTGACGGCGCAATCCACATCCTGTGCATCCAGGAGCGGGAGCTAAGCAGAGCCATGAAGGCATGGAAGGCCACAGCGCCCAGCCCGAAAGACGCACCGTCCATCACGGATCCGATTTACGCGGAAATCGCCAAGCTGCGCCGGGACATCCTGGCACGCCAGGACGCTCTGGGTCTGACCCCAAAGGGACTGCAGCGGCTTCGGAAGCAGATGGTGCCTGCCGGTGACAGCGCCCCGCCGCCCGCTGCCGGCAATCAGGCGCTGACTCAGCTGCTGGATTCCATCCGAGGGAAGCACAGTGCCGGCACCCCATGAGAAGATCGTAATGGGCTACGCCGAAACAACGGCGATCAGCCCCCGGGCGTGCCTGGATGTACAGGCAGCCTGCAAGCGCTTCCTGGCCGACCTCCAGGATTCCCGCTGGGACTTCCGCACGGATATGGCCGAGTCCATCATCGAGATTATCGAGACGCTTTTCTGCCACCAGCAGGGTGAGGACCTCTCTGGCCGCCCTATGCGGGGCAAGCCCCTGATTCTGGAGCCTTTCCAGCTGTTTATCATCTACAACCTATGCGGTTTCTTTCTGCCGGATACGGACATCCGCCGGTATCAGGAGGCCATGTGGATGCTTGCCCGGAAGAACGGAAAGACCCCTTTTGCTACCGCTTTCTGCTGGGCAATGGGTCTCTGGTACTCCAGGTCTTTCAGCAAGATCAAAACCGTTGCCGGCTCCATGAAACAGAACATGGAGGGCTTCGGCTTCCTGAGCTACAACCTCCACCGCCTGGGGCTGACGGTAATCGAGGACGCCGCCCACGGCCTGCGGGTGCTGGACAGCTCCCTCGGACACAGCTTCTCCGGAAGTATCTGGGAAGGACAGATCTCTTTTGAAGCTCTGGCTTACAAACCGGACATCTTCGACGCATTCAACGCCAATATCGTGCTGCTGGATGAGCTGGAGCTGTACAAGAACGCCATCCCATACGGCCGTCTGAAAGATGCAACCAAGGCCTACTCCAACAAGCTAATTCTGGCCGTTACCACGGCCGGCGATGACGGTACCGGCTTCTGCGCTCAGCGTATGGCATATTGTTCCAAGATCGTCCGGGGCGAGATCACCGGCGCGGACGCCGACCGGATCTTCGCTTTCCTGGCTCGCGCGGACCCTGACCCGGAAACACAGGAGGTCAACTATCTGGATCCCCTGAACTGGCAGAAGGCAAATCCCAACTGGGGCGTCACCATCCGTCCGGAGGATATGGAGGCTTCCGCCCTCCAGGCCATGAACGACCCTCAGATGCGCAAGGAGTTTTTGACTCGCTCCCTCAACGTGTTCGTCTCCAGTTTTAAGGCCTGGTTCAACATCGACGAATTTGTCCGCTCTGATACCCGGTACAACTTCACCCTGCCTCAGCTGGTGAAGCTGGTGAAGTCCTGGTATGGCGGCGCAGACCTCTCCAAGCTCCACGACCTGACTGCCGCTGCCATCGTCGGCGAGATCCCCGCTAAAGCTGCGGCCACAACGGAATGGACGCCGAAAGAGAATGTGCTGGTAATCATTCCTCACTGCTGGTTCCCGGTGGTGGCTGCTGCCGAAAAGGCCGACAAGGACAACATTCCCTTGTTTGGCTGGAAAGAGGACGGCTGGCTGGATATGCCCAACGAGCCGTCTATGGATCCGACGGAGCCGGTGAAGCAGTTCCTCGCATGGAAGAAAGCCGGTTTCAATATCCGCAAGGTCGGCCACGACCGGAAATTCGCCCGCCCCTACTACGCAGCCATGAAAAAGGCTCGCTTTACCGTGGTGGATCAGCCGCAGCTGGCTATCGCAAAGTCCGAGGGGCTGCGCTACATCGAGCATAAGGCAAAAATCGGGTGTCTTTACTACTGCCATGCGGAGCCCTTCTCTTACTGCGTGCAGAACGTCCGCGGCCAGGAGAAGCAGGACGACGTGGTGGTGTACGACAAGGTATCCCCCAACGCCCGCATTGACGTCTTCGACGCCAGTGTTTTTGCCACCATCCGGATGCTGATCGACACCGGCAAGGCCGCTGACCTCGCCGCGTGGTTTGAAGAAGAATGATGTGTCCAAATTGGACACAAGAAAGGACAAGCCCATGGGACTTTTTACCCGCAGCAAAACCAAAACGCAAAACAGCGACGTCGGGGTGACGTACATCTCCGTGAACTCCCCTGGCGTTCTGGCCGGACACGGGTACCACCGTCTGTCCGATGCCCCGGAGGTGGCCGCTGCCGTGTGGCTGATCGCCGATCTGATAAGCACCATGCCCATCCACCTGATGGAGAATCAGGCCAACGGTGACAAGCGCGTGAAGGACCGGCTATCCCGGAAGATTGACGTGGAGCCGTGGTCCCTGGGTACCCGTCAGACCTGGATCCACTGGATTGTGGAGACGCTTCTGACGGAGGGCGAGGCGGTGGTGATCCCTCAGACCGATGCCTTAATGGTATCCGACCTGACCCCTGCGCCAGGCGCCACATTCCAGCGGCCGTCTGACTGCCGTACCTACTACGTCTACTACAACGGGCAGAAGTTTGATGCCGACAATACCCTCCATTTCCGGCTCCGGCCGGATCCGGTGTATCCCTGGCGGGGCATTGGCCCTCAGGTGCAGCTCCAGCAGGTGGTGGACTCCATCGTCCAGACGGCGGCGACCAAAACGGCGTATATGTCCAGCGAGTACAAGCCGCCCGTCATCATCGCCGTCAACGCCGACAGCCCCCTGTCCGACGCCACGAAGCGCACAGCCTTCGTCAAGCGCTATCTGTCCCGGGATGATCCCGCCGAGCCGTGGGTAGTCCCC
>ULTX01061894.1_pt1 | contig 18854 bp, 13 predicted proteins | sample 1958041 | NCBI WGS metagenome assembly ULTX01 (sample SAMEA4835747, study PRJEB28245) | human gut metagenome | biome: gut microbiome; material: fecal sample | place: Denmark | collected 2008
GTAAAAAAAACAGTAACGTTCTGGCGATTGCAATCATGTTCTTCCTCTTCGGAATGATTTCTTTCGTCACTGGACTTCAGAATCCGATGGGTGTCATCGTAAAGGCACAGTTCGGAGCCTCAAATTTCATGTCGCAGCTCGGTAATGCCGCGAACTTCATCGCTTATGCCTTCCTCGGACTTCCTGCGGGAATCATCCTGAAGAAGAAGGGCTACAAGTTCACCGCTCTTGCAGCAGTCGCTGTCGGTTTTATCGGCGTGACGATTTCTTGGCTTTCAGGAGTTGTTGAAAGCTTTGGTGTGTACCTCGCAGGTGCATTCATCTCAGGTTTCTCAATGTGTATGCTCAACACCGTTGTCAACCCGATGCTCAACACTTTGGGCGGCGGCGGAAACAAGGGTAACCAGCTCATCCAGCTCGGAGGCTCAGTCAACTCTCTTTGCGCCACCATCGTTCCGGTGCTCGTGGGTTATCTTATCGGTGATGCTTCCAAGGCGACCATTTCAAACGCAAACCCTGCGCTTTTCATCGCTATGGGCGTCTTTGCACTTGCATTCCTGATTATTTTCTTCTCGGCAATTCCGGAGCCTGAGCTTGAGAATAGGGCAGCCTATGATGAGGAGAATGAGCCGATGGGAGTTTCTCTCGGTCGTCTTTTCTCTCAGCGTCACTTCGTTTTCGGTATCATCGCAATCTTTATCTATGTCGGTGTTGAGGTCGGTATCCCGAATTTCGTGAATCTCTATCTTACCACAGACTATATGCTTCCGGGCACAGTCGAGCACGTTTCAGCTGCCGTTGCCGGAACAATCGTCGGAATCTACTGGCTTTTGATGCTTTGCGGCCGTCTCATCGGTGGAGCCATCGGAGGCAAGGTTTCAAGCCGCGTGATGATGATTTCAGTTTCATCTCTCGCACTTGTGCTCCTTCTCCTTGGAATGTTCCTTCCTGCAACTCTCGTCAAGTTCCCGACCGTTACTTCCGAGCTCAAGTTCGCTCTCGCCGATGTCCCTCTCAATGTGGTGTTCTTCATCCTCTGCGGATTGTGCACATCAGTTATGTGGGGTTCAATCTTCAACCTTGCAGTTGAAGGACTTGGAAAATACACATCCCTTGCATCCGGAGTCTTTATGATGCTCGTTTGCGGTGGTGGTATTCTTCCGCTCGTTCAGGGAGCTGTCGCTGACGCGACTTCAATAATGACAGGATACTGGGTTATTATCGCAGGAGTAGCTTATATGCTTCTCTTCGCCCTTTTCCTTTCAAAACCGAAAACAGCAAAATAATTAATAATTATGGTAGAGTCATTGGAGAAACAGTATGTAGTCGGCATCGACGTCGGAGGCCAGACCACAAAAATAGGAGTTGTTGACGCTCGCGGGCAGGTGCTTGCGCAGACAGTCATCCGTTCAGACAATTATGACGAACCGGAGCCATATCTCGACGAGGTTGCAGCGGCTGTGAAGAAGGTCGTTGAGGAAGCCAATGTTTCCGGCAAGGTTCGCGGAGTCGGAATCGGAGCTCCCAACGGCAACTACTACACCGGTATGGTGGAGATGGCGCCTAATGTCGTTTGGGCAAGAACTACTGCGGTTCCTGTGGCAAAGATGCTTTCAACTCGTTTGAACGGCATTCCTGTCGCCCTTACTAACGATGCAAATGCTGCGGCAGTGGGTGAGATGACCTACGGTGCGGCTCGTGGAATGAAGAACTTCATTATGATTACTCTCGGCACCGGAGTCGGCAGCGGTATCGTCATCAATGGCGAGGTTGTCTATGGTCACGACGGTTTTGCCGGCGAGCTCGGCCACGTGAGGGTTATTCGCAATAATGGACGTCTCTGCGGTTGCGGCAGGACAGGCTGTCTTGAGGCATATTGCTCTGCAATCGGTGTCGCAAGAACAGCACGCGAGTGGCTCGAAATGTCTGAGGAACCGTCTCTTCTGCGCGGTATCGACAAAATCAGCTCAAAGGATGTTTACGATGCGGCAAAAGAAGGAGACCCTCTCGCTCTTCGAGTTTTCAACTTCACCGGTCATATGCTCGGCAACGCATTCGCCGATTTCATAGCTTTCAGCGCCCCGGAGGCCATAGTCCTCTTCGGCGGTCTCGCCCGCAGCAAGGAATTCCTCACCGAACCAATCCTTGAGGCGATGAACGGCAATGTTCTGGACATCTGGAAAGATAAGGTGAAACTCGTCTACTCAGCCCTCAAAGAGTCTGATGCCGCCATCCTTGGCGCTTCAGCCCTCGCTTGGGAGTTGTAAAATTGCATTTCAGACGCTTTGCGCGCCAAATAATAGACAATCGCCAAAGTCGGAGCCGGCCTTGGCGATTGTTGTTTATAAGAAACAGTCGTATTCTACAGTCATTAGTAGAATTTAACGAATATGTTGGCTTTTATGGAGTTCTAAATAATAATGAGTAACTTTGCCATCCAATAGTCGTTTGGGGGCATATATACGATAATGCGCATAAGCTTTTAATACTTAAAGGATTCTTACGTGGATTTTTGAACCATTATTTAATAAGTTCAGTGCTATTTGTGTCATTCGCTCCATTATATGAATTTTTGCAAATAGAATGTACAAGATAACTTGGGATAACGAAACTGGAGGTATTCTCCTCAACCTGAAAGTGGTAGAAAATACGCTTTCAGTGGCTCCGCGCCCTGTGTTTTGGGAAGAACTTGATCTGCTGGGTCTCAGTGGGGGGGGTGGAGCTATCCGCATTCTGATCAGCCCATAATGTGGGCCTGCAATAAGCAGTATTTTTATCGCGGCCAATTTCTTTTTGAAGTACGTGGTGCAAGTATTTACGACTTGCCTGAGGTTGTTCTTCAGCAGGGAGTCAAACCTATGGAACTTGTTCCGGTCAATGTGTCTGAAATGTTGGACCGTAACAGAGACCCTATGTTCTTGATAGAGTCTGAAGCTATTGATTTTATTCGTGACACATACATCGCATATTCTGCTGCGACCAAGAGCGTTGAACGTGTTGATGCCAACAAAATTGACTTTGAGGCTCTAACTGCACGCTTAGAGAAGAAGACCAAGCAGAAGATGGCCATTGTCAAGCAGGACTGCGATTCCTTCGATGTGATGCCCTTGGATCAGGCCAATGAGCAGGGCAAGCGTGTCTTTCAAACCACCAAGATTGACTATTTCCTCGCTTCTTTCTCCGGAGGTAAGGATTCACAAGTGGTGCTGGACCTGTGCACTCGAGCTATTCCACCGTCTGCCTTCCAGGTTATTTATTCCGACACCGGCTATAAATTGCCTTCTTCTTTGGATCTGTACAAGAACGTCCAAGAGTTCTATAGTAAGAAGTTCCCCGATTTAAAGTTCTCTACGGCGAAGAATCACGAGTCCGTGATGAACTACTGGGATAAGATAGGAACACCGACAGACAGCCATCGTTGGTGCTGCTCTATAATGAAGACGGCTCCACTATATAGGACGCTCAAACTTCCTGGAACAAATAAACAAGGTAAAGTCCTTGCTTTTGATGGGGTGCGAGCGGAGGAGAGTAACCGCCGTGCTAGCTATATGAGAATCGGTAAGGGAAAGCATACGAACGTTTTCAATGCCCACCCAATTCTTAATTGGAATACCACAGAAATCTTTCTATATCTCTTTAAGTATGGATTGACGATTAATCCAGCATATCGTTTTGGTAAGGCAAGAGTGGGATGCTTGATTTGTCCGTTCGCAACAGCTTGGGATGATATGATTGTCAGCAGGTTTTATCCCAATGAATTGAACCCTTTCACCGATAAACTAGAGAAATGGTCAAAGGGGTATGGTATTAAAGACACGCGAGAGTATCTCAGAGAACGCAAATGGAGAATTAAAGCATTGGGAGATAAGAAAATCTTAGCAGCAGATGTTGTATTCTCTCAATCGCAAACAGATTTTGTCGCAGTTATGGCACATCCGGCTTTCCCGATTTACCATTGGCTACCAGCTGCTTGTGAGTTTGAGGTTCATAGGAAGGACAATATTGACAAGGGGCAATTGAAGTTTAAAGATGCTGTCTATTCATTCCAGGTTGAATACTATAAGAAAGATGACAAGGTCAAATTTACGGTCTATGATTGCATTGATTCAAAGGCCGTTTACCTATTAAGGCGTGTCGTTTACAAGAGCGCATATTGCGTCCAGTGCGAGGTGTGCGAGGTTGATTGTCCTACTGGGGCATTGTCAATAGTTCCTTCAGTTAATATAGATAAAACGAAATGCATTCGCTGTCATAAGTGTTTAGAGGCTCATGATCGTGGTTGTATCGCAACAGATTGTATACGTATGATTAAAGATTCCGACAAGAAAGTGAATGCCAAGGTTCAGGCATATAAGACCTTCGGCCTTCGCGAGGACTGGATTAACGAGTTCTTCAGCGATGTTGATGGCTTTTGGGTAAACAATTCTTTGGGCTCCGCCCAAGTTGACGGTTTCAAGGCTTGGCTCAAAGATGCTGAGATAACCGATTTGAAGAACCAGTTAACAACTTTCGGCAAATTACTTCAGAAGATTTACATTGATGACATTAACCTTACATGGGAACTCATATTAACGAATCTTGCATATCACTCGTTCATAGTGCATTGGTTTGCTACCAATGTTTCTGTCGGACAGCCCTATGACAAAAAGAGCCTTGGGGATCAGATCGTTGAACAAGGTATTGATGTTTCCAAGAAGACCATCGAAAATGCGATCGCCGCTTTGACCCAAATGTTTTCTTATTCTCCAGTCGGAGAATTGCTTCGCTATGGAGTGTCTATTACGGGAAAGAGTTTTGTCCGTGAAGAATATTGTGATATCACAGAGGCGGGTCTTGCTTATTCCCTCTACAAATATGCGGAGATGAAGGGTGTTCGTTCTCTTCGCATATCGGACTTCTATTCAACTGACTGTGATAATGGACCGGCGGTCATTCTCGGAATATCTATGCATACATTTGAAAAGGTTTTGAGAACATTGAACTCCACATCGAATAGAGTCCTTGTTGCTGAACTTAATATGGGTTTGGATAATATTACGCTAAGAGAGGACCTAACTTCGATTTCCGTGATTGAGGCTCTTGTTAAATAACGTTGGATTTTGAACTGATGAGAAACGAGTACCTATACGATCTCTACAGAATAGCATTCTTATCTGTGAAGCAGAAATGTACAAATGGCGTAACTAATGCGGCTAAACCAGCCTTAGTTATGGCCGTAATAGAGGGTATTGCTGTAGGCGAAATCAAAAATAATCAGATTAACTTCCAAGACATTGAGGCTCGTTATATCAGTAAACTGGAAGAGTGGCAACCAGAGAAGACTCCCCTTAAGTATCCGTTCTATCATCTTGAGAGGGATGGATTCTGGCACTTGAAATGGAAAATTACTCCTCCTGTCAAGAGAATATCACCCTCTGCAAAGTTCCTTCGTGATAGTGTTGACTACGCATATTTCGACAATGCACTATGGGACCTGCTCCAAGAAGAGGAGGTTCGCAAGGGGTATATAGAGGCCATTACTAAATACTTCAAATAGCATAATAAATCAATTATCATATGGCAACTAAGTATTCTGACCTTATTGTGTTGAGGGGCCAAAAGGCAGCCTACAACATTCAGACTGAAGAGGATGGCGCATGGAAGGTGTTTATCGCCAACGAGCAATTTAACGACATTCTGCGACGGGTCATTAGTTCTGTGTTCAATAACGACACCAACGTCCATAAGTCCTTCTGGATTGAAGGCACCTATGGAACCGGTAAGTCTCACGCCGCTGCTGTAATCGAGCACCTCCTGTGCGATGATGTCTCCCAGATTGCGGACTACGTGAACGAGGAGTATGCTGCTCCCAAGTATGACGCACTGCGCCAATCTCTATTCGACCTGCGCAAACATAAACGTCTCTTTCCGGTCACATTATATGGTCAAGAAGAAATAGCAGCAAAAGACGATTTGTCTGCAAGAATGCAAAGTGAAATAAAGAAGGCTCTTCTCAAAGCTGGTTTGGATATAGATGTAAAAACCGATTTCGATAATATTATCAGCCATATTCATGATAATCGTGCTCTTTGGGATGTGGTTCTCCAACAGAATCCCAAATTATTTTCTTTTACTCCAACAATAGAGAAGTTAATCTCCAATTTGGCTAATCAAGATACGGGAACTCTGGGAAAAGTTAAAGATGCCCTCAGAAATTCGAGAATCGATATTCGATTAGAAAGCACCAAACTCAGTTCCTGGTTTTTCGAGGTTGAGCAGAAATTGGCCCAAAATACGGACTACGATGGCCTTCTGGTCATTTGGGATGAATTCACAGACGTGATGAAATCTGACATTGGCCTCAGCCTGCTTGTTGATCTTCAGCGACTGGCAGACGAAACCATGAACGCAGAGCACAATTCCTACTTGTTCTTCATCTCGCATCCGTCAGCTCTAAACTCCTTGAAAGCAGAGGAACGAGACAAGACAAAGGGCCGCTACCTCTATATGAAATACAATATGGAGCCCGTTTCCGCCTTCAAGATTATGTCTCGCAAGTTCAGACTCGTGGGTAGTGAAGATGAACTACGGATGGTCAGCAGTTCCTTCTTCGAAAAGTGTGCTCCAATCCTATATGCCTATACGGCCGGTTCCGCCAACCAACCAGAAACTATCGCCGACATCAAGAATCTGTTCCCGCTTCACCCGTCCACGGCGAACTTGGCAACCTATTACGCACGTGAGGCTGGTTCTTCCTCACGAAGTGTTTTTCAGTTCTTGGGCGAGAATGAGGCGGTCAAGGCTTTCCTCGACAATGAAGACTATTTCATGAATCGGGAGACCATCACTGCGGACTATCTCTGGGACTACGTAGTCCCGGAATTCAATGACAACGTAGCCAAGTTCGGCGCTGTCACAGAGCGCTTCAATTCTTACCGTCTGCGTGTAGAACATGAGAGCGCTGCGCACTTTGCCGTGTTCAAAGGTATCCTCTTGCTGAACGCTCTCAACAATATAGCCAACAACGAGTCTGTGACTCCGAGCGAGGATAATATAAAGTCTCTGTTCGTAGGCACTTCCATTGAATACCAAGTGGATGCCATCTTGACTTGGCTCAACGACAACAGCATCATTCAACGTGCGCCGGGTGGAATGTACTCCATCCAGTTTTCGGCCCTTCCTCCGAAAGAAATCGAGGAGATTAAGCAGCAGTTGATGTTGACCGAGTTTAAGACAACGGCACAGGTTATCAACTTCGGCTCCGCCGCTCGCGAGGACTTTGACCGTTATCTGGCTAACGTGGCACGTCCGTACAGTTTCCAGTTTTATTCCACGGAGGCCAACGAATACACGCTCCTCAACAAAGTGGAAAACGGCCGTAAGCAGGCAAAAGACTACGAGCTTTTCTTTGCTATGATGGTCGCCCGTAATGCTGAGGAATTGAATACATTGAAGGATATCTGCCTACGCAACTGCAATGAGGAGCGTTTCCAGACCACGACCTTCGTAGTGTTTGACGCCACGCTCACCGACCTCAACTATCAACGTTTCATTGAGTACCAAGCTAATGCCAAGTGCGCCCAACAGCACGGCTTTGCTGACCAGCAGCAGTCCCATACCAAGTGCGCCTCCGATATGCTCAAAGAATGGATAAAAGAGATCCGTCGTGGCGTATTTGAGACTTATATCAAGGGCCAGACTATGACCGCATCTGCTATGAAGATGCCAACCGTAGTCAATTCAGAGATTGCTCCGGCCATCTTCTCTGCCGGTCCGGAATCTCTGGACATCATCAAGATTAAGTTCTCCAAAACCTACTGGAAGAAAGCACTAGTTAGGGATACCGTCAAGAGTATCATATTGTTTAACACCAAGACTGACATTAGTGACCACTGTAAAGGCCCGGCTATGCACGTGCCTTATCTCTTACAGTCCAGCGTAAACGAAGACCTTACTTGGAAGAACGATGTCGATCCTGAACACCCACTGTATCAGGTCTGTAAATTCGTTGAGAACAAGATTAAACACGCTGACAAATCCAATACCTTCAACTTGGCCGAGAAATTCATCGAACTCACGAGGCCGCCTTATGGTCTCTTTCAGTCCTACGCCGGTATGGGTATGCTTGCCTTCGCGATGCGTCCGTATATTGGCAAGATATTCGACCTCAACGGCAGGCCGCGTGAGGCACAGCACGTTGTTGAAGATGTGGTTGAGGTCTTCAGGTCCTGGGAAGACGGCAGGGTTAGCCCGAAGGTAACCTTTCGCTTTGAGACACCGGAGGAGGGTAAGTTGTGTAAGGCCTTCATCAAGACCTTCAACCTTACCGTCTACAAAGACATTTCCGAAATTAGCAGCCTCAAGAATGCTCGTTGGGTTATGACACATTTCTACATACCTGGCAAGAAATACCCGCTTTGGTCGCTAAAATATGTGGCAGAAGACAAAGCGAAAGAAGAGGTCAGAAAGCTCGTGGATAAAATAAACGCCATCTGCGTGGAAATAGGTTCCTCCAATCCCAACCTAATGTCCGATACCCTTGACGGTCTCAAGATGTACGAGTTCGAATTCAAAAACCTCATCGGAGATGATGCCAACTTCCGTTATGGCTTCCTTTCCTTTCTGCAGACAGTAGAGGCGGTGGGCCTGAAAGCAGACGAATTCGATACTGCGGTGGAATACATCTCTGGCCATCTCCAATCTGAGGTGGGGACATGGAATGAGGCTGAGGTCGTCAATGCGCTCATGGAGTGGCGTCTTAATACTCGTCCTGTACCTCCGCCTTCGAACCCGGTCCAGCCTAGTGGGGGTAATACTATTCCTTCGACTTACACTCCGTCCACCGGTGGATTTTCAGCGGAGAAAAAATCTAAGGCGCGTAGCAAAGTTGACGGTATCGCTGAGGTCGGTGAAGCAAAAGCTATCCTCCAAAAACTGATTAATCTCGGTTACGAACAGATTCTCAATACAATTCTTGACGAATAGTACGTATGTTCCAGACATTTGACAATATGGAGGCCTTGATGCAGGCCGTTGAAAGAGACAAGAATGCAACTGGTGTAAATGCGTTCACCGCTAACCGGTATCCGATTCGCTTTGTTCTCTTCGACAACTTCCGGGATTGCTATGAGTTCGTGTCTCGCCAAGCCAATGTATTCTTTCAGGGTATTGACCTGTGGCTGAACACGGAATACCCAGATGTTATCGTCACCCATAGTGACCTAGCCACCAAGATTCGAGACTATGCGAGAGACTGTGGTTCTGATAGCGTCATCGCACCGTTCTCTGAATTGGCCCGCTTCTATAACAACAAAACTAGCAATGAGTTCAATTCGCTCATCTCTACCATAAAATCGGTTGAATCTTCGCAGAAAAACTACGATGATCACCGGCGTGTGTACATTCCAATTGTCGGATTGTATGGAAAGATGTCCAAGTTTAACGAGGACTCCCAATCCATCATTTGGTACCTCAGATCTGCCGACCAGCAATTGAACTACCACTTGATTTTGACAAACGGCACTACCTATGGTATCAAGAATCTGGAATCCAAGTACGCGATTGTCAGTACAGTGACTGAGTGGATAAATCTCTGGAGGAAAGGAGATGTTACGCAGACTATCATCTGCACCTCCCGCTCCATTTTTGCCAATGCGGAATATGCCCAGCCGGACAATGCCTTCGATTATACTACCTGTAATAATGTATATGATTTCCTTGTGAAGGGTCTGGGCCTGCCTTTGGACATTATCAAGTATAAGGAGGCTGAGGATGGCTTCTGGCAGAAACTGGCCTCCGAAATCGACATCAATAACTTCAACCTGACAGCCTTCTTCAATTCACGCTTTGGCATTCACGAACTGGCTCACTTCAACGTATTCTACAAAATATGGTTCGGGGAAAAGGATTCCTACAGCCGTTGGCTGCTCAGCGCATACTATGTGCACCATTTCTGCAATAAGGGCTATATCTGCTCAGTTCTCCGAGAATGCAATAGCTATAGCAACTCGGAATTCGTCCAGCACTTGTTGCTCACTATATTTGATGAGGACCATCCCGTCGATGAATTGGAAGAGCGTAACGCCGGTTTGAAGGCTGCTGCCCAGAAGAACATCACAGTTCCGGAAAACATCCAGGAACTTCTGATGCAGAAGATTCAAGATGTGGAGGAGAAAATGGGCGCAAAATACGCTTTTCAGTATTTCTCGCTAGTCACAGAGGTAGAAAAAACCGAGATTGTCAAATGGTTCGCCGCTGGCAAGGTGGAGACAGACGATGTTCGTAAAGTCTATCCCGATCTCTATAATTATATGCAGCCCACATTCGGTACTAAAGACGCTGAACAGACTTGGTGTCTGGCTTACATTGACCAATACAAGAAAGCCAAACTCGCGAATACATACACGTCGGAGGTTGAATCCGTTATTCTCGAAAAGAATTCAAATGAAGTGACCTTCAACTCTTGGTACAACAATTTCAAGACCATCCGCACCAATTTCAATATGCGTACCGACATTCAGGTCTACTTTTGGATTGACGGACTAGGGCTTGACTGGATTCCGTTTGTGACAGAAATCATCCGTGAACGCAATCAAGATAATTATTTCCTCAACGAGGTGTACATCGCTAGGGCGACTCTCCCTACAGTGACGGACATCAACAAGATCGAATTACAGAAACTAGCCGGTGGCTCGCTGGACAAATACGGTGACCTTGATGGTGATTCTCATAAAGTGCGTCCATACCCATCCTACATTATTGACGATATGGCTAAAGTACGTGAGGTCATTAACCGCATCCTAGACGAGAACCCGGGGAAGAAGATAGCCATCGTATCTGACCACGGCATCTCCTATATGTCTCAACTCCGTTCTGGTCTTAACATTTCCGGCATCAAAAGCCACCACGGTGGACGCTATGCTACATGGGACTCAGGCAAAGTTGTTGGCGACGAGAAATACAAGATTCTAGATGACCGGAATACCATCTGCGCCCTTCGCCACGAGTCTCTGACTAGCAAAATTGACAATGGCTCCGGCTGTCACGGTGGCTGCACTCCGGAAGAGGTATTGGTTCCCGTATTCATTATTTCAGACTTTGAACAGCATACAAGTCGCACCATTGTTCAGAAGAGTCTGGAGGTATCTGCATCCAATCCGGTGATGAAATTCGAAATCAACGGCCTTACCAATAAGGATATTCCTTATCTGGTCTACAACAATAAATACTATACCCTCCGCATTGAAAGCAAGGAACTCTATGTTTCTGACCCCCTGGACATAGTCGCTGGTGTCGAATTGGTCGAAGTCTGTGTGGACGGTTTGAGATATCCGTTCCACTTTAAAGCCAAACTTGGCACCGAAGAGAATGATTTGTTTGACGACTTATTTTAACAGAGCATAATGAACGAGAATATCAGCAGTAAGATTCGTACTTACTTTGCCCCGATGGCCATCTACAAAGACCCGAACTCCACAGACAGTTTGTTTGCGGGTCGTAACCTGCCAGCCTTTGTTAAGGACTACCTCCTCAAGCGCTTCATCAACTCTGAAGGCGCTGTGGACCGTGGTGGTCTTACAACATTCCTAAATAAGGTAATCCCGCAAGATCCGGCATCAGTGAAGGATCGTCTGGGAATGGGGGAAGAGATAACCCTGCTCACTCGTTTTACCATATACATAGACCTTGTGAAGAGTATCCGCCGATTTTCCATTCCGGACCTCGGTATTAAACTCAATGAGGGCCAAATTCCGCCATACATTTACGAGCGGGACAAAGGTGAGCTTGTTGATGGTGAGAAATGGGGTATTATCAAACTCTGTCTAATGCCTGACGAGGGCGGCAAGAAAAATCATGTAGAAATGGTTGATTTCAAGCCGTTCAAGCCATACAAATCTGTTGATGTGGATTACCTCCGGGAAGCCCGCAAATCGTTCACTACAGAGGAGTGGATAGATGTTCTCATTTCTGCGATGGAGTACGATGCCGACACTTTTGCCAGTATGAAGCAGAAACTGGAATTCTTGACCCGTCTTTTCATCTTTATCGAACCTCGCCTCAATGTTATTGAGCTAGCCCCTAAGGGAACCGGCAAATCATACGTTTTCGGCAACCTCTCCAAGTACGGTTGGATTATCAGCGGTGGCAAGGTGACCCGTGCGAAACTGCTTTATGACAAGTCTAAAGAGCAACTTGGTATTCTCTGCAACCACGACTATACTGCCTTCGATGAGATTCAGACCATCGTTTTTCAAGAGCCTGCCGAGATCCAGGCTGCCTTGAAGGCATACCTTGAAGCAGGCAAGACCACCATCGACAACAAAGAAATTACCTCCGAATGTGGTCTGATGCTTATGGGTAATATTCCATTGGACCAGGACAAGAAACCCATAAACTACCGATACTTCGACTCTCTGCCCAACAGTTTCCGAGAATCCGCGCTCCTGGACCGCTTCCATTGCTTCATTGAAGGTTGGTACCTGCCTCGAATTTCCAAGAATATGATTTATAAGGGCTGGACCATCAACGTGGAGTATTTCTCTGAGGTGATGCACGCCCTCCGTACAGAAAACGTCTATGGCATGCTCTTCGACCAACTTGTTGAGTACGAAGCAAATGCCGATATGCGTGACTTCAAGGCCGTAAAACGCATCGCTACAGCGGCTATGAAACTCTTCTTTCCACACTGGAAGACCGTAGCAGATGTTGACCTGCGTGACTTTGACACCTACTGCCTCCAACCTGCTATCTATCGCCGCGGCATAATCAAAACTCAGTGTCACCACATCGATCCTGAGTTCAAAACACAGATGCCTCAAATCCGCGTCTGTGGTTTAAGTGAATAAATCAGGCTCTGTTTGAGTATCTAAAACATATTTCTAGGATTTTAATCAAAAGTGAAATCCACTTTCAAGTGGTACACGCGTGATTTTTTCTCACCCTCAGGAGTCACGATTTTAGTTTCTACAAGACCATTAAGAATCTTTCTTACTCCTGGGGAAGATAATCCGGTTATCTCCCTCGCGATAGCATTCGATATTGACGCATTCTTAACCAAATGCTCGAGTATCTTAATTGTGTTTGGCGAGCATTTTTCTTTTACTTCACTCCATTTTATCGCTACTTTATCGCTACTTATCGCTACTTTATCGCTACTTATCGCTACTTTATCGTTACTATCCACCTTTGCATTCTTGCTCCAAGCCACTGCACGAAGTATGAAATCGTTCTTATAATACTTAATGGGGAGAAGACCATCAGCCTCCATTTCTCGGCACATACGATCCACCCCTTCTCCAAACTCCTTTACATACTTATATGTCTTCAGATAGCGTGCAAGTCTTGGATTGCGAGAAAAATGCGTGTGCCTAATATTGTCCGGCCGCACAAGTCCGGGGAGATTTCCAGGGCTCTCAACTACAAGCTTGTCATCAAATAACTTAACCTGAATGTCTGTTCCAGTAATACTCAGATCCCTATGGCAGCAGGCATTTACAATCATCCCTGTCTTACAAACTCCGGATATTCAGCTTCTGTGACAAACTTTCCATCGGCTCCCAAGTAAGTCCTCTCTTTGATCTGAGTTGCCAAGAATGCAACAGACTTATCAATCTGTTCACGCACGGGACCTTCAAATATCACATCCTTGATAACATTCATCTCAGTTCCTGTTTTCTCTTCAGTTCCCTCATAACGAATAAAGCGCACGCTGGCTCGCGGCAGAAAATCTTGTGGCTTCTTACCGAACAAGAGAAGTGTGACTATTGTTGGATGTAACTTGCCATTTTTCTCAATAATATATCCGTGATTTTCAGTCAAGAACTCCAAAGAAGACTTCCCGTATCCGATTTTCTGGCAATAATCATCCACCAATGTCATATCTATATCGTTTAATTCAGCACTATAAACAGCAGTCTCCTCATAGCATGTCTGCCCCTTATCATTCATAAGTTGGAACCTTTCATCAAAAGACAATTTCTTTGATTTATCTCCAACACGCAGAAAGACCTCATCGGCTTGATTTGCATAAACCCTCATGCTCGGTTCAATATGGAATACGAGCACATGATTGTCTTTGCCGGTTCTATCCACGCAAGAAAGCATTTCTACTTGTGTATTTACAGATGGAACACAAAAGTCAAAAGGCGTACGACGAATTTCATTAAGAACTTTCTGGTCATCGTCAACTCCTTCAATTTCTTTCTTGCCGTCAGTTATGCCAACCACCAAATCTCCGCCATCTGCATTGGCAAAAGCGATAATGGTCACAGCTAAGTCTTTGGGCTTAATCCTTATGCTCTTACGATCAAAAGTCTGTCCCTCCTCACGAGATAATATATCTTCTATTGTCATTGCCTTGTTCTTCTTTGTCGCAGTTTATAACCGAATGCCATATCGAATGCCATCTCTACGCAAACCTTAGATTTGCAGCATAGTTTTCTGCGCCAAGGTCTGTCATTACAAAAATAGTAAATTTACGCTGATAATGAAATTTTACTAAGGGCAATAGTGCCGGACGGTTATCAATTATCGCATTATAAATCCACCCAAACAATAGATTTGTCGCGCCGCCAGTAGGACAGCTGGCGTTTGGCGTAGCGGCGGGAGTTGCGTTGGATTAGCTCTATGGCCCGTTCCAGAGTGGTGACTGGGCCGTCTCCCGGGGAGGTGGGACCCCATCCTTCGGTGCTGACTTTGCCGTCGAGGTAGTCGAACCAGGCGAAAATTTCTTTGTAGCCTACTGTTTGGAGGGCAGGGCGGTCGCGAAGGGGAATTAGGCCCCGGACCTCTTCGACCAGGCCTTCATCAATCATCTTCAACACCCTTGCGTCAATGCGTGAATAGAGTTTCTCCTTTGGGCGCATCAGGCCGATTTTTTCGATCCTGAAATCGTGACTGCGCTTCGGTGAAGTCTTGAAAGACGAAAACTTGCGCCCTGTCATCAGACAGACTTCGAGTGCTCTGAGAACCCTCTGGCCGTTGGAAAGGTCAATCACCTCGCAGCTTTCCGGGTCGAGAGAGCGCAGCTCCTCGGCCAAAACTCCGACGCCTTCCTCCCGAAGCCGGGCGGTCAGTTCAGCCCTCAGCTTCTGATCCGCAGGGGGGAAATCGTCCAGACCGTTGACAAAGGCATCGATGTAAAACCCCGAGCCGCCACACATCACGAGCCTCTCGTGCCCCATCTCAAGGAGTTCCTTCACAAGACGGTGTGCCTCAATCTCATAGCGCCCGGCGGTGTAGTCCTCTCCGACTGAATTAGAGTGTATAAAGTAATGCTTCACGGCGGCAAGCTGTGAAGCATCCGGGACAGCTGTCCCAATGGTCATTTCCTTGAAAATCTGTCTTGAGTCGCACGAAATCACCGGCGAACCGTATTCCAGAGCCTTCTTGATGGCGAATTCGGTCTTCCCGACTCCCGTCGGACCCAATATAATCTCAACTTTTTTCAATCTAACTTTATCAAAATGATTCCCCACGATACCTTGAGTTTCAGGCTATCGAAGTCCAACGCAGCAATCCGCCGCCTATTCGTCATCTCCCTCATTTTCATCATAGACGACATCCTCTTCATCCTTATCATCATCGTCGTCGTCGTCATCGTCGTCATCGAAATCATCCTCATCATCCCAGTTTCCCTCTTCCTTACGGATGATGTTGCGCTTCTTGTCCTCCGGCAGGTCTTCGTAGGCCACATACCCGTTCTCGAACTCGATGGGATTAGGCCCCTTCGTCTCCACAAGCGCCGGATACACGATGCCCGGTCTTGCCTCAACCTCGCCCTCGCAGTTCACGAGCACGCTTTTCTTGTTGGTCGTGTCGTAGAAATAGACAAAACTGTCCTCGCCCCTTTTGTGGCAGTCCCCGAGAGTCACCTCGTCAATCGTTCCTTTTCCCAAATTGCTCACACTGTAGCGTGCAATCGCGCTTCCGTCAGGATTCACCGACTTGAAAAGCACAATCTGGTCCATAGGAAAATCCATATCCGCGTGCATTCTCTTGTGGAACGAATAGAGCGAACTTGTCGACTTGAGTTCATAAACTCTCGCAAAGCCCTTAAGCCCGGGCAGGGAAACTCTGTATCTCAATATCATACGACAAATAATGATTATGCGGGAAACCATATTCCCGGAAAACGGCCTCAAAGGTACAAAATGATATGCTATGCAGCCTAAATTTTTTGCAAAAAATGCTAAAAATACCTTTGTTGCCCAACAATTTTGATAACATCGAAAATATGTCTATTTTTGAGGCCGTGCAGGTACACGTAGATATGGCAGAAGAAAACATCAAGGACACGTACAACAGCATTGCAGCGCCTTCCAGAGGGCTTTTCAAGGACAACGGAAGCCGCTTTATCGCGTTGGCCTATCCGGTTGAGACCGAAGCGCAGATTAAGGAAATCGTGGCCTCGTTGAAGAAGGAATATCACGATGCCAGACATCACTGCTATGCCTATCGACTTGGATACAAGGCAGATGTGTTCCGTGCCAATGATGACGGGGAGCCTTCCGGCTCGGCAGGGAGACCAATATTGGGGCAGATAGATTCCCGTGGACTGAGCGACGTTCTTGTCGTGGTCGTGCGCTATTTCGGGGGTATAAAATTAGGCATTCCCGGGCTTATCCGCGCCTACAAGACATCCTCCGAAGATGCTCTGTCGCAGGCCGCGGTTGTCGAGAAGATCGCTGCGGTGAACTACAGAGTCGAATTCGGATACATGGCTATGAATTTCGTGATGAAGGTGTTGAAAGACTTGAAGATGGAGGCTGGTGACCAACAGTTTGACATGCGCTGTTCGGCCGTTGTCCGAGTCCGCCTTTCCGCTGAAAGGGACTTCCTCTTGCGGATGGGTGATATAGACGATTGTGTGGTTACAAAAATATAAAATGACTATATTTGTAAAATATATGAAGGCCGCAGTTCAGTGGTGAACGGGGGCAAGTATATGAAACTTAAATGGGTATGAAAACAGTTCATAATTTCTATGCGGGACCGTGCGTCCTGCCGGGGCAGGCTGTTGAGGCTGCAATCGAGGCTCTGAAGGACTTTTCCGGAACCGGACTGTCCGTAATTGAGATTTCACACAGGTCGAAAGAATGGGAGGCGGTGATGGACGAATGCCGCTCTCTTTGGAAAGAACTGCTGCATATCCCTGACACTCACGAAGTTGTCTTCCTTGGGGGTGGTGCAAGTATGGAGTTTCTCTATGTCGTAATGAACTTCCTCGAGAAAAAGGCCGGCTATCTTGAGACAGGCGTATGGGCAAAGAAGGCTCTCAAAGAGGCGAAAGGCTTTGCGGAATCAAAGGGTGCAGAGGCGTTCGCGGTGGCTTCTTCGGCCGATAAGACATATTCGTATATACCTAAAGGATATGAGATTCCGAAGGATCTTGACTATTTCCACATCACGACGAACAACACGATCTACGGAACCGAGATAGCATACGATATGGATTGTCCGGTGCCTCTGATTGCCGACATGTCTTCGGACATACTGTCACGGCCGGTTGATGTCTCGAAATATGCGCTCATCTACGGAGGCGCTCAGAAAAATGTCGGCCCGGCCGGAGTCAGCTTCGCCATTATTCGCAAGGATGCTCTCGGAAAGGTGTCGCACTACATTCCGACAATGCTGAACTATCAGACCCACATCGACGGAAAATCAATGTACAACACCCCGCCCGTGTTCCCTATATTTGTGATGAAGGAAACCCTCAAGTGGCTCAAGGAGCAGGGGGGTGTCGAGGCCATCAACAAAATCAATAAAAAGAAGGCTGCCATGTTGTATGATGAGATTGACCGCAACTCTCTCTTTGTCGGAACGGCTGCAACAGAGGACAGGTCAATCATGAACGTCTGCTTCGTGATGGCTCCCGGGTTTGAGCACCTTCAGGATGATTTCATGGCATTCGCCAAGGAGCGCGGGATGGTCGGCATCAAGGGACATCGCTCCGTCGGCGGTTTCAGGGCGTCGATTTACAACGCCTGTCCTGTGGAGTCGGTCCAGGCCCTTGTTGACGCGATGAGGGATTTCGAGACTTTTGTTCTTGAAGAAAGAGATTAACTTCGATTGAACTGACTTATCTTGTAAGAAACTGTGATTGACTTGTAAAAAGCTGTGATTATGAAGATTCTGATTGCAACTCAGAAGCCGTTTGCGAAGGCTGCGGTTGACGGAATAAGGGAAATCGTTGAGGCACAGGGACATCAGCTGTGTCTGCTTGAAAAATACGAGGGACAGGACGCCCTTGTGGCTGCTGTCAACGATGCTGATGCGCTGATTGTGCGCTCGGATAAAGTGAGCTCAGAGGTCATAGAGGCGGCTCCTAAACTGAAGATTGTCGTCAGGGCAGGGGCCGGATACGACAACCTTGACCTTGAAGCCTGCACGGCGCATGGAGTTGTGGCGATGAACACACCCGGACAGAATGCCAATGCCGTGGCTGAACTTGTGATTGCGCTGATGATATATATGTCGCGTAATCGGTTCACTCCGGGCACGGGATCCGAAATTTTGGGAAAGAGGCTCGGGCTTCAGGCCTATGGCAACGTAGGACGTTTGGTTGCAACGAAGGCGAAGGCGCTCGGAATGTCCGTGATGGCTTTCGACCCGTTTGTCCCTGCGGAGAAGATGGTTGCAGAGGGGGTCGAGGCCGCTCAGTCGCTCGAACAACTCTATTCTTCCTGTGATTTTGTTTCCATTCACATCCCGGCCACGCCTCAGACGATCGGTTCAATAAAAGCATCGCTTGTCGGACTCATGCCTAAGGGAGGATGTCTTGTGAACACCGCACGTAAGGAGGTGATTGACGAGGCGTCGCTTCTTGATTTGCTCAAGATGCGTGGCGACTTGAAATATGTTGCGGATGTGGCTCC
>ULTX01033782.1_pt1 | contig 18814 bp, 17 predicted proteins | sample 1958041 | NCBI WGS metagenome assembly ULTX01 (sample SAMEA4835747, study PRJEB28245) | human gut metagenome | biome: gut microbiome; material: fecal sample | place: Denmark | collected 2008
GAAGCCGGTCTGACTAACTACCGGGTTGATCCGAGTCAGGGAACTCATTTTTTCCAGAACCTGACTTCGTTGGGAGTAGGTTATTTCACCATTAACGCCTATATGAACGACGGACTGTATAATCAGGAGCTTCTGGATGCTATGCCGGCGGTAGAAGAAACCAAGTTTATTCGCTGGGTACGGTTCGAACATCCTCTTACCATTAAGATGAATGGAAAGAAAAAGATTGGAATCGTTCAGTTGCCAGCAGACAGGTAAGCTTAGTCATAAATACAGATAGAATGACAGACAGATTTTATCTGCTTGTGAAAATAACTGTCTTTTATCTCTCGGTAATATTTGAAAATAACGGCCGGAATGAATGGAAAGCTCCATGTATCAGGTTGTTTTTTGAAAATATTTCATACTTTCCTGTAATAAGAAAGCACTCACTACCTGTTGGTTAGATGAGGGCTTTCTTACTTTTCCTGTAAATCGGCATATAATTCAGTAATAAACCCCTATTATGTTTAATTTTTGATAAAATTCTTTTCAACGTGACGTAAAGATTATACCTTTGTTCCGTAAAATGAAAATAAGGATTTTTGCATGCATAGACTTTATTTCTTTCTGTTCTGCGCTGTTCTTTTTGCTTCTTGTTCTAAGAAGTATAAAATAGAAGGTACTTCCTCGGTTTCTTTGCTGGACGGTAAGATGCTTTTTATTAAGGTTCCGGCAGGCGACCATTGGGAGAATATTGATTCGGCAGAGGTTATACATGGATTGTTCAAGATGAAAGGAGAGGTAGATTCTACCGTTTTTGCGTCCTTGTATATGGATGACGAATGTATCATGCCTTTAGTCATCGAACCAGGAAACATCCGGATTTCCATTGATAATGCTGGCATTACCATAAAGGGAACACCATTGAATGACAGTTTCAATGATTTTATACTGAAAAAGAATTCATTGGATGACAGGGCTTATGATGTAGAGCATGAAGAAAGCAGGATGATTATGGATGGTCATGATCTGGCAACAGTCCATAATGAAATAGGAAAGAAACGGGCTGCATTGGCTGATGAAATGAATAATTTGGCTAAAGAGTTTATTCAGCAGAATTATGAAAATGTATTAGGCCCCGGAGTCTTTCTGATGTTGTTTAATGGAATGCCTTATCCGGTACTTACTCCTATGATGGAAGAAATTGTATCGAAGGCACCAGAGTCGTTTATGAATGATCCTTTGGTGAAAGAATATGTAGCTGTGGCCCGAAGTAATATGGAGAAGATGAATCGTCATCCATAAGGGAAAAAGGCTTATAAAAAACGTCCGTTCCAAACTGTTGAAAGCTGTTTGGAACGGACGTTTTCTTTTAGCGGATGCCGGTCGGTTTATTGGACAGGAATCTGTCCTTTGTATTTTTCCGGGAGCCCTGATTCAATGGCTTTGTATGATTCTTCCAGTAGCATCTTCTGGTTTTCAGGACCTTTTCCGATGGGATAGATCGGTTTGTGGATAGTCAGTTTCATGCGGTGCCAGTGCAGTAGCTTGCTGGTACGTGGCAAAATATCGAATGAACCGTCTATTGTCATTGGTACGACGGGAAGCTGTAGCTGGTCGGCCATCTGAAAAGCTCCTTTCTTGAATTCCCGCATATGTCCGCTGAAGGTACGTGCTCCTTCTGGAAATACTACCATGGAAGTACCTCCTTGTAATACACGTTCCGCATTCTTGATAGTTTCATATATTTTACGTGGACTGGACTTGTCGACAAAAATGAATCCGGCCATTTCACAGGCTTTCCCTACGAATGGAATTTTCCGTAGGCTCTTTTTCATCATCCATTTGAAGTTTCTTCCCAAATATCCGTATATTAGAAAAATATCGAATGCTCCCTGATGGTTAGCCAGGAAAACATACGAAGTCTTTTCGTCAATGTTCTCTTTACCTTCTACTTTGATAGGTAATAGAAATATGATACAGGTCAATTCAGACCAGATTTTTCCAGGATAATATCCCCAGAAATGTCCGTTCCCCAACCAACATCCCAATGTGGTGACTAATGCTGTAAGAATAGTCAGGACGAGGAAGATGGGTAGTCCGATGCAGATTTGGTAAATAATGTATAAGATTCTCATAGATGTTATGAATTATATTTATTAATTACTTTTCCTTAGGGTCAGTAGCGTAATTTCAGGCCATGCTCCAAGTCTCATTGGAAAAAGTACATACCCGAGGCCGATATTTACATAAAGCCCCCGTTTGTTTTCCAGATACATTCCCCGGTGCTCAGGATAGATGAATTTAGATACGGAAAATCCGAAAATACTGATTTGCATGTCGTGGGTATGGCCAGCCAACATCAGTTGGATATCAGTTTGGGGTAATACTTCCCGTCGCCAGTGTGTAGGATCGTGGCTTAATAGTATTTTGAATATTCCTTCAGTTCCTATCATGGCTTTGTGCAGGTCTGCTTTATCCGGGAAAGGTGGTTTACCACTATTCTCTACTCCTATAATGGCGATGGAGTCATTCTTGCGATGAATAATCTGATGTTCATTTAGCAGGAGCTGCCAGCCCATGCGGTTCTGATAAATGATGAGGCTGTCCAGATTGTCCAATCTTGCCTTTTCGTTATCCCAACGAACATAAGTACCGTAATCGTGGTTACCTAGAATAGAATAAATACCATCTTTGGCTTTCAGTTGGCTGAAAATAGGCATAAATTCCACAAGCTCATCCGCCCGACTATTTACTAAATCACCGGTAAATACCGCCAGGTCAGGTTGTTGCGCGTTGCAGAGATCAATAGCTTTTTGCAAGCCCTTATTGTTACCTTTCCAACTTCCAGAGTGTATATCTGATATTTGTAGAATCCGATAGCCATCAAAGGCATCAGGTAGGTCTGGAGAATAGAATGTTACTTTGTGAACAGTAAAGTTCTCTTTCCCATAAACCGCTCCATAGAGTACATATCCGAAGATTCCTAATGCGGGTAACAAGGCTATCCATCCATGTGGTAAGGGGCGTCTAAGTAATTTTACTATTCCACGTATCAACAGACTGAAAAGCATGAAAAAGGTTTTTGGTACAGCAATACAAAGTACGATAATCAGAAATATTCCGAAGAAATCGTGCAAGGTTTCCTGTGCCAGAATAAAAATACCTAATAATATCAGTAGAAAAATACTGGGAATCCAGTGTAATATTTTCTTCCACTTGGTCGTTTTTTTCAGATATGTTTTATGTATATACCAATCTGGCAATAAAAGTAGAATTAGAAATGCTAATGCAACTCGTAATAGAATCATCATAATTAGTTCTGTAAATTGGCGGTCAGGTATTTTCTCATGGTCTCTATCGGGTAGTTACGTCGGTAAGCATAATCGGCCAGTTGTTCTTCATCGATTTTTCCGACAGCAAAATAGCGGGAAGCCGGGTGTGAAAACATCAGTCCGCATACTGAGGCATGGGGCTGCATCATTCCGTTCTCAGTTAGTCGTATTCCGATTCGTTTCATATCTATCAGTTTGTTTAGAAGGAAATTTACAGAAATGTCTGGAAGTGAGGGATAACCTACAGCTGGACGTATTCCTTGATATTCTTCATTCAGTAACTGACGGATAGACAGTTGCTCATCAGGAGCATATTTCCATATTTCTTTACGGATGGTTTCGTGTATCTTCTCGGCTGCGGCTTCGGCCAGACGTTCTCCCAATGTCTTTATCAAAAGTTGCTGATAATCATCGTTGCTGTACGCTTCTTCCATCCGTTCATCAATGGTGGTAGCAAATCCTCCTACGGTATCGGGAATGCCCGATGACTGCGGACGGACAAAATCACTTAAACAGAGAAATGGGTCTTCCGGATGGACGCGTGTCTGTTGCCGAAGCAGTGGAAAACGTACTCCGTTCAGAATCAGGTTATCTCCGTCGGAATTGGCTTGCATCAGCCGATAGATAGCATATACAGGATAACGGCCGTCCAATTCATTTAGCATTTGTAGAGCTTCACGATACAGTTTGATTGCCTCTCTGGCTTTGGTACGGTTCGTTTCCGGTAGGCTGTTTACCCAACTTTCCTGGCAGACAGGACATTCGTGTATGTCGGAAACTGTGGCGAATTGTGGCTGGAATCCCCAGGCATGGAAGAAATATATCCAGTTGATGTATTCTACCAGGTCATGTATATGGTATGTTATTACTGTAATGTCGGTCTGCATGGGTTTAGCGTTCGAATGTCAATGCTTGTCCGTGGTGTTCCTTATTTACTTTTCCATGTGCATAGACAGAAACACCGTTCACAAAAGTCTGTATAACTTGTGCGTGGAAGTTTTTTCCTTCCATAGGGCTCCATCCACATTTACTTTCGATACAGTCAGAAGTAACAGTCCATGTCCGGTTCGGGTCTACCAGTACCAAGTCGGCCTGATATCCTGGTCGGATGTAACCGCGTTTTTTTATTTGATAGAGTTCCGCTGGTGCGTGACACATTTTCTGAACCAGTTGTTCTACGGTCAGTATTCCTTCATGTACTAATTCAAAGATGCTTACCAGAGAAAACTGAAGGGTAGGCATGCCTGAAACTGCTTTTAGGGCACCGCCGTTCTTTTCGCTCAGTAGGTGGGGAGCATGGTCTGTTCCAATAACGTCAATTTTATTAGTTTGTAATGCTTGGCGAAGGGCGTTTCTATCCTGTAGAGTTTTGATACTGGGATTACATTTGATACGCGTTCCTAATGTTCGGTAGTCCTCGTCGCTGAAAAACAGATGAGAAACACAAGCCTCGGCAGTAATTTTTTTCTCTCTGATCGGTTTGTCTTCAAATAGTTCCAGCTCACGGGCTGTACTGATATGTAAGATATGTAGACGAGCTCCTGTTTCTTGAGCAAGTTGTACGGCCAGTGAAGAAGAGCGGTAACAGGCTTCTTCACTACGGATAAGTGGATGATAGCATACATCTGGATCTTCACCGTATAGTTTCTTGAACTGTTCTGTATTTTGCCGGATGATATTCTGATCTTCACAATGAGTTGCGATTAGCATACCAGCTTCGGAAAAGATGGTACGTAAGGCTTCCATTCTATCTACAAGCATATTGCCTGTACTGGCTCCCATGAACAGTTTGATACCGCAAACTTTAGTCTTGTCCAACTCTTGTAGGAGGTGGACATTATTGTTGGTTGCCCCGAAATAGAATGAATAATTGACGATACATTTAGAAGCGGCGCCGGTAAATTTCTGTTCTAAAGCATCTAATGTAGTTGTCTGTGGGTTACAGTTAGGCATATCCATAAAAGATGTGACTCCTCCAGCTGCTGCGGCTGCAGTTTCGGTTACCATGTCTGCTTTATGAGTCAATCCCGGATCACGGAAATGCACGTGGTCGTCAATGACACCCGGAATGAGGTAACAGCCGTGAGCGTCTATCTCTTCGTCACAAGGAAGAGAAGGACATTCATCTCCATGAAGTACTTCGCTGATGATTTCGTTTTCTATGACTACGGAACCGGCAAAGCATATGCCTTCGTTCACGATAATGGCTTGGCGTATCCAGGTGCGTTTCATAAATTTCTATTATATCGGTAATTTAATTTATTATTGTTTAATTTTGAGGATGGGGATATTTTTTAAACCAGCTGTCCCATTTTAGTCGTATCACTCCGAAAACAGCTTCTCCGAAGATGCTGGAATTCATTTTCGATGTTCCCAGTTCTCGGTTAATGAAGATGACGGGTACTTCCTTTATCTTGAATCCGCATTTATATGCCGTGAATTTCATCTCAATCTGAAAGGCATAACCTTTGAATTTGATTTTATCCAGAGGTATGGTTTCCAATACTTTCCGACGATAACATTTGAATCCTGCTGTTGTATCATGAATAGGCAGACCAGTAATAATGCGTACATATTTTGAAGCAAAATATGACATCAGAACTCGCCCCATAGGCCAGTTTACAACATTGACACCGCTGATATATCTGGAACCGATGGCAACATCTGCTCCTTCGTCATGACAAGCTTGATAAAGGCGGGGCAGGTCGTTCGGGTTATGGCTGAAATCGGCATCCATTTCGAATATATAATCGTAATGGTGTTCGATAGCCCATTTGAAGCCAGTGATATAAGCGGTTCCCAGTCCTAACTTGCCTTTACGTTCAATCATGAAAAGGCGTTCCGGAAATTCTTGCTGTAGCTGGCGTACAATGTCTGCGGTTCCATCTGGAGAATTATCCTCGATAATCAAGATGTGAAAACATTTCTTAAGCCCGAATACGGCTCGAATTATATTTTCGATATTTTCTTTTTCGTTATAAGTTGGGATTATAACGATGCTATCACTTGTCTGCATATTTTGGGTCTTTATACGTTTGGCAAAGATAGTAATAAAATACAAATTTATGGAAGTTTTTAGGTAGGATTATGTGAGAGATTGCAGCCTTTGGGTAGGATTGTCTGTTATATAAACTTTGTGGTTTTTGGGTTGGATTTTTCTTCTACATGTCACTCCTTGAGTACTATTGGTGTTTCCGTGATTTTTTGTAACTTTGCAACGTTTATAAAAAGGAATAATGGACGAACGTTTGCGTTACAATGATTTTTCCGGATTTCTGGCTTCCCAGTTTCCTTTTAAGGTACAGAAAATATCGCTGAATGCCGGATTTACGTGCCCTAATCGGGATGGTACGAAAGGGCATGGTGGCTGTACATACTGTAATAATCAGACTTTTAATCCAGCTTATTGCCGAACAGAAAAGTCTGTTACTTTGCAATTGTCAGAAGGAAAATCATTTTTTGCCCGGAAATATCCAGAAATGAAATACCTGGCTTATTTTCAGGCTTATACCAATACCTATGCTGACCTGGAACACTTGAAACAGATGTATGAAGAAGCATTGTCTGTGCCAGATGTTGTTGGATTAGTTATAGGTACTCGTCCAGATTGTATGCCTGATACTTTGCTGGACTATTTGGAAGAGCTGAATAAGCGTACTTTTTTATTGGTAGAATATGGTATTGAAAGTGTGGAAAACCATACATTGGAACGGATAAACCGAGGGCACACTTTTGAGTGTACTCAAGATGCTGTCTGGCGTACAGCGCATAAAGGAATTAAAGTCGGAGGCCATGTTATTTTAGGTCTTCCAGGCGAAGAGCATGATATGTTGATTCGTCAGGCTGAGATTCTTTCGGAGTTGCCTCTGACAACTTTGAAATTGCATCAGCTTCAACTGATAAAGGGGACCAGGATGGCTTATGAGTATGCTCAATGTCCTTCCGATTTCCATCTTTATTCTGCTGATGAATACATTGAACTTATTATTGATTATATAGAACATTTGCGTCCAGACTTAATATTGGAACGTTTTATTTCACAATCACCTAAGGAATTGCTGATAGCACCTGACTGGGGATTGAAAAATCATGAGTTTACAGAGAAAGTAAGGAAACGTTTACGTGAGCGTGATTCTTATCAAGGAAAATATTGGAAAGAACAAGAATAAATTAATTGTAGAAAAATGGAAATTAGAGGTAAAGTTCATTATGTAGGAGTGAACGATCGCAACAAAGCATTGTTCGAGAACCTGTGGCCGTTGCCATACGGCGTATCGTATAACTCGTATCTTATTGCTGATGATGAAATGGTAGCGCTGGTAGATACAGTGGATGTATGTTTCTTTGAAGTTTATCTGAAAAAAATCCGCAGTATCATCGGAGACCGTAAGATTGATTATTTGATTATCAATCATATGGAGCCAGATCACTCTGGATCTATCGCTTTGATAAAGCAATATTATCCTGAAATTGTACTGGTTGGCAACAAGAAGACCTTCGATATGGTAGAAGGTTATTATGGCGTGACGGGAGAACGTTATGTAGTAGGTGAGGGAGATTTCTTGAAGTTAGGTCACCATAATTTACGTTTCTATTTGGTACCGATGGTTCATTGGCCAGAAACAATGGTTACTTATGATGAAACAGAGGGTATTCTTTTCTCTGGTGATGCATTCGGATGTTTCGGTGCCTTGAATGGTGGTTGTATTGATCGTAATATCAATACTGATATTTATTGGAATGAGATGCGTCGTTATTATGCCAATATTGTGGGTAAATTCGGTAATCCGGTACAGAAAGCTTTGCAGAAGTTGGGTGGATTGAAAATCAATACCATCTGTCCGACTCATGGTCCGGTATGGGAAGAAGAGATTCCACGTGTCGTTGATATGTACGATAAGCTGAGCCGTTACGAAGGTGAAGAAGGTGTGGTTATTGCTTACGGAACGATGTATGGCAATACGGAAGAGTTGGCTGAAGCTATTGCTGAAGAATTAAGTAAGGAGGGTATCAAGAATATTGTGATGTACAATGTTTCACAGACTAATCATTCATACATTCTGTCGGATATCTTCAAGTATAAGGCTCTGATTGTAGGTTGTACTACATATAATATGCATTTGTATCCTGAAATGGAATCTCTACTCAGTAAGGTAGCTGCCCGAGAAATGAAAAACCGTGTGATGGGTTACTTCGGTTCATATACTTGGGCAAGTGCTGCTGTGAAAAAACTGGGTGAATTTGCAGAGAAACTGAAATTTGAGTTGGTGGGTAATCCGGTAGAAATGAAGCAATCCATGAAGCAGGATAATTATGCTCAGGCTAAAGAACTGGCTAAAGCGATGGCTGAACGTTTGAAAGCTGATCGTAAATAAAAGAAAATACAGGCAGATTGTCGGAATAAAATTCCGGCTGTCTACCTGATAAAAGCAGAGCGCCGTATCACAATTTTTTTTCGTGATACGGCGCTTTTGTTATTGTATATTTATGACTTTTCTATAAAAGCCATAAATTAATGCATAGTTAATCCTTGGCCTGATGTACAGTAAGTTGTGGGAATGGGAATCCGATTCCTTCCTTGTTGAAAGTCTCATAAACGATGCGGTTCATGTCGAATACTACATCCCAGTAGTCACTGCTTTTAGTCCATACGCGTACCTTGATGTCTACGCTGCTGGCAGACAGAGATCCTAACCCAATGAACGGAGCCGGTGTTTGGAGGATTCGTTCATCAGCAGCGATAATGCGTTCCAGTACCGCTTTTACACGTTCGAAATCTTCTCCATATTCTACTCCGAATACCCATTCTGCCCGTCGGGTTTCCTGTTTACTGTAGTTTACGATGGCATTGCTACTCAAGGAACCGTTCGGAACATAGATAATTTTATTGTCTACCGTAGAGAGGATAGTGTGGAAAATCTGGATTTCCTTTACGGTACCGCTTGCATTCTGTCCATCAATATAGTCTCCTACCTTGAAAGGTTTGAATACCAGAATTATCAGTCCACCGGCAAAGTTGGACAGATTTCCAGAGAGTGCCATACCAATAGCAACACCGGCAGAGGCAAGAATGGCTGCAAAGCTGGTTGTCTCTACTCCCAGTTTGGCAATAATAGCAAATGCCAGAATCAGATTCAGTAGCAGGCTCAGCAGGCTTTTCAGGAAAGTCTGTACACTGATTTCAAGTTTTCGTTTTTCCAGAATCTTTGATACCAGCCGGTTAATCTGTTTAATAATGAAACGACCGATGATATAAATAAGGATAGCTCCTAAAATACTTTTACCAATCTCGATAGACCAGTCAGTCAGACGTTCAAACAAAGAGTCCCAGTCAACTTTGAACTTGGAAGAAGAAGATGCACTTAACAGTGCTGCATTCAAAAGTGTCAGTAACATAAATTCAGTTAAAAAATAATAGTTATTATCTAGTTAAATAAATAATTATTCGTCCAATATCCCTTTCCCTTGTCGGATCACTACCGGTTCGTCTTCAATACAGTTGATAACAGTTGAAGGAACTGTTCCTCCGATGCCTCCATCAATCACCAAGTCCACTTGATCACCGAATTTCTCGTCTATCAGTTCCGGGTCGGTGATGTATTCGATATCTTCATTTTCACCTAGCGGAAGTGTTGTTGTCAGAATCGGTGCATCCAATAGCTGACATATTTCCCGGATGATGTTATTGTCCGGTACACGGATACCCACTTCTTTCCGGTTCCGGAAAATTTTGGGTAAGCGGCTGTCGGCTGCCAGAATGAATGTAAAAGGACCGGGCAAGTTCCGTTTCATCAGTTTGAATGTGGCGTTATTAACGCGGGCATATTCGCTGATGTTGCTTAAGTCATAACAAATAATCGATAAATTATGTTTACGGGGGTCGATATTTTTTAGTTTGCAGATACGTTCAATGGGACGTTCTTTCAGAGCATGGCATCCGATAGCATACATGGTATCAGTAGGGTAGATAATGATTCCACCGTCGTTCAATATGTCTACGATGCGTTGCAAATCGTTAGGGTTGTTGTTTTTATTGTATAATCGTTGTATCATGTGAGGCTATTGTCGGGATATGACCCGAACAATCGCAAAAATACAAAAAAGATATGAACCCGAATGTAGAACAGTTGCTTATTTCCGTTTCTTCAGTTCTTTGGCTATCTGTCGGTGAATAGTTGCTTCTGCCGTTTTTCCACTTTTTTCCAATGCTTCGGCAAAATAACCGTGTGCACCTGCATGCTGAGGCTTCAGGCTGGTTGCTTTATCCAAGTCTGCCATAGCTTCTTCCAGTCTGTCTCTGAACAGATACAGTTTTCCCCGGTTGTAGACAGCCTTGAATTCGTTGGGGCGCTGTCGGACTGCTTCGTTCAGGCAGGCTTCGGCCTCGTCTATCCGGTCTTCATCGAACAGAGTGACTCCTTTGCGTATCCATGCTTCGGTATATTCCGGATAAAGTTCGATGGCTTTATCGAAATTGGCGATAGCGGCCCGTGCATCATGTGCCTTGAGGATACATTCATTTCCCATCAGATAGTATTCGTGTGCATATTTTTTCAGACTTTCCTGCTGCTCCCTGAGTTGTTCTTTTAACAGCTTGTTTTCTTCTTTCAATTTGCGGATAATTCCTAGCTTCTTTCTGATAAACCTCTGTATCAAAGGCTTCTCTATATCGTACCGGCTGTGGATTGCTTTAAAGAAACTGTTCAGAAAAGTATGAAAGTCCATGCTGTCGAAAGCTTTGACAGCTGCGATATACTGTTCGTCTGCCTGGGCCTGTTTCAGTGCCCGTTCTACAGCTTGGCTGTCGTTGAACCGCTGTGAGAAGGCGACTATTTCCGGTCGTACAAAAATGTCGGAACGGTTGATTTCCCGCTTTAGCTGGATACCTTCCAGTGAAGTACAGCGGCTCAATGCTACATAGGCTTGTCCACCGGCAAATACCCCTCCGGTAAAGTCGATGACTACCCGGTTGAAAGTCAGCCCTTGGCTTTTATGCACAGTGATGGCCCAAGCCAGTCGTATCGGATATTGGGTGAAAGTTCCCAGTTCCTCTTCTTCGATTTTCTTTTCTTCTTCATTGTACCGATAGCGTACGTTGCTCCAGCTTTCCCGTTCTACTTCGTATTCTGCCCCGTTTTCCGTACGTATATAAAGTGTTTCTTGGTCAGTGATGCCCACGATGGTTCCGATGGTTCCGTTTACCCATCGTTTTTCGGGGTCGTTCTTGATAAAGATAATCTGAGCACCGGGCTTGACTACCAGTTCCATCAGAGTCGGCAAGCTGTTTTCAGGGAATTCACCATGTATTTCTCCTTTTAATGTGACCGGTTCTTCCTTTAGTTTGGCCAGTTGCTGTTCGTTGATGTAGTCTACTGTATCTCTTCGGGTAGCCAGCGTGATATACAGGTCGTTTTCGTTTTGATGGACAGAACTTTGGCAACGTGTATTCAGCAGCAGGAGGTCTCTGTTCTGTACGGTGTTGGTTCGGATGCGGTTCAAGATATTGATGAATACTTCGTCTGTCTGGCGGTAAACTTTAGTCAGTTCAATGGCTACCAGTTCCATTTGTTGGAAGACAGCTGCCGAAAAGAAAAACGGGTTCGGATAGAATTTGTTTAGAATTTCCCGTTCTTCATTCTTGACTACGGGCTCCAGTTGGAAAATGTCTCCTACCAGTAATACCTGTTTTCCTCCGAAAGGTTCACGCATGTTTTTAGAGTAAGTACGCAGAATCTTATCTATGAAATCGATAATATCGGCGCGTACCATCGATATTTCGTCAATAATGACCAGTTCCAGGTTCTGGATAAGTTTCCGATGATTGGAAGTGTACTTCAGGAAGTCATAGAGTTTGCTTCCTTGAAATCTTGGATCATTGGGTAAAAGAGGATGGAAGGGGAGCTTGAAAAAGCTATGCAGAGTACTTCCTCCGGCATTGATGGCTGCAATTCCAGTCGGTGCCAGAACCACGTATTTTTTCTTGGTTACCTGGCAGACATGTTTCAGAAAGGTAGATTTTCCGGTTCCTGCTTTTCCGGTAAGGAAAACAGACTGCCGGGTATATTGAATCAGTTTCAGCGCATTCTGAAATTCTGGATTATCCGTGTCGATGGAAGTATGTGTCATAAAAATCAGGTAAAGTTTAGCAAAAATACGAATAAACGGGCAATAAAAAAAGCGGTTACATACATAACCGCTTTTTAGTGAGAGTATGAGAAGCCTCTCGGCATTTATCAGATTCTTTTTTTCTTATTAGCCTTTACTGAAGCAAACTCAGCTCAGAACGTTTCTTTTTTACCCAAATTGTCATTGAGCATTACATAACCCCAGATCATCGGATCTGCGTTAGCGATTCTGTTAAAAATCTTTTTTACCTTTTTCATAACTGTTATCCTTTCTTTTTTAATACCTGAAAAACTTGTTTTTGTTCTTGGTGGTTCTTCACGAATGACCTTGAACATTCTTTTTTACCTTAATACCTTTTATTTAAACCTTTTTCTATTCGTTAAGTCTAGTCTTTGTTTCTCCTTGTTGACGATGCAAATATACGGATTTCCTCTATATCGGGTATGTTTTGCAGCATAAACTTTGATTTAGGATCGTTTTTATTGATATAAATCAAAAATAATTGCTATAGTTTTGCGTTTGGTGAGTGAAATTGAAATTAAAATGAAATGTTTGTTTTACATAATGTTTGTTGATATGCGTTTTTGCTTTCTTGTGTAAGGAAATAAAAAAAGCGGCCTGTTATAGGTCGCTTTGTTATTACCTAAAAACCTTTTGGTTTGTCTTTTCGAATCTTAACTGATCCGAACGCTTCCCGATGGGTAGGTTACTTGCTCAATTTGTCGTTAAGCATTACGTAACCCCAAATCATCGGATCTGCGTTTGAAATCTTCTTGAAAATACTTTTTACCTTTTTCATAATTGTTACCCTTTCTTCATTTAATTAATACCTAAGTCTAATTTTTGCTTTTTTCTAGGCGATCCTCCCGGATGGCTTCGAATCTTTGTTATCTTTTTATCCTTAAAGCGGTTCTTGTTTCAGAACCTGTTGTTCATTGATTTCGATGCAAACATAGCGCCTTTTTTGATACGAAATATGTTTTTCAGCATGTTTTTTCGCTTTTATGCCCTTTTATTGATATATATCAACAAATAAGATTTTGAAAAGAACTTTGGTATGGAAATACGGACAAAGTGTCAGTTCTATGTTGTCAAACATAAAGGACAACTTGTCATCATGTTGTATTGTTTTATATATTTGTGATATTAAAATAATATCAAACTATAAGCATATGGAAGAACGTGAATTTGAATTTAAAGGAATGGTTATCAATGGATTCGTAATGATTTCTGTTATTCTTATCCTAACAGTTGTCTTTATTTTTACTTTTTTTATGAGAGAAGAACTGGGGATAGCTGCCTATGTGATTGGAATTGTTGGAATTGTCTTTACTTTCTTTCTCTGGCCGGGAATTATCCAGCTGGAGCCGAATGAAGCGCGTGCCATGGTTTTTTTCGGTACTTATAAGGGAACGTTCAGAAGAACCGGACTTTTCTGGATTAACCCGTTCATGACTGCTAAAAAACTTTCTTTACGTGCTCGTAATCTGAATGTTGACCCGATTAAAGTCAATGATAAGGTAGGAAATCCGATTCTGATAGGTCTGGTGTTGGTTTGGAAACTGAAAGATACTTATAAGGCTTTGTTTGAAATTGACTCGCAGACCATGGCCAGCAAGCCGAACGAGGTAGGTACTTCGTTGGCAGGCCGGATGAAAGCATTCGAAGATTTCGTTCGTGTACAGAGCGATGCGGCTTTACGTCAGGTAGCAGGACTCTATGCCTACGACAATAACGAAGGAGGAGAGGATGAACTGACCTTACGGAACGGTGGCAATGAAGTGAACGATCAACTGGTTCAGAAATTGAATGAGCGTTTGGCTATGGCTGGTATGGAGGTAGTAGAAGCCCGCATCAATTATTTAGCGTATGCGCCCGAGATTGCTGCCGTCATGTTGCGCCGTCAGCAGGCCAGTGCCATTATCAGTGCGCGAGAGAAGATAGTAGAAGGAGCGGTGTCGATGGTGAAGATGGCGTTGGACCGTCTGGATTCGGACGATATTGTCGAGTTGGATGAAGAAAAGAAAGCAGCTATGGTGAGCAACCTGCTGGTGGTACTTTGTGCCGATGAGCCGGCACAGCCGGTTATCAATTCCGGTACCTTGAATCATTAATCAGGCTGTAAAAGCGGAATGAGATGGCTAAGAAGGAGGTAACAAAAAGTTTTGTGCTTCGGATAGACGCCGAAATGATGGATGCCGTAGAAGCGTGGGCTGCCGACGAATTCCGTTCTACCAACGGTCAGCTTCAATGGATTATCGCTGAGGCGCTGAAGAAAAGCGGCAGGCTGAAGAAGCCGAAGAAAACAAAAGCCAAACCGGAAACGGAGGATGGCGGGAAGGAGGAAAGTGTATGAGAAATTTCTTTACATTGAACTGTAGTGGCAGCGATTTGCCTTATCGGATGTCAGATAGGATACTGGATATTGCGGGGATAGTTTTGGTTATCTTGCAGTTGCTTTTGTTTATAGGTTTATATGAATGGGATAAGGAACAACAGTGTGATGGAGTGGAAAGTCCTTCATACGCCGTGTGGATGGTGCTTGCCGTCTTGTTTTGGTTGATTGGCTTTGGGGCTTCACGGAATCCGTCTTTCGTTAATGTGCCGGTGCGGATGAATCCGAAGCGTGTAACGGTACAGAATTACTGGAAGTGTCATTTTGCCCGTTGGCTGAATATTGTTTTGCCGATGATTAATGCGACTACCTGCTGGACGGAACGGAACAGTCGTTTAGGGCTTCCTATGGAATGGGCCGGAGCATTCAATGTATTGGCTTTCACTCTTTTGGTGGTATTGGCAATCGTGGTGACCATTCAGGTTTACAGGGTCGGACGAGGCTGAATTAATGTGATAAAAAATACGTCCTCACGTTTTAACTCAAACGTGAGGACGCTTTAATTAAGACGAACGTTTGTTTTGACTGAGATGAACGTTCGTTTTTTAATAGTTTATTTATTCTGATAATCAGATTGTCATTGCTTCTTCTCAAGTTCCTGCAGACTTTCCATCTTTTTTGTTTCCAGGAATTCATAGATGCCACACAGGTGTTCTTTCACACGCTGGTGTCCGAATTCATAAACCTTGGTGACCAGTCCGTCCAGGAAGTCACGGTCGTGTGAAACTACGATGAGGGTGCCGTCGAAATCCATCAGTGCTTGTTTCAGAATATCCTTGGTCTTCATGTCCAGATGGTTGGTCGGTTCGTCCAGAATCAGCAGGTTGACCGGTTCCAACAGTAGTTTGATCATGGCCAGACGGGTACGTTCTCCACCCGAAAGTACTTTCACTTTCTTCATTGATTCCTCTGGACCTCCGAACATGAAGGCTCCCAGCAAGTCGCGGATTTTATTGCGGATTTCTCCTTTAGCCACTTCGTCAATGGTTTGGAACACAGTCAAGTTTTCGTCCAGCAGTGAAGCCTGGTTCTGTGCAAAGTAACCTATCTGTACATTGTGCCCCAGGGTTAAGGTACCGTCGTATGGAATTTCATTCATGATACATTTCACCAGTGTGGACTTTCCTTCCCCGTTTCTACCTACGAAGGCTACTTTATCTCCTCGTTCAATGGTTAGAGTCGCATTGCGGAATACGGTGTGGTTTCCATACGTTTTTCCCACTCCTTCCATAATGACCGGATAGCTTCCACTGCGTGGCGAAGGCGGGAATTTCAGGCGGAGTGCCGATGTATCTTCTTCGTCTACCTCTATCAGTTCCAGTTTTTCGAGCATTTTTACCCGGCTCTGCACTTGGAGTGTCTTGCTGTATGTACCCTTGAAACGTTCGATGAAGTCCTTGGTTTCCTGAATCATCTTCTGCTGTTCCTCGTATTGTTTCATCTGTTGTTCACGACGTTCTTTCCGGAGTACCAGGTACTGTGAATAGTTTACTTTGTAGTCATAGATACGTCCCATAGTCACTTCGATGGTACGGGTTGTGATGTTGTCTACAAATTTGCGGTCGTGACTGATGACTACTACTGCTTTGGAGCTGTTTATAAGAAAGTCTTCCAACCATTGGATGGATTCTATATCCAGGTGGTTGGTCGGTTCATCCAGCAGCAGGACATCCGGGTTCTGTAGCAGCAGTTTTGCCAGTTCGATACGCATGCGCCATCCTCCGCTGAAATCGCTGGTCGGGCGGTCGAAATCAGTACGCTCGAATCCTAGTCCCAGTAAGGCTTTCTCCACATCCTCTTCAAAATGTGTCATGTCGATGGCATAGAACTTTTCGCTCATCAGTGCCACTTTTTCTATCAGTTCCATGTAGGAGTCGCTTTCATAATCGGTACGGACAGCCAGTTCGTTATTCATCCGTTCGATTTCCGCTTCCATTTCACGTAGGTGTGCAAAAGCCATCGAGGCTTCTTCGAAAACGGTTCTCCCGTCCTCGGTCATAAGATGCTGGGGCAGGTAAGCCACTACGCAATCCTTCGGAGCCGTTACTTTTCCACGGGTAGGCTGGCGCACTCCGGCCAGAATTTTTAGGAGAGTTGATTTTCCGGCACCGTTTTTTCCCATCAGGGCGATACGGTCTTTTTCATTTATCTGGAAACTGATGTCACTGAACAGGGTGGTTCCGCCGAATTCTACGGTCAAGCCATCTACTGAAATCATATATTATATAAAAAGTGAATTGGTTGGTTATACGTCTTGTCTTTTTCGGGGACAAAGATACAAAAAATTGTCCTTCCACCGTCAGCCTTGTTATTCCTTCTGAAGGAAAAGGGCCGGAACCGGTGAAAGGACAATCCTGTCAGTTATGAAAAGCTGTCTTCCTAGGCGCTAAGCCAACAGCAGAATCAGCAGCTGTGCCGTAAGGATACGCAGGAACATTGTCAACGGATAAACTGTAGAGTAGCCTACTGCCGGAGCGTCGTTGCCTGAAACCTGGTTGGCGTATGCCAGTGCAGGGGGATCTGTATTACTACCGGCAATAAGACCCATCAGTGTGTAATAATTGATTTTATGATGCCAACGGGCCACCATTCCGATAATTACCAGTGGAATGAACGTTATCAGGAAGCCAATTCCGACGTACAATAATCCGTCACCTTCTACTACAGTCTGAACGAAATTTTCACCGGCCTTGATTCCTACGCTGGCCAGGAACAGTACCAATCCCACTTCACGCAGCATCAGGTTGGCACTCATGGTGGTATAGGTGACCAGTTTGACTTTATGACCGAAACGGCCAATCAAGATGGAGATGATAAGCGGACCACCGGCCAAACCCAATTTTACCGGGGTAGGCATGCCTGGAATAGCAATAGGCAGACTACCGAACAGGATACCACATAAGATACCGATGAAGATAGTCACGATATTCGGATGGTCCAGACGTTTCAACTGGTTACCCAATAAATTAGCTACACGTTCGATAGCATCCTGCGGACCGACCACCATGACACGGTCGCCGACCTGTAATGTCAACTGACGGGCAGCAAACAAGTCCATACCGGAACGGTTGACACGGGTTACATTTACTCCATACATGCTGCTAAAATGAAGCTCTCCCAATGTCTTTCCGTTGATGTTGGGTTGTGTAATCAGGATACGGCGTGAAACCATCGGTTTTTCCTGATAGGATGGATCGTTCCAATTTACATCTTCCACTTTCGGACCGATGAATGCCATAATGGCTTCCGAGTCATCTTCCGCACATACAATGAACATGAGGTCGCCTATATGCAAAACAGTGTTGGCATTCGGAGTGTTCATGTGTCCTTCCTGAATGATGCGTGTACATACGAAATCTCGTGCCAGAAATGTCTGAACCTGTAACAGATTTTTTCCATTCAGTGCCGTATTCTCCACCCGTAATGAAATAGTATACGGTTTCAGATGCGGATTGGCTTCCTCGCCGCGTTGGATTTCTTCCGATTCCTGAGTCAGATTGACACGACAGATAAACCGGATGACAATGAGGGAGAGGATGATACCCATTACTCCCAACGGATAGGCACAGGCATATCCCATCGCAATTTCAGGTCCCTGGTAGCTAAGCTGCTGCAACGCTTCATTGGCAGCACCGAGTCCCGGGGTATTGGTTACTGCTCCACATAGAATACCTACCATCATGGGCAGTTCTACCCGTCCCTGCAATGCATAATACATGACCAGAGCTACTGTAATATTCAGTGCCACGATACCTACTGCGAGCAGATTCATTGTGATACCTCCTTTCTTGAAAGAAGAGAAGAACGAAGGACCGACCTGCAGACCGATACAGAACACGAATAAAATTAAGCCAAAATCCTGTAGGAAAGAAAGAATAGCCGGATTTCCCGTGAAGCCGAAATGTCCGACCAGGATTCCTACGAACAGGACAAAAGTTACTCCTAGCGAAATGCCGAAGAACTTGATTTTTCCTAA
>ULTX01015353.1_pt1 | contig 18692 bp, 14 predicted proteins | sample 1958041 | NCBI WGS metagenome assembly ULTX01 (sample SAMEA4835747, study PRJEB28245) | human gut metagenome | biome: gut microbiome; material: fecal sample | place: Denmark | collected 2008
ATCTGGCAAAATGGAGTCAACCTATTTCAGGACAACACATTCTAATTTTTAATTGAACTAAAGTGAAACTTATCTTTCACCATATATCGCTGATTATCAGCGCAGATTTTCCTGTTGAAAGCGTGAACCCATTTTTCCCTTTTTCTATTTTTATCCGTGTGAATCCGCCCATTCAGCGTCGTCCGCGTATCCATCTTTCACCCACGTTATTCATTTCCAATTATTCACTTTTCATTCTCAAAGTGCCACTTGGCGACCGTAACTACCTACTTTAGCCGCGTCATGTAGGTAGTTAGCCGGCGTAACAAGCCATGCTGTCGGACGTAACAAGCAATGCTGTCGGACGTAACAAGCAATGTCGCCGAGATTAACAAGCAATGCCGCCGGGTTGTGAAAGGAAAGCCGACGGGTATTACAAGCAATCTCCACGAGTATTGCATGTAATTCCCACGAGTATTGCTTGCAATTTCCACGAGTATTGCTTGCAACTTTCCTCAGGCACGGATTACACGGAAAGACACAGAGAAAGAAGAAAAATGATCTGTGAACTTCCGTGCAATCCGTGCCTGAAAGGAAAGCGGTTCCTTAATTTGACACACCCTCCATATAATTCCCGTAACTAAAGAAATATGGTTCCCTGACCGGGAAAAATCAGAAAGGATAGCCCACGGCAAAATGGAAGGCGAAGTCGCGGCTGAAATCGGGATGGATAATGGGATAACGCTCTGCCCCCTGGGCGGGATTGACCGCCTTCATGCCTCCATCGAAACGCAACACGAAAAAGTCCAGATCGAGGCGCAATCCCAATCCGTATGCCACCGCTATCTGCTTATAGAACTTGTTAAAGCGGAACTGCCCTCCGGGCTGGTCCTTATAATCACGCAACGTCCAGATGTTTCCGGCATCGACAAACACCGCGCCCCGGAACTTCCAGAACAGGCGGGTGCGATATTCGATGCTGGCATCGAGCTTGATGTCGCCGGTCTGATTCAGAAAATTGCCGTCGCCGGGAAAGGTACCAGGGCCTAAATCGCGCACCGACCAACCGCGTACACTGTTGGCGCCTCCCGAAAAATAACGTTTCTCCAACGGAACCACGGTGGCATTTCCATAGGGCACTGCTATGCCTCCGCCAATATGGAAAGCCAAGGAATTGCGATTGTCAATCACGATGTTCTTGGCATAGTCGATGTCACCCTTCACATACTGGGCAAACGGGATATTGAGCAACGTGTATTCACCGTTCTCATTCTTTTTCATGCCTACCGTGCGTCCCAACAGGTATAACAGATTGCCCGCCGACTCGATATTGAAACGTACCGAATACGAGTCGCCTATCAAGGTATTGTTCATCAAGGCACGCCCCGCACTGTTGTAAACGAAGCTATAGCCTGTGCGGACTATCAGCCGGTCTTCGTAGTTGTACTTCAGGATATAGTTCTCATCTTTTTCCAAGTATTGCTCTTCGAATTCCTGCGAAATCCAAGGCATATAGAGGTAATTGATATCGAGCAAATCGATGCGATGCTGCATGTTACTGCGCTGCATGCCCCATTTATAGCTCCAACTGCCCGAAGCAATGATCCGGGTGAATTCGGGACGGAACTGATAATTGTATTGCAGGCCGAACTCCGTACTGGCCCTGATCTTCCTCCGGAAATCGGACGACAGGAACGGGAAAAGGAAACGTGGGAAGTTGATGGTTGTCTCGGCACCGAGTTCCGTATAGTCTTCGTCACGATAACTGCCCTGCAAACCGGATACAGCCTCGTAGGCTCCACGCAACTTGACCATAAACAATTCCGACCCCTTAAACAAGTTCCGGTGCTGGAAGGAGACAGAAGCGGCCGCACCCAGGTCGCCCGCGGAATTGGTGCCCTCCAGCTCGAACGCAACGGACTGCTGCTTACTCTTAGTCAGCATCACGTACGTATTCAGAAAAGAACTGTCGTTCCGCTGCACCTCAAAAAAACGGATATTGGTATATTTCAACGCCTGCAAACGCCCGAAATTGGAATAAGTGCGCTGCACGTCGTGTTCATTGTACAAATGTCCCGGCGCAAAATGCAAACAGTTGAGCAGAACCTGAGGACGCAGAGACAACTTGTCTTTGTAATAGATCGGGTAGCCCTTATAGTGGATTGAATCGTTCACCTCGATGCTGCTCAAGGCAGATGACTGCAACACATTGTAATCGGTAACGAAGCTGACCTTATCGATTGTATATTGCGGGTGTGGCTGCGACGGCGCATCTGCGCTTCCTTTATACAAAGCCAGGTGCAGGGTCAGGTCCACTTTAAAGGAATTTTTTACGGTGTCTGCCGTATAAGTCAGATAATCTTTATTGAACTTGTAGTATCCGTGACGCAGCAGGTTGTCGGTGATGCGTTGCCTCTCCACGTCGAGCAGGTTCACGTCCAGCAGCATTCCTTCTTTCAGATACGTATCTGCCGAATCCAGCTTCATGTATTCCCACACCTTCTCATCAGGAATATCATAATTCAAAGTCCGCACCCGATAAGGCTTGCCCGTCGTCACTCGATATGTCAGCTTAACCTTTTTCCCCTTGAACTGCGGAACTGCTGCCACAGTGGCACCCATGTACCCCATGTTGCGGACAGCCTTTTCGATTTCACCCTTTGTACGATCCGCCTCTTCCGCGCTGTATATGACCGGCGCATCCCCTATCCTACGCAACATACGGTTGATCCAGCGCGTACTGTCGCGCCCGGACATGTTATAAATATAGAGTTGGGTCTTTACCAGACTGAACCATTTGGAATTGGGATTTTGCCGGATGAAAAACGTCAGATCGGAAGGCTTTACCTCCTTGTTGTCGGTATGAATGTGCACTTCATCCAGCAAATACGAACCCTCCGGAACATACCTGGTGGAAGAACACGAAACCAGCAACAGGGCAATAACGGCAAACAATGCAAGGCGTAAGTATTTATTCATTCCCGGACTTTATCAAAGTGGCGCATTAAACAAGCACAAATATAGTACATTTTTTTCATATTCGGGATAAAAACGACAGAAGAGTTCTGAGTTTTTGATTATCTAAAAATTATCGTGTATTTTTGTCCGGGATTCAAGTTGACGGGTTGACAAGGTGACGAGTTGACAAGGCGTTTCAAGCAGCACACTGTATCAGGCAGGACGTTCCGGCCTTGTAGCCTTGTTGACTGAGCCTTGTCAACTAATAAGCCGAACACTTGAAAAACTTAAATCAATAAGATAAAAAATGGCATTAAGCAAGAACCGCATCAAATACATCCATTCGTTGGATTTGAAAAAAAAGCGCAAAGAGGAAAATGTATTTTTAGCCGAAGGCCCCAAGCTTGTAGGAGACTTGCTGGGACACTTCCATTGTCGGTTCCTGATAGGCACCCACGAATGGATTGCATCGCAAAAGCACCTGGCAGCAGAGGACATCACAGAAGTGACGGAAGAGGAACTTTCGCGTGCCAGCCTGCAAAAAGCTCCCCAACAGGTACTGGCCGTCTTCGACCAGCCGCAAACGTCCATCGACCCTATGGTCGTGCAACGTTCCCTCTGCCTGGCTCTCGATGACGTTCAGGATCCGGGAAATTTAGGAACCATCGTACGTCTGGCCGACTGGTTCGGCATAGAAGACATCTTCTGTTCGCCCAACTCGGCCGACATCTACAATCCGAAAGCCATACAGGCTACCATGGGAGGAATTGCACGGGTCAGGGTTCACTACACCCCGCTTCCGGAGCTTCTGCAACCGCTAAAAGACGTGCCCGTGTTCGGCACCTTCCTGGACGGGGAAAACATATACGGGCAACCGCTGTCGGACCACGGACTTATCATCATGGGGAACGAAGGAAAAGGAATCAGCCGCGAAGTAGAGCGACTCGTCAACCGGAAACTGTATATACCCAATTATCCTGCCAACCGCGCTACCTCCGAATCGCTGAACGTAGCCATCGCTACAGCAGTCGTCTGCGCCGAGTTCCGGCGACAGGCTGCATGGCCTTGAAGTCGAAAGGGTAAAGCAAATAAGGCACCAACCCGCCCTCACTGCCTTCCGGGAATAAACTGATCACTCCCGGAAGCCATTCCACGTCTTCGGGTTCACCCTCCAGCGGAAAAACCCGAACGACATATCCATCCTCGACTTCCACCACATGTTGCCTCAGATAACCGGCATCGGGCAGAAACACATAATGGGAAGCATATCTCTTCATTATTTCTCCTTGGCTTTCAACGGAACGAGCTGTTGCTTCTTCAAGCCGTTATTTGGCAGTTTCTGACGTCTGTCCGAATTCGATGTCGAAGTCTTCCGTACCGACGATGCCCCGCTCTCGCCCGGACGAGGACGGGTACGGACCTTCTGTTCCTGAGGCTGCACAGCCTCTTGTTTGTCCGGAACAGTACCGGCTTTCGTTACACTGTCCTTCCGCAACGAATCGGCACGCAACGAATCGGCCTGCAACGTATCGCTTGCCGCAACGACCAACGAATCTTTTGCATGATAGCGCATCAGCGAAATCCGGTCGAGCAACAGAGGGGAAGAAACATCCTGCCGCGGATCATATACGAAACCGCGCACTTCCTTTATCTTACCCAACGTATCGGCATAGAGGGTCAGCGTATGCGTGCCGGGGCTCAGAATGCGTTGCACTCCACTGACAATGGTATCTTTGAGATATACCACCTGCATCCCCATAACCGGCATCAGCTGTGGATCGACCTTTTTCTCCGACCAATTGAAACGCACGCTCCAACGCAATGTATCGCGACTCTTGAAATTGGAATCGGAAGGTATCTGAAAGGTGAGCTTATTGTCCAACGGCATCCCCGTCAACTGATAAATGCGCTGTCCGAACCACACATCCACACTGTCGCCCGGACGTGATTCCTTCGGACGGTCTTCCCGCAAGGCTATCAGATGGTTTATCCCGTCTCTCTCGGCCTTCAAGCGCTGGTTAACCTTCTCATACACTTTTGTCAGCGCTTCCGGATTGCGGGCAAACCAAACCATCGACGAATCGAACTGTGCCTGGGTAATGCCATACTTCTTAAAGACAGACTCGATATACAATACCTTCTTATAAGAATCATTGTACGGAATATCCTCGCCCATTGCCTTGGCTATGTGATAATCATAAAGCACGTTCTCCATTTCGGCATCGGTCAATACCGTATCCGGCCTTTCCACCTGACACGCAGCCAGACAGAAGGCAGACAGAACAATGCTATACCATCGAATCCGAATCATTCCTTTCCTGATTTTGTCGTCACAGCATGATAAGCTTCATTCAAGTATTTGCTGTAGAACAGCAGCAATGCAATGATGCCGCAACTGATGGCCGCATCAGCAAAATTGAATATAGGACTGAAAAATATAAAATGATCTCCTCCTATGAACGGCATCCATTGTGGCCAGTCGGTTTCGATAATGGGGAAATAGAACATATCGACCACCTTACCGTAAAACAAAGGAGCATATCCGCCCTCTGCCGGCATGAAAGACGCAATCTGTGCATGGGTACTTTCATTGAATATGACCCCATAAAAAACGCTGTCGATAATGTTCCCCAAGGCACCCGTCAGAATCAATGAGATGCAGACAATGAAACCCGTCTTCATCCCATGCTTCACAAACTTATACAGGAACCACCCGATCAATGCCACTGCAACAATGCGGAAGGAAGTCAAAAACAGCTTTCCGAATATCTCCATACCGAAAGCCATCCCGTTATTCTCGGTAAAGTAGATATAGAACCAGTCTGTCACCCGGATGCTCTCATGCCAATACATGTGAGTCTTGATCCAGACTTTGATAAGCTGGTCTATAATCAATACCGAGAATATAACGAGCAAGGCTATACGGCCTTTCGTAAGAAACTTACTCATTTATTTCTTTCCGTTGTTTTTAGCTTCAATACTCAACGTTGCATGAGGTACGGCACGCAGACGCTCTGCGGGAATCAATTTGCCCGTCTCACGGCAAATACCGTAGGTCTTGTTCTCGATACGTACCAATGCAGCCTGCAGCCCTTGAATAAACTTCAACTGACGCTGAGCCAGACGTGTTGTTTCCTCCTTTGACAACGTATTGGCACCTTCCTCCAGCACTTTATAAGTGGGCGAAGTGTCATCCGTATCATTTCCATCGGCACCTGTCAGACTTGCTTTCAGCATATCATAATCGCGCTGTGCCAATTCCAGCTTTTCCATTATAATGGCACGGAATTCTTCCAATTCAGCATCTGAATATCTTGTCTTTTCTGCCATAGCTTTAGAATTTTATTTGGGTTCTTCTGATTTCGATTTTCCAATATATTGTTAAGCTTTAGACGCTTCTTTTTCTACACTTACGTACAGGGAGAAATCGTCGAAGTTCAACTCCGTTCCGTTTTCTACCTCATCGGCAAGTGTAAGCGAGGTACCTAAAACCTGGTTACAAATATAGTCTTTATATTCGGTTACCGCATCATCTGTCTGCTGATTTTTTGATAGGGTGATCCGAATTTTATCTGTTATTTCAAATCCGCTCGACTTACGCAGATTCTGAATACGGTTTACCAATTCACGGGCCACGCCTTCACGACGAAGTTCTTCGGTCACTGTCACTTCCAAAGCAACAGTCAGCTTGCCCTCGTTGGCTACCAACCAGCCGGGAATATCTTCGCTGAAGATTTCTACATCGCTCGTTTCGATAACAGCATCGCCGCCATCCAGATGGAAGGTGTACGATCCGTTCTTTTCCAGTTCGGCAATAGCCTCCTGCGACATTTCGGCTACTTGCGCAGCCACAGCCTTCATCTGCTTGCCAAACTTCGGACCAAGTTTCTTGAAATCGCATTTCACCCTCTTGACCAGCACTCCGGCAGCACCATCCACGAACTTGATCTCCTTCACGTTGACCTCGTTCATAATAAGCGATTTCACGGCTTCGATGTGGGCACGTTGTTCCTCATCCACTACCGGAATCATAATGCACTGTAGCGGCTGACGCACCTTGATGTTCACCTTACGACGCAGAGCCAACACCATCGAAGTAACGTCCTGAGCCATCTGCATACGGGCTTCTAATTCCTTGTCAATCATGCCTTCCTGACATACCGGGAATTTGGCCAAGTGCACGGAAACCACGTTGTCGCGTCCTGTGACGGCAATCAGATCCATGTAGAGCATATCGGCATAGAAAGGAGCGATAGGAGCCATCAGTTTGGCAACAGTCTCCAGACAGGTATATAGCGTCTGATAAGCCGACAACTTGTCTTGGGTAAACTCTCCACCCCAGAAACGCTTACGATTCAGACGGACGTACCAGTTGGACAGGTTGTCATTCACAAAATCAGAAATCAGACGCCCTGCCCGTGTCGGCTCGTAGTCATTGTAGCATGCGTCCACATTCTTAATCAACGTGTTCAGTACGGAAAGGATCCAGCGGTCAATCTCCGGACGTTCTGCCATCGGCACGTCAGCTTCCTTATACTCAAATCCGTCCACATTGGCATAAAGAGCAAAGAAAGAATATGTATTATAGAGCGTGCCGAAGAACTTACGGCGTACTTCTTCCACTCCTTCCACATCGAACTTCAGGTTGTCCCACGGCGACGAATTGGTAATCATATACCAGCGCAGAGGATCGGAACCGTATTTCTCGATGGTCGTAAACGGATCGACCGCATTGCCCAGACGTTTCGACATCTTATTGCCATTCTTGTCAAGAACCAGACCATTGGAAATGACGGTCTTATAGGCCACGCTATCGAATACCATCGTTGCAATGGCATGCAACGTAAAGAACCAGCCACGCGTCTGATCGACACCTTCGGCAATGAAGTCTGCCGGATAGACCTGATGCGTATCAAGCAGTTCCTTGTTCTCGAACGGATAGTGAATCTGCGCATAAGGCATGGAACCGGAATCGAACCATACGTCTATCAAGTCCGATTCACGCTTCATGGGCTGACCGTCCTTCGAAACCAGAATAATCTCATCGACATACGGACGATGCAAATCTATTTTGTCATAATTTTCTTTGGTATATACGCCCGGCACAAAGCCTTTTTCCTTGTAGGGATTGCTCTTCATCACACCGGCTGCTACTGCCTTTTCGACCTCGGCATAGAGTTCTTCAACCGACTCGATGCACTTTTCTTCCGTGCCATCCTCGGTACGCCAGATTGGAAGCGGAGTACCCCAATAGCGCGAACGGCTCAGGTTCCAGTCGTTCAGATTCTCCAACCACTTGCCGAAACGTCCTGTACCGGTGCTTTCCGGTTTCCAGTTGATGGTTTTGTTCAATTCCATCATGCGCTCCTTGCAGGCCGTACTGCGGATGAACCAGCTGTCCAGCGGATAGTAGAGCACCGGTTTGTCTGTACGCCAGCAATGCGGATAGTTGTGAACATGTTTCTCGATCTTGAATGCCTGATTGGCGGCTTTCATCATCATACAAATATAGAAGTCGAGCGACTCGGCTGCCTGCGCTGCCTTTTCGTCGTACTTGCCATCTACGGTAAATTGCGGGTCGTAAGCGTTTTTCACCCAACGGCCCTGATATTCCTTGTAGGCTTCCACATCGACACATTCGGCCACAAACTTCTCGTCTAATTCGTCCAACAGGTAGAACTTACCGGTCAGATCGACCATCGGACGGGTTTCGCCACGCTTGTTGATCATGAACAGTGAAGGAATGCCGGCTGCACGCGCCACGTTGGCATCGTCGGCACCAAAAGTCGGTGCGATGTGCACGATACCCGTACCGTCTTCGGTCGTCACATAGTCGCCGGGGATGACCCGGAATGCCTTGGCCGATGCTTCACGCCAATTACCGTTCTCATCCAGTTCGGTCGGTTTCACCCACGGAATCAGTTGTTCGTACTCCATACCGACCAGGTCTGTACCTTTGTACTCGCCGACGACCTTGAACGGGATCAGCTTATCACCGGGCTTATAATCCTCTAATGCAAGGCCTTCCGCCTTTTTATTAAAGTGTGCATAGAGCAGAGCCTTGGCCAAAACGACCGTCATCTTTTCGCCCGTATAGCCATTGTATGTCTGAACGGCTACATAGTCGATCTTCGGCCCCACGCAGAGAGCCGTATTGCTGGGCAATGTCCACGGAGTAGTAGTCCATGCTATGAAGTAAGGAGTTCCCCACGCTGCCATTTCGGGTTTCGGGTTCTTCATTTTGAACTGACCGACCACCGTCAGGTCCTTCACGTCGCGATAGCATCCCGGCTGATTCAGCTCGTGCGAGCTCAAGCCGGTACCGGCAGCAGGCGAATATGGCTGAATGGTATATCCCTTATAGAGAAGTCCTTTCTTGTACAGTTGCTTCAGAAGCCACCATAGCGTCTCGATGTAGCGATTGTCGTAGGTGATATAAGGATCTTTCATGTCCACCCAATATCCCATTTTGTGCGTCAGGTCTTCCCATTCCTTCGTGAATTTCATCACGTCCTTACGGCAGGCGGCATTGTAGTCGGCCACGGAGATGGTCTTTCCGATATCTTCCTTCGTGATGCCCAATGCCTTTTCCACACCCAGTTCGACAGGAAGTCCATGAGTATCCCATCCGGCCTTACGTTTTACCTGGAAGCCCTTCATCGTCTTGTAACGGCAGAAAATATCTTTAATGGAACGAGCCATTACGTGGTGAATACCCGGCATACCGTTGGCCGAGGGAGGTCCTTCAAAAAATACGAAGGAAGGACATCCTTCACGTTCTGTCATACTCTTGGCGAAAACCTGGTTTTCGTCCCATTTCTTCAATACTTCTTTGTTCACTTCCGAAAGGTCGAACTTCGAATATTCGGCAAACTTCTTACTCATATCTTAAATGTCTCCTAAATACACTTTTATTTTTAAGGGCGCAAATTTATAAAAAAGTTGGATAAAACCGTGCTTTTAAGATTGTTTATTTCTTCAAGCCTGCAGTTTCCGATACTCTCCCGGAGTGTATCCGACGTTTTTCTTGAAGATGCGGTTGAAGTGTTGCGAGTATTGGAATCCCAGTTCGTAAGCAATCTGACTGACCGTCTTTCCCGTACCGACAATCAGCTCCTTGGCCTGGTCTATCAGTTTGGTCTGTATGTATTCCTGCGGTGTCTTCCCCGTCTCTTTTTTCACCAGATCGCCGAAGTAATTCGGTGACAAAAAGACTTTTTCGGCAAAATATTTAACGGATGGAAGTCCCTCGGTCTGCGGCTTGTCACTTTGGAAATACTCGTCAAGCAAATCTTCGAAGCGCACCAATACGTCCTTGTTCGCTACCGAACGGGTTGTGAACTGACGTTCGTAGAAGCGCATGCAATAGTCCAGCAGTAGCTCGATATTTTTCGAAATCAAGCGTTTGCTATGTCTGTCTATGGGGTGGTTCAGTTCCATCTGTATCTTGTTCAGACAGTCCAGAAAGACCGAACGTTCTTCATCGGACAGATGAAGCGCTTCGTTCGAACTGTAAGAGAAGAAAGTATAATGCCTGATTTCCTGCCCCAACGAGGTTCCCTTTATCAGGTCGGGATGGAAAAGCAAGCCATAGGCATTCAGCGGCGCCCCTTCTTCCAAGTACGTCTCTACGACCTGTCCCGGAGCAAAACTGGTCACCGTACCTTCCTGATAATCATAAGTCTGTCTGCCATAACGGATGTCTCCGCACCGCGTCTGTTTCAGGAAAAGGGCATACACACCATAATTCAACACGAAATGATCCGGACGACGGGTTGCCTTCGACAGATCAACCACACTGACAAGCGGATGCAACGTCTCCAGTCCGAACAAGTCGTTGTATTGTTCCACCCTATCCAACTTTATCACATCTTTCATACCCATACATGTTTACTCAACTTTCGCAAGCTCAAGTTGCAGTTGACGAGTAACAAGTTGACGAGTTGACAAGGCGTTTGTAACGAGCCGTCTCAAGCGACACTTTATCAAACAGGGTATTCCGAGCCTTGTAAACTTACTGACTAAAGCCTTGTCAACTAATAAGTTGAGCACTTGCAAAACTTAAAATGTTTACTTAAATTTTCAGTTAATATTCTTTTGAGAGTTAAGAAGTTATTGCTTCAACACACACATTCTTCACTTTCCCCACAAAAATAAGCAAATTAACCGCAAACGAGATGCCAGACACGACAAAATCTGTAAGATGGTTACAACGAACCGTAATACATTCACAGCTTCAGCACGAATATCCGGCTACTTTTGCCGAAGATTCTAAAATGATAAATCGATATGAACCTCAACGACTTTCTGTCTTACGTAAAGACCCGCCAGGCCCTCAATACACCTGACATTTTTAAATTCATGAACGAGATGAGCGACGAAGCCCGCCGCATCACTTTCCAACTGAACACAGCCTACCACACTCCCGAAGAAGTACGCCGGCTGCTTTCCGAACTGTTCGGTTACACGGTGCCTGCCTCGCTGCGGGTATTTCCTCCTTTCTACACCGACTTCGGCAAAAACATCAGCGTCGGCGAAAACGTATTCATCAATGCCTGCTGCCACTTCCAGGACCACGGCGGGGTCACCTTGGGCGACGGATGCCAGATAGGCCACAACGTCGTTTTCGCTACCCTGAACCACGGACTGGCACCCGAAGACAGGGCATTCACTTATCCGGCTCCCATCGTGCTCGAACGGAATGTCTGGGTAGGCTCCAACGCCACTATCCTCCAGGGAGTGACCATCGGCGAGAATGCCGTTGTAGCAGCCGGTGCGGTAGTGACACGCGACGTACCGGCCAATACCATCGTAGGCGGCGTGCCGGCCAAATTCATCCGGAAGATATAATCCGTTTGACGCAAGCCTTGAGCTTGCAAATTGAGAATCCGGGAATTGAGTTAAAAAGGTGGCTCTTTTCCTTAAAGCCTGTTATAAATCAACGGAATAAGAAGCAATTATTTGGAGTTTCACGCAAAAGGCGTACCTTTGCAGCGTGTTTTTCATAGTATTAGATTTAAGGTTAACAAGAAAGATTGGCTGTCTGGGATAGATAGCCTTTTTTTTGCTCCTAAATCTTTTCCTTGTCTATAGCGTTTTTACGGTGCAAAGATCCACAATCCACAGAATTGAGGCATCCGCCATTCCATCGGACAGAAATCAGAGACAAGCAATACGTCCAGAATCCTTTCCAGTATCCGACATTTTTTTCCTTTGTTTTAAAAAGCCTTTTTATTAATTTTGTGGTATGAAATTCCTCAGGACACATATTGTCATCATCTGTGCCATAGTTACCCTGATTGCAGTCGGGAGCTATGAGGGTTATTGGATTCTCCGTCTGTACCATACAGAAAGAAAATCAGTCGAGTCAATTATCCGCTCTTCCGTCACAGGAGCGGATGTAGAGGAGTATCTTGACCGAATGATGCAAAAGATGGGGCAGCAAGATACATTGTATATATCCTCTCCTCTTCCTGCCAGGAAGTCGAGAATAGTGTCCATGTCGTTGGATTCCTTAAGTGGCCATATCAGTAAAGTCAGCGTGTACAAGATAGATAAATCCAGCCTTCCTGTGGCTTACGGCAATGACAGACCGGACGTGGACAAGGTGCAGGACTTGTTGCAAGCCTATCTGGACAGTGCAGGACTTGATATAGCGTGTCGTTTAGTGTATGAAGAAATGGGGGACGAAGGTATCCTTCCTCCCGGCACGCAGGAGGTGGCTCACCAATCCAAGGAAGGCACAGTCATACTTACGGTACCTTCCAACGTCAACGATGGACAATACAAAGTGTTTTCCGCTTCACTTTCAGGGTATATTGCAGGCAGAATATCCGGTGTAATGGCTATCTCTGCAGGTATATTGCTGATTATCATTCTGTCCTTCTTCATGATGAACCTGACAATCAAAAGACGGCGTCGGTTGGAGGAAATAAAAAACGACTTCACCCAGAATATTACCCATGAACTGAAAACCCCGATTGCCGTAGCCTACGCCGCAAGCGACACACTGCTGGAATACACCCTCGGAGAGAACCCTGTAAAGCGCAAGAAGTATCTGGGTATTATAAAGGACCAGCTCGACAAACTGGGTGGAATGGTAGAAATGATTCTGTCAACAACGATGGAAAACCGTTCTGGACTCAAATTGGACTACTCGACAACTTCGGTCAAAAGCATGTTGGAAAATGCCGTATTCCAAATCAAAATAAAGGCAGAGAAGCCATGCGACATCACTGTATCTGTCATTCCTGACAACCTTGAAATAACAATAGACCGGAAACTCATGTTCAGTGTCATTCTGACGATACTTGACAATGCCTTGAAATATTCCGGTGACAGCGTGAAGATCTCGGTAAAAGCATACCCTCACAAAGGGAAAACTGTCATATCCCTATCCGACAATGGCTTTGGAATCGCTCCGTCCGACCAGAAGCACATATTCGAAAAATTCTATAGGGTCCCGACGGGCAACCGGCATGATGTAAAAGGGTACGGGATAGGGCTTTTCTTTGCGAAAAGCATTGTGGAAAAGCATGGAGGTAGAATAACTGTATCCAGTGAACTGGGAAAAGGCAGTTCGTTCATAATAGAATTGTAGTATGAAGAAGATTTCTGTGTTGCTTGTGGAAGATGAACCTACATTGGCTGGAATCATCAAGGATGCCCTTGAGGAAGAGGACTTCACTGTCTGTATCGCCTACGACGGAGTCTCGGGATTGGACATGTTTGTCCAACAGAGGCCGGACATCATTGTGTCTGACGTCATGATGCCAAAGCTGTCAGGTTTTGAAATGGTTCAAAAAATACGGCAGACCGATGACCATACCCCTATACTGTTTCTTACAGCAAAGACTTCGGTGGATGATGTGGTCGAGGGATTCGAGACTGGCGGCAATGATTATCTGAAAAAGCCGTTCGGGATGAAGGAACTGGTCATAAGAATCCGCTCCCTTCTCGGAATGGTCGGGACGACGAGTCTCCCCAAAAGTAATTCCAAGGCAGAGTTTACAATTGGAAATTATTTGTTCGTACCTGCCAGACGACTTCTGACTTATCTGCCCGATGGGGAAAAGACGGAACTCCCCAACCGGGAGAGCGAAATCCTTGAACGCCTGTGCGCCAAAGGAAATCATATACTCCCGGCAAAAGAAATATTGCTTGATCTATGGGGAGATGATGATTTCTTCAGCACACGGAGTTTCCAGGTCCTGATCTCAAGGTTACGACATCGGTTGTCGAAAGATCCGGAAATCAGTATCGTGAATCTCAAGGGAGAGGGCTACAAACTGATCTGCGGTACAGACTAAATCTGGATGCTGCATTGCAACATGACTTCCCGAGACCTGAGATAGGTCAGAGTGTACGACTGTATGGTAGCAGATATCGATACGTGCCTGTATTCAGAGGTACCGATGATATTGTTTCCAAGCAACGAAATTTCCCATCTGTCCTTTTTATAGTGCAATGACACGTCACAGAAATAATTCAGGCCGAATCCTTTGTCATTGCTATGATACAATTCATTGTTTATCGTAAACATCCATCTGGAGCTGGGAATGAGATGAAAGTCCAGAAAATGAGACCAGTCTGTGATGTTACTGGATTGATTCCGGTGGCTTATTCTCATGGCGGATTTTCCTTCCACGGTCCACCAACGGAAAGGCCTGATGGAATAATCCAATGCCACAGAATAAGTATTGAGTTTCCCATCTTGAACGGTTCCGTTCAACAGATAGGTGTATTCGGTAGAATTGGCTGATCCGCTAAGACCTATACGCGTCCTGCACCAGAGGAAAGATTTGGCCAGCCTGCTCCCAAGGATATAGGTCGAGAAGCGATAAGTCCGGTCGGTAGCCTTCTGTACATAGGTGTCGGAATCCATTGTACTTTCATACAATATATTACCCGAAGAACTCACATACATGGGCCTGAGATTGAAGAACAGGCCGTTTACCGGATTCCGGTACGTATATCCGGCCGAGAGGATATGGGAATATTGTACGCCGGTGTTTCCGGTTCCTTCATACACGGAACGATAGGAAGTAAATACCGGTGTGTCGATGAGCTTAGTTCCTTCATAAGGCATAGCTGAACCCCGATAATTAAATGAGAGTTTTGACTTTGGGGAGACATCCCATTCCCAGGAAAATGAAGGCTCTATCCAGAGATGTCCGGACGAGTTTCCGTCATAATTCTGCTGCGCATAGCTGGTCTTTACAGCTCCATTGAGTCTGTGACTACCGAATGACATCTGTAGAGAAGGTTCCCAATAGGGTTGTGCAATTTGCCAACCGACTTCATTTATCTGCTGGTGCCTATAGTCGAAACCGAAGGTGTTCTTGAAAAAATGCCTTCGAATCTTTCTGCTAAAACTGAAATTGTTCCTGGTAGAGAACATATTGAGGTCCAGCAGTCGGGTAATGCCGTCCAGGGTAAGCAGCTGACCTGGCAGGTAGGTATCGCCCGTAGAGGAATTCAGTTGCCATACATTCCCCCGAGTGGTTGTGTGAGAGATATTCAGGTCTTCGGAAAGCATACGTTTATAGGGCTTGACCATCAGGTCTGTCTTGCGGTTGTTATACAGCATTTCCCCCTTGCCGGAGTTCCAGTCGGTATAGATCTTTGTGCTGCTTCTGACGTATGTGCGGTCAGTGTTGAGCGTATAGCACAATTCTCCCTTGATTTCATTCTTTTGGGCTGTCAAGTCATAATCTTCTGTGATCATCGGCATGCCGTTTATTGAGAGATAGGTGGTGGAACTCCCATTGTGTAATCTCTCCCTGTCATGAAACCCGCTCAGTTGTAGCCTGATATCGGAATTTTTACCTGTTTTCCATAACATGTTTGCTGCGAGAAGATGGCTTGCATTGAATGAGAACCGCTTTTTATCGAAGGCCGGACCGCTAATCTCAGGCAGGTTGATAAGTCCGTTTTCAGCCTGATATCCTCCAAGCTGAGTAATATCCTGCACCTCTTCGCCGATAGCTGCACCGGTATTGTTGTTCTTGTACATCATGAGTGTCTGGAATTTTTTGTTGAACCGCATCCCCAGGATTCGGTTGTTATATGTCAATTCCTCGCCTTTACCTGCATAGCCTGCTCCCAGATCTGCCACTCCCGCCCATACGGCCTTGGCATCCTCCTTCAAGACGATATTGAGGGCTGCCTGCTCACTGAAACTGATTCCTCTTAACGATTTGACATTTTGATGGTTTTCCAGTACTTGTACGTTTTTCACCTTCTCCGCCGGAATATTGTTGCTTGCAAGTGAATATTGTCCGCCCATCAGATCAAGACCTTCTATATAAAAATTGCTAATCGCTTTTCCCTGGTACTCGATAGCTCCATTGGATTTTACTTCAATACCCGGCATTTTACTGATTACATCGGCGATGGAACGATCTTGTGCCTCCTTAAAAGCTGCGACCGAATAAGTCAGCGTATCTCCGCTTTCTGATATACTTTGTGCTGTAACAGCGACTTCCCTGAGCTTGAACGCCTTTTCATGAAGAGTGAAAACAGGAGAGTTTGTAAGTTTTTCCGTCTGGATTGTCAGTGGATCAAATCCTAAATAGGTGACTGTGATATGATCTGCGGCAGACGGGACATTCAATTTGAAAAGCCCTTTCTTGTCTGTGGTGGAATATGCCAATATTTTTCCTTCCTTAGAATAAGCAACGAGGTTGGCACCTGCAAGGACTTCTCCGTCGTTTCCCTGTACTTGTCCGGATAATACGGTTTGGGCAAGGCATGGGATGGTGTATAGCCATATAAACACAATGAATACAATGAAACGCATAAGGCATTCAGTTTATGTCCAGATAATTTTTTGGAGACTGTTTTTGGTTTGTAATATCCTTGCCGCTGGCATCGGTGATTTTAACGATCCTGCCTGTTCCTGCAAGCGCATTTGCCGCAACCTCGGAATAGGTCTGCGTGGCAATTGATTTGCGTAAATCCAAGTACTTTTTCCGAGTACATTTGTTCGCCTCCTTTTTCTCGGTCAACGCTACCGTAGCGTTGTCATGAACGGTTTCCATGCCGACGCATGTGAAGTGAAATATCCCGTCCGTATCAGACGCTTCCAGGATCAGGCCGGGGAGTCCACCAAGAATATAGGGCCCGTATGGCATGGGAAGTTCTGTGGAGTACCATACGTTCCACGTTCTGCCATAGACCGATGCGATGGCCTGGTGACACTGGTAGCCGCAAACTGTTTTTGTACTATCTGTCAGTTCCCAGTGCATGTCAGGCAAATGCTCCTCATATATAAAAAGATCTAAGCCCACCTTATTGATATAGGTATATGCCTCCTTTTCAGGTGCTCCGATAAGTATTTCCAGATCGATTCTGTTAGGATACTTGGATCCGAGCTGCTTGATAGAATTCAGGATGGCGGCAATATCATCGGTCTTTTGCCTGGACTGGTAGGCTTCGTTGTACTTCCTGTAATTCGGATTGTAGAATACGGCTGTCGAGTTTCCTATGTCAAGATTCCACCTGTAAGTTTTGGGAGTCTTGTCATACAATGCATTGCAATCATAGGTTATTCTGTAGGCTGCCTTTTCCTGCGCATTCAAAAACAAGGGCAGCAACGTGAGTAAAATGATAAAAATCTTTTTCATATCTATAGTGTTTTTTTACGATGCAAAGATCCGCAATCCACTCTACAATCTTGTTCAACAGGTAATCAACTATCGTTAATTTCTATTAATCCGAACTGGATGGACAACCAATAAATCTCTGCAAGGATAGACTTCGGAAACACGCCACTCATCATTCCATTGCTGCGTCGAACTCACGCTATTCCATTCAAGAAGAATACAAAAAAGGCTGTGTCGGAACAAACTCCACTACTGATTAACCGGATTTTTGCAGATTACCCGACTGGATAATCGGAGGTTCAAGAAACCCCATCCGTATTAATCTGCGGTAAGTTCTGACACAGCCTTTATCTGCTTTGTCAATGATGACAAACTTATTCGCTCGCCTTTTGCGACTCTATGCTGCGGTTCTTCATCTTCACCTCGTACAGGTCGTGACGACGGTCCTTCAGATTGCGGACACTGCCGTAGGTGTGTAGTTCGCTCAGCAGGTCAAGATCGACGTCGGACACCAGAATCATCTCTGTATTCGGAGTAGCTTCAGCACGCTTGCCGTCGGTAGGGAAAGCAAAGTCGCACGGCGTAAATACACCCGACTGGGCATACTGGATATCCATATTGTGCACACGCGGCAAGTTGCCTACACTGCCGGCTATCACCACAAAGCACTCGTTCTCGATGGCACGGGCATGGGCACAGACCTTGACGCGGTTGAAAGCATTCTGCGTATCGGTCAGGAAAGGTACGAACAGAATCTGCATGCCCTGGTCGGCCATGATGCGCGACAGTTCGGGGAACTCCACGTCGTAGCAGATCAAGACACCGATCTTGGCACAGTCAGTCTCGAACGTCTTCAAGGTCTTACCTCCGCTCAAGCCCCAGCTCTTGATTTCGTCGGGCGTGACGTGAATCTTTTCGTACATCTCGTACGTGCCGTCGCGGCGGCAGAGGAAACCGATGTTGTACAAGCGTCCGTCTTCCTTGATAAGGGGCATGCTGCCCGTGATGATGTTGATGTTGTAGCTGATGGCCAGCTTGATGAAGCGCTCGCGTATCTCGTCGGTATAGGCAGCCAGGCCACGGATAGCTTCGGACTCGCCCTCGTTGTTGAAGCGGGCCATGAGCGGCGCGTTGAAGTATTCGGGGAAG
>ULTX01053111.1_pt1 | contig 18562 bp, 13 predicted proteins | sample 1958041 | NCBI WGS metagenome assembly ULTX01 (sample SAMEA4835747, study PRJEB28245) | human gut metagenome | biome: gut microbiome; material: fecal sample | place: Denmark | collected 2008
GTTCACTGAAGTGAATTTATGGGTCGTTAAAAACTCGTTGTACTCTTCGGTAAATGTTCTCATACTATACTGCCCTTTCCGCTGACGTAGACCTCTATCATCCGCAGCAGCACCTGAACGCTGCTTTCCATCGAAGCTTTCACCATTGTGTCGCCGTGCTCCCTTATCGCGTAGATGGATTTTATCAGATTCACGAACGTGCCCGCGTCAACGCCGGGTCTGACGTCGTTTATCAGCGACAGCCACAGTTCAGCAGTTTTTATCTGCTCGTCCGGGTCGAAAAGCACCTGCTTTTTTATGTGCTTTTTCAGCCAGAAGAAGTCCTCCACGGTCAGTCCGTTCATCAGGTCAAAATCGGAATGAAGATACTCGCTGAAGAACTCCATGAACTCGTGTGCGGACATCTTCCTGCGCCCGTTCAGCCTTGAAAGCAGCATTTTCTGCGTCTGTGCTCCCGTGTACTCGGCTACCTCAAGAATGAAATCCTCCTTCGAGCCGAAAAACATGTAGAAGCTTCCCTTGGCTATCCCAACGGCGGCGGTCAGCTTTTCAACTGACATTTTCTGCAATCCAAGTTCTTTGCTGAGACGTATCCCGGCTTGTATCAGCGCGCTGCGGATATGCTCCAATTCTTCATCGGTAAATGCGGTCGGCACATCGTTTCCTCTTTCTGTGACTGTTTTTCAATTTTCGGTCACAGGACTATATTAGCACTAACTAACTCATTTGTCAACCGGAGGGGAGAAAATTTGTCGATACCAACAGATTTTCTCCCCTCGTTTTATGCAAATCAGACAATAGCATTAATTGCTAGTCCGCAACCTTTTCGGGTCTATCACCGTCAAAAACAGAATGCTTACTACCAGCACCACCGTCTTGACCATCGGCAGGAACGCCGTAAAACAGGTGCGTATCGCGCATTGTGCAAGCCGATCAACGTCCACGCCGACCTCCATGAAAACTCCGCATATTCCCAGCGGGCACAGTATGCCGCTCATCAAAAGAATCAGTCCCATAACGATTATCGTGAGGTAGGACATTCTCCTTATCCCGCGATTCCTTGCCCATTCCCCGGCGCCGTAGTTTGTCGCGATTATCGGCTGGAGATGTTTTGCAGGAAAAGTCAATCCAAAAATCATAGTCGAGAATTATGAGGACGTCGCATGCGGCGACTAAAGCCAGCATAAGGCTTTGTATCGCGATAGGCACAGCCAGCCTTGCAAGCTGCCTGTTGAAAGTCTTTTTATCAATAGGTTCTGTCATTTGCTTTTATCTCTTTCGGTTTCCCCCATTTTTTATCTCCATGTTGTTCCTTCCTGCCTTTATTCAATATCCGCCGTCCACTCCCTGAGCGCAGCGGAAAGCCGTCGGTCTATGTCCTTTCGGGTCTGCTCGCATTCGTCTGGGTAGTCCTTCGCCGCCCTGAAAATGAACCGCAGCACGAATTTCAGTCCCACCGGAAGCGCCGCGCGCAGCAGCGATTCCGGCAGCACGAAGTGCGTTCCGTGCTCATAGGCAAGCGCTTCGTACTCGCAATTGTGCGGACGCGTTTTCAGGCGCTCGTCCATCCTGCGGACGTACTTCCCCGCCTCCCAGAAGGAATCATCATCGGCGCCGATGAGGAACAGCTTACCGTGGATATTCTCTACTTTTATCATTTCATCTTCGGAATGCTCCCTTGCCTTTTCGGAATCAATAAACAAGCATGTCGTGCGCATGAAATCGCCAGAGCCTTTCGTTTCTTCCTGTACCTTATTCCAATATTCCGGGTGCTGATATACAAACGGCATGTACGGCAGAGGCTCACCTTTCCAGGAAAGCGTTGAAGCGCCCGGGACAGGCCATTCGCCGCAGCCGTCCTTTTTTCCCTGCTCGAATCCCTGCCATATGAAGTCGCTTGCCGTAAGCCCGAAAGTCAGTGTTATATCAGGAAAATACGACGCCGCAGCGAGGGAATCCATTCCCGCCGTGCTCATTCCCATAACGCCCATCTTTCTTGTTCCGTGGGCTTTAAGCCACGCAATGGCAGCCGCGTAACGCTCCAGCGGCATGTTAACGTGGCTGTAGTTCTTTTTCCCTGGGGACATGCAGAGCGCGTTCACGCCGTTCTTATGCAGCCACTTTACTCCGCACTTCGCCATATAGTCGTTGGGGTCATCTCCGAACAATCCAAGCACCGTGCAGTCCGAACCATGCGGGTTTTCATAATATGTTCCGTAGAATCCGTCCTTTTCTATGCTGAAAAATATTTTTTTCATAAGCAGCTCCTGTAAACTAAGTTAGATGCAGCTAACTGCAACGTCAAATAAAAGGAACACAGCGTACCCCCATATAAAATAATACCACAAAATATAAAAGAAGTCAAGCGGATATTTCTATGGCAATACCGCACAAAGATTGTGCGTGTATTGCGCAGTCAGTTTTGCCAATAATACGCTTCGCTTATTGGCAAAACTCGATTTTTCGTCAGATTGTACAATGAGGAGTTGTTGACGGAAGCGATAGCGTTTTCAGCGGCGTTGGCTACCCGACCAGTAAGTTTGCGGTAAACGGCATGACCAATAGCCTTGCGCGCGAACTCGGACGCAGCGGCATACGCGTAAATGCGGTCGCACCTGGCGTTACAAGAACGGATATGGTCGCGGCGCTTCCTGCTGAGATTGTGGAGCGTATCTCCGCGCCGATACCACTGGGGCGTATCGGCGAGCCGGAGGAAGTCGCAAATGTGTTTCTGTTCCTCGCAAGCGACCTTTCCAGCTATGTCACTGGAACCGTGATCTCAGTGGACGGAGCCGCTCAGACCTGATGACCAGTCGCTCCGCTTAAATCAAAGAATTGACCGCCAGGCTCAGAGTCTGGCGGTTTTGCATATTGAACCAGGGTAATTAAAAAGCTATTCCCGCTCTTCCTTGAGACATTCCACCATGTCTATCTTTTTCAGCTTCCGCGCGGAAAGCGCAATGGACAGGACGTAGGCTGCCGCTATGAAAACGGCGCTGATCAGAAGCGTTTTTCCGGTCAGCAAAATTGACATCATTACACCGCCAGAAGCTGCGTTTGCGCGGGCTATCATGTCTGCAAGCGCAAGTCCGAATGGGATCCCCAGCGCAAATCCCACCGGCACCAGCAGGTGATTTGGAGACAGTACCAGCCGGCGTAACTCCTGGCCGCGGTAGCCGAGCACTTCCAGCGTGGAAATGCTGCGGCGGTTCTCCTCGATTATCATTCCTGAAAGCAGTATCACTACCAGTATGCATATGAGCGAGCCGATGACTTTCACGATGGAAAGGACTACCCGCGCGGTGTTAAGAGCGCTTTCGGTGCTGCGGCGGTAATCCTCCAGCGAGGCGCTTTTTCTGAGAAGCTCCGGCGGGATATTGAGAGATCCCTCGCTGATTATCACGTTGAATTCTTCCGCGTTCCTGCCTATGATCTGCGCGACGTTCGCTTTGCTGGTTATCATCAGCGAGAGCACGTCGTTTTCTACGATGTCGCTTATCGTGATGGTGGTGTGCTCCATTGATATCAGATCGTAGAATGTAAATTCATCGCCGGATTCCACGCCGAATATCCTTGCGGCGGAAGATGTCATATAGAACCCGCCGTATTCCATGGAAGCGCCGGAGATTGTTTCAGCTGTAAGCAGTGGGCAGCCCTCGTCGTATCCTATCAGATTGAACATGCTGTCAGTGCCGTCCACCCCGAAAGATACGTCCATGATACCATATCCCCCGTAGTTGTTTTCGGACTGGAAATCCCTAAAGCCGTACTCGTACTGACCGCCCATCATAGCCAGCGGGACTTTGTTGTCAAGCATATCATCGTAAGCGTCCTGATACACTCCGGCTAAAATTACCGCCATCGAAGCGACCGCGATACCGACTATCATGGTAAGGCTGCGTGAAATGTTGCCGCAAAGACTGCGAATGCCGTACAGCAGCGGAAAAGGCAGCCTGCTACGGCTCAGCATATGCGCGGTCTTTCCCTTTGCGGAGCCTTTCAGCAGCGGGACGATATCCTGTCCCAGCGCCCTTGCGAGCACTAGCAGCGCGCTTGCACCATAGGCGGTGGGAGGAATTAGCAGCGCGGCGATAAGTATTCCGACAGGCACCTGCACCTGATACACGATGTGCTCCGCAAAGCTGAACATATACAGATTGAACAGCTTCGCAAAGGGATAGCACAGCGCAAGCCCAAGGACGTCTCCGAAAACGGCGGGGATAAGCGCGTACCACATATAGTGCCGAATAAGTTCGCCCCGACGGTATCCCAGAGCCATCAGTGTGCCGATGGTCCGGCTTTCCCGCCTGACTGTCCGTCCGAGCACCATTGCTATAACCACGACAACGACCAGCATGATTATAGGGCTGTAGACTGAGAATTCTGCCTCAATGTCGGCTGCCTGGCTCAGCAGTCCTCCTGTTCTTGGGTTAGCGGATTTCCCGATGTATTCCAGTGTTCCGTACCTGCTGTAGACCGCGGCGCGGAAATCCACTTCCTGCGCCGTATCCGGATATTTCACCGAGTAGTAGCTGGAATACCCGCCTATGGAGCGCATTGTGTTTTCGCTTATTAGCGCAATGCCGAAATCGGTGCTGTTGGGGAAGCTGTCCTCGAAATTGGCGTACATCGCCGCGTAATCCGGTTTTAAGCACAGTCCGTTTATCTCGAAGTCAATTCCGGCAAGCGTTATGTAGTCGCCGACCGACAGTCCCTGAGCCTTTGCGTAGTTGTACGTCAGGAGAACACAGTTGTCCCCGCTGAGCGGCTTGCCCTCCAGAATGACCGCCTTGTTCGTTTTCTGCGTGTCTGCGAACAGCCGGACAGTCGTTTCGCCGTAAGATATATTCCGAAAGCGCTGACGTTCAAGAATAACGTTAAATTCGCTTTCTAGCGCGGTTATGTCCTGGTCGGAAATGGGCGATGAAACGGTAAACTGACCGTCCTCAAGGTCGCTTTCCTCAAACAGTCTGGTGTAAGTCCCGCTGGCAGTCCTGCTGACGGAAAACGCACCTACCCACAGCATTATGCAAAGCGCGGTCAGGAGCGAACCGGTGAGGTAAAATGACAGGTTCTTTCTCAGACCCCGAAGTATCTTCTTTTGCAGAGTCATCAGATGTCCAGCTCCTTTACCGGTTTCCTTGTGTTGATGATGTTTTCTACTATCCTGCCATCGTGAATGCGCAGGATACGGTCAGCCATGGGCGCTATGTTTTCATTGTGGGTAATCAGCAGAATGGTCGTGCGATACTTGACGTTTATTTTCTGGAGAAGCTGAAGAACGTCCCGCGAGGTCTTTGAATCCAGCGCGCCCGTAGGCTCGTCGCAGAGCAGTATCGCGGGATTCTTTATCAGCGCGCGGGCGATGGCGCAGCGCTGCTGCTGACCTCCGGAAAGCTGCTCGGGGAAGTGTGCAGCGTGCCTTTCAATTCCCAGGTCTTTCAGCAGTTCTTCAATGGAAAGCGGGGCTGCGGATATATCCCGGACTACCTTGATATTTTCCCGCACGGTGAGTTCTCCTATCAGGTTGTATGTCTGAAACACGATGCCGACCTTATTGCGTCGGTATTCCCGGAGTTCCTTTTTAGATATGGAGCTGAGATCGCAGCCGTCAACGATTATCGTGCCATCGTCCGCGCTGTCAAGCCCGCCGAGCATGTTCAGCAGTGTGCTCTTTCCCGAGCCGGAGGGACCGAGAATAACGCACATTTCACCCTTTTCAAGCTCCAGAGAAGCGTGATCCAGTGCGAAGATCGTGTTTTCTCCCTCGCCGTATTTCTTTACAACATCTTTCATCTGAATATACATTTCAGCACGTTCCTTTCCCGTTATCCGTGTTTCCGCTGAGGTAGTCGAGCATCATATCGAATATCGTCCTGAGATTCTTCTCGAACGCTTCCTGACAGAATGCGCCGCGGTTCTCTATCGCAAGGTTTACAAGCTTCGCGAAGTTTGCGATGTAAGCGTAGTCCACGTCCTCGCGCACGCCGTCCACATATTCCAGCACAAGCTTTGTGGTCTTTACAGCGTGTTCCTGGGAGAAAAACTTCCGGGTCTCCTCCATTTCCTGCATGACCGTTATGTCGTCCGGCGTGAAATGGAATGAGAACGCCGTGTCCGGACGAAACAGTTCCACATAGTACTTGTAGAACTCCGCTATCGGTATTTTGTCCCTGCCGCCGATTTTGTTTCTCAGTTCCCGCTCTGACGCGGCGTCGAAGTCGTCCATTATTTCAGCCACAAGCTGACCCTTGGTCGCGTAAAAATTGTAAAAGGTGCCTTTGGCTATGCCGACGCTCTCCGCAAGTTCGGCGACCGTTGTCTTGCGTACCCCTTTCGTCTTGAACAGCCGGAGAGCCGCTTCCTTTATCTGCCGGCTTATCTCATGGCGTTTTTTCTCGCTGAAAATTACGGGCATTATCGTTCCCTCCTGCCTAAAATGACTGTTTTGTATACGGGTCATTTACATTATACCACACTAACTCATCGTTTGTCAAGAACGGTAAACAAAAAATCAGCAGAACTTATTTCTGCAGCAGGTTATTTGACTTTTCTTCAGCGAAGCATTATAATTAAAAAAAAGATTCTGAGGTTTACGGGTGAGGGTATGGTTTTAAGGAAGCTAAAATTCAAAAAATTTTGAGTAAAATATGTAAAGCTATATTGACAATATCATTCTCGACCTTCATGATTAATTCCGGATAATGTTTCTGGTCAACAATGAGATGAACTGTCGTAATCATCAGCACGCTTTCCTGCGGGATTCATCGTCCGCCACCACATGGCGGCAGCGATCCCGGAGCCTGTCGAATAATCTGCGCATGCCGATACCGGACTTCCGCGCCTCGCCCGGGTTTAGGTTGGTTGTGACAATAAGCAGCTTGCCGGAGCAGTCAACGCGACGAACACGCCGCAAATCCACCCAAACAAAACGTTGATACGATCGTCCTTATGACGTCCTGCAAAGCTCTTCTGACAGCGACTTGCAGCCATCCTATTTGGGTTGCTCGTGCGATATGCCTTACAGCCAGACGGGCGCACGTCACCGTGCGCCCATCATTTTGTTCAGTTTTCGTCAGCGGATCATGCGCTCAGCCCGACCAGCCATCTGAGTACCGTACTGGCGTCGGCACAGTTGACCAGTCCATCACCGTTGAGGTCAATTAGCTGGAGGTTTTCGCCCGAATCAAGCCCTACTGAATAGCGCAGCAGCGCAACCGCGTCGTAAATGTCAAGAATGCCGTTGTTGTCAAAGTCGCCCTGCCTGTCGCTGTATCTGCATACCATTACTGCGTATTCACCCGGAGCGCTCATGCCCGGTATAACGGCAGTGCCGTCCTCTGCAAGCTTTACGCAGGTCTGGAATACAAGCTTGCCGTCTATCAGCTTGTAGACATTCGCGAACTCGCCTGCATACTGCTTCCGGAACGCAAACCTGATCTCGGCAGGAATATCAGCGCTTATTCTGTACTTGCAGCCCAATATGCCGCGCAGCGAACTAGTGTCAACAGAACCGGGAAGCAGCGAAAGATCGACTGCGGATACAGCAGTTATCTCTGCGCCGTCAACAAGCCAGCTTTTTGTGCTGTCGTAAACGAACTCGACCCTTATCTTCCTGTCCGCGATTGCCTTAATGACCTCCGCGGGAACTGTGGTTTCGCCGTTCATGGAAATGGTAGCACTGCCGCCGTTCTGTCTGCCAAGGTCTGCGGCAATGTCCGACCAGGTCTTCTGCTCGCCATTTATTGAGGGATTGGTTTCGGTCGTGTTATCTCTGCTGTGTGATCCTCCGCTTACATGACCGCCCGAGCTTCCGCCGCCCTTCTTGGGAGTTATAATGTAGCCGCACACCGTGCAGTACTCAGCCTGTGTGGCGGTTGCTTCGCCGCTTGAAACATGGCTCTCCGTTTCGGTAACAGCGTCGCAGTACTCGCACTTGTGCCAGTGTCCGTTCTTGTCGTATGTGTACTTTACCGACCACTTGTGGTCTGTCTTTGCAATGATCACTTCCGCAAGAGAGACCTCCGTCGCTGCAGCCTCGTCGCTGTAATACTTTGCGCAGGTTTCACATTCCCAGTACTCGACATTGCCGGTATTCTGGCAGGTAGCCTGCACGGCTGCATGGTGAACGAGCTTGCCGTGTCCCGATTTTACCGTCTTGAAAACAGCCTCGCTGGCGTTCAGTTCGTCAGTTTCCTTGAAGCGGAGATATGCGGTAACGTCCTTGAGGTGAGCCACGGTCGTGGTGTTCACGCCGCTCCATGTCGTGCCGTCAAAGCTGTATTCAACACCCTTAAGCCCGGTCTTTATCGTTGCCGTAAGTTCGCTGCCGTCGTTGGTGAATACTACGTAAAACGCAGCGGGATCGGGCGCATCCTGGTTATCCTTGGCAGTCAGGGTGATCTTAACTGTGAATGTAACGCTCTCATAATTATCCGCAGCAAGCGTGATTGTGAACGAGCCTGTCTTGCCTATATCGTCAACAGTGTTCGGACCAAGATGGAAAGTGAACTTTCCGTCAGAATAGCAGGAACCCGGAATAATTCCCGCGCTTATCGTCCCGTCCTTTTTAGTTCTGACTACGGTTACCTGCCCCATATTCTCAGGAAGTCCTGCAACGCTCACCGTTATATCCTTGTCAGTTGACCACCTGTACGAAACTCCGGTATCGGGAAGCGTTTCAGCCCCAGCCTTTTCTATCGTGAACTTCCAGCTGTCGGCGGTAAGACCGGAAACCGCCTTATAGTTGCTGCCTTCGGCAGCGTCTATCTTAAATGTATACGTTCCTGCACTGAAAGGCTCTGCTTCCTTGCCGCTCTCACCGTAATACTTTACGGTGATTTCGCCCGCGCCCGTAATGCCGGGCTTAGCCGTAACCGTGACTGCCTTTTCGGTGTTGCTGAACACCATATCCGCAGGGAGTGCAACGTTAAAGTCAGCCACCGTCAGCGCCTTCTTGCCGACTGTTACAATAAAGTCCTCAGAGTAATCATCAGGGAAATAATCAGACCCCTTATAAATGAGCCTGTATGTTATATCGCCCACAGCGTCCGCCGTATCTTCAAACCTGTTGTCTACAACGATAATTGTTTTGCCGCCGACCTCTGCATTTAACGTTCCCGTGGTATCCTCAGCGGAAACATCGTCGCCATAATAGTCATTCCTGAAAAGTATCAGCGCCTTTGTTGTGAACTCGATGTTGTCGCTATAAACAGGCTCTTTATCGCCGACGCGGTTAAGCTCAAGCTTTTTGTCGTATTTAACGGACGGTACATATGTACTGCCCCTGAACGAGGGATAGTACGCAATGCCGTTTTCCGTATCGTTCAGCCGCTTCTCCCAGATGTCGTCGGTAAAGTTCATCTTTGCAAGCGCGCCGTAAGACGTCATCTCAAGGGTTGTAAGAGCCGTGCCGCTTTCTTCTTCGGCAAATTGGCAAACCTCTTTATTGTAATAGCAATTCTTAGAGGAAGTGACGCTTATCACTCCCAATCCGTTGGCATTAGTGGTTACAGTACCGACAAAATAGCAGTCTTGCAGCTCAGAATCCTCTTTGCCAAGCGCAGCGATACCGCCGACTTGCCCATTCGTGGCTTTAACATTTGCCAGGGCAAAGCAGTTGCTGATCGTTTTGTTATTAAGACCGCAGACAGCGCCGGTATTGTTTGCACCGCCATAAATTTTTCCATCAAAGGAGCAGCCGTAAATCGTACCGTCGTTTACTGCGCAGATACCGCCGGAATAATTACTCATGCTGCTTCCGGCAGAACTGTCAATATTGCCCTTGACCGCAAGGTTAATGATAGTACCCTTGTTTGTGCCAAACAGTCCACAGGTGCTGTCGTCTGTCATGGTTACAGTATGACCGTTGCCGCTGAACATGCCGCTGAACGTACCCGTACTCAGGCTCGTCGGAATTAAATCACTAGGCGCCAGTGAACGAGCAAGGGTTATATCGTCGCCGAGAACGAAATTTTCAGACCACTTCACGTCCCACTGCCAATAGGTACGAAAAACATCTTCTGAACTGATAAGGATGTAGGACTGCCAGTCGTCCCTGCCGCCTGCGTAGGCGAAGTTATAGACATCTCCGGTAATGGGCTTAGGTTCGCCGAAGCACTTAAGGCTCATATAATAGCAGGTTTTTGTGCCGAATTTGCCGTCTTTTGCGTCGGGAGTAACAGCAACTCCCTTTCCGGCATTCCAGATATCGGGGTTGAAGCTGTCGATATTATCGCCGCAAAGGATCTCGGTTTTGTAGGAATAATTATCGCCTCTGTTGGTTATGGTATTCCCGCCATTGATAAGGTTTATCGACCCGCTTACATCCATGTCAAACCGGCAATGGCTCAATTCTGAGCTGCCGCCATAGGAAATGCCGTTGCCATATCCGCAGATACCGCCGACAATTGCAGAGCTTGTGAAACCGCTGACCTTGCCAACGCTTACGCAGTACACGACTACAGGGTCGTCACCAAACATTTCTCCGCAAATGCCGCCTATATAATCCTTACCGCTTACATCAGCCGAGTTAAAGCAGTTGGATATTGTGGCATAGTTTGTGCCGCATATACCGCCGACCTTGCCTTTACGCTGCGTGGTCGCCGATTGCTTTACTTCACCGTCAAAGGAGCAGCTATAGATCGTGCCTTCATTCTTTGCGCAGATACCGCCGATATACTCCTCGCCGGTAACTTCGCCGCTTACAGCGAGGTTCATTATCAGACCCTTGTTCGTTCCGAACAGGCCGACTAAATCATCATTATATTTCACACTGATATTACTGATGGTATGCCCGTTGCCGCTGAACTTTCCCGTAAAGGAAGTGCCGCTCTTATAGGCTATGGGACGATAATTGTTGCCGCCAAAATCGATATCTTGGGCGAGAACGTAGTTTCCGGAAAGATCATCGTCAATTTTCCTGAAATCTTCAACCGTTTCAATATACTTAAACTCCTGCCAGTCCGGGGTGGAGTCAGTGCTGAAATTATAGACTTCGACTTCTCTTGCAGCAGCAGAACCAACGCCGTTAAGGCTCGGATATGTATAGGATTTTGCCGCGAATCTGTCGGCTGCGTCTTTATCGGCTATACCTCCAATGCTGCCCACGTTCCAGACGCTGCCATCGAAGCCATCAGGGAGCGAACCGCCGCAAAGTTCGGCGGTGGTTTTGTAGTAAACTGTAGTATTATTTCTAAAACCGCCGAAAAGCTCTTTGGGGCACACATCGCTGTCGCTATAGCAGTTTTCCAGCGAAGCGCCAGGTACATTCATGACGCAAATGCCGTAACCCCTTATTACGCTGCCCTCTTCAGAGATCTTGTCTTCAGCGATCACCGCTCCTAGATTCAGGCAGGTTTTAATTTTGCCATAATTGTTGGTGTTTATTCCGCTTGCAGAGGAGGAACCCTCGAGCGTGCCGGTATTATAGCAATCCTGTACGACGCCAATACCTCTATTGATGTAAACAATACCTGCGCTGGTTGCGCCTTTTACTGACGCGTTACTAAAGCACCGACTGATAGTACCGCTGTTTTCCTTGCAGATACCGCCGAGCTGACCGTCGTTGGGGTTGGAGCATATGATAGTTCCGCTCAACACGCCGCAGCCCTCAATGGTTCCGCTGTTGAACGCGCATACTCCGCCTGCGTTCATAGTTGTTGTGATATCTATCTTCTCAAGGTAAAGGTTTTTGATCTCGCCGCTGCTGTATGAAAACAGACCCCTGTTGTCACCACCGCCGACCGTCAGATTACTTATAGTATTCCCGTTGCCGAAAAGCTTTCCGGCGAACTGGCTGTCTTTCGTTCCTATCGGCGTCCACTCTTTGCCGTCGAGGTCGATGTCGGCGGTAAGCTCAAAGTATGTATTCTCATCGGTTTTGCCGTCGTTCACCATCTTTGCAAGATTAGCAAGCTCACCGGCGGTCGATATCTGATAGGGCGCGCCCTGCGAACCGTTGCCGGCTGCAAATTCCGCCGCCGATTCAATCCATGTTTCTGCAACTGCCGTTTTCTGCGGAATGATAAACAATACCGCTGCGATTATCAGCAGCAGTCCTGTTCCGACTGAAATCAGCCGATTTCTTGTTTTTGTCATATGTACCTCCAAACGTCCGGTCTGCCGGGCAGAGCCCTTTTATCCAAATCATTACTTATATTATACTGGAATATTTTAGATTTGTCAAGAACTTCATAAGAATTTGCACCCGGATTTTACAAATTCTGTTCTGGAGCATTTCAAGCATTTTCCGGACTGCCGCTATCGGCAATTCTGATAAATAATTCCCCGGAAATCCTTTTGATTTTTGCCGATATCGGTATATAATATACTAAAGGAAAAGCCGAACAAAACGAATTATGCCCGTTCAAACTGGCGTACTCACGGGTCTGATTTTGTTACGCTGCGCCTTATTCAGCGCCCCCAAATGAGTTGATGTCATGAAATATAGCAAGCCGCAGAGCTGTGGAACCTGTCCGAACGCAGCGTCCGGAATTACTGCGCACAAGGGCGCATAGATGGCGCGTTTCTGACCGGAAAGACATGGGATATCCCTTAGAACGCGACCAGGCCCACGTGCGCCGCGACAACAAAGAAAGCACCATCCACCCTCGCTGAAATACTCGCGGACAAAATGCATAGCGATTGCAAAGGCGGTATCTATCACAAGTTACAGGTGGAGCTGACCTACAACTCCAAACAACATTGAGGGCATCCGTCTGACCGTCGGCCAGACACGTACATCTTTGAAACCAACACAATTGGCGTGCTGAAAGACGAAACCGTCAACGTGGACGACATAATTGAAACGTCCAACCACTTACGCTGCATCGACCTCATCATCGAGAACCGCAGTAAAAAGCTGTCCGAAGCGTTCACCAAGGAGCTTCACCGGGTTCTGAAATCCGGAATCTACGACAGCCGGAAAGCATGGTTCGCAGTCGGAAACTACAAGAAACATCTGAACAAGGACGGCGGCGAAATAACGGAGCTCCCGGTGGAAGTCCACGCGGGAATGCGCAGGCTGCTTTCGGGTTACGGAAACGGCCGCGTCGGGCGACTCATCATGTTCAAGGAGTGCATGCGGTTTGGCGTTGTGCCGTTCAGCAGAGACAGGCACGCTTGATGAACCCTGTCGCACATACACACCGTCTGGTCTGATCCCCAAGCTCCTCTGCGATGAAATAATGCATTTCAACAAGCTGAGTTCAAATGTTGAAAAAAGTCTTTATCATCCCTGCTCAAACCGCCTGCGCAGCTTCTCTAAAGCCTTTTTCTCTATCCGCGAAATGTAGCTCCGCGAGATTTTGAGCTGCTTCGCTATCTCACGCTGGGTCATCGCTTCGCAGACGAATCCCCTGCCGTCCCGTATCCCGTACCGTTTGCAGATTATCTCCTTTTCCCGATTGTCCAGCTCCTCATCAATGTATCTGTACAGCTTCTGCGAATTTATCCTGAGCTCCGTTTCCTCCTCAATATTCACATTGCTTGCCAGTATATCCGCTATCGTCAGAGTGTTTCCCTCGCTGTCCGTTTCAAGAGGCTCATTTATGTAGACCTCGCTTTGCTGGCGCTTTATCTTCCGAAAGTGCATTTTTATTTGGTTATCTATATGCCACCTGCGGAAACATTGCCTTATATTTCCACAGTGCCATATTCTGCGTTCTGGTGCGGCTCTGTAAAAGTAGTCGGGGCTAAGAAACCGGAGGATTCCCTGCTGTGCGCTTGTGATGGCACTACGCTTACTGACGGTGAGCGGCTGAAGGTGCTCAGGCTTCGCGCCGGGCTGACTATCCGGCAGGCCGCGGAGGCGGTCGGGATTTGCCGGCATACGCTGATGAACTATGAGAGCGGAAAGTCGATAGTTAAGCCTGCGGTTTATCAAAGGCTGACTAGGCTTTATTCCGTTCGTTAAAATTTATTCTTTAGCAAAACGATTTGAGTATTTGACATAAGCCGATTGTACCTTCTCGCGAAAAGTTCCAAGCTCCTGTAAAGAAAAAAACTGTGTTACCGCATATTTTCTTTTTCGCTTCTCATCCCAGAATCTGACCCAGACCGAATACCCACACCCAGTCTGAGTAAACTTGAATACGATATTAGGTTCAGTAAACTCTACAACCAAATATTTTTCACTGTTTTTGATCACCAAAGTAAGCTGTTCGTACAGGTACTTTAAATCACAGACTTCAAGCGATGGATCGTAGCACTCAATTTGTTTACCACATTCCGAAAAAACAGCCTTTATCATAAGCCATTCGCTATCCTGATCTGATGTATCAAACTCCCCTTTAATCTGCTTGAAATACTCATCAAACTCATATCCTTTAATTGACAGTTCCAGCTTTTTATCTCCCTCAATGAAAGACAAAATCATGTCATCGTTAGCCATTATCATGTAACTCCTCTACTATACATCAATTTATGGTAACCTCTAAAAACCCACAAAATTTCAGGCAAATAGAAACATTTAGCGAATTATTCATCACCTGGATTCTCTTTAAAGAATAATCCAAGATTTGTGTGTCGCTGGAGTGAATTTTTGCCTTGTTTTATGTAGTTCCAAGATTCCTTGTAACCTTCACATACTGAGAAATCCGATTCAGCAATGAACTTTATAAAACCTGGAATGTCATCCATGTACTTTTGGCAAAAGCATGTGCATCGCGCTCTTTCGTCAGATCATCAGAACCACGCTTGTTATACAGTGCATGGTCTAGATCGCAGGACATATAATACATGCTATACTGAATGCCCCACATTGTTTGGGGACATAGCAGTTTCTCGACATTGGCACGCTTTCTTGCGTTGCGGCTTATTACTTTTGAAATATCTCTTGCCATTATCATGGTATCCGAATACACGAACACATCTGCCGAATCGTCCTGTGTAATTCTGACGTCAGGGATAAACACACCATCAGTATCAATAATGTGTACAACCTGCTGTATATCTGACTTTTTGAGTTTGCGCTCAGATGCAAAGTCCTTTTGATAATATTCGATTCGGACACATTCTTATCCGATGTTATATCACCATGCGTCACGATAGTTTCAGTTCCCTTCGGACAGCAGAATCGTGTAAACAGTACTTCCAGCGCTGCTTTATCAGAGGCTCCCTCCACAATTACAAGAACATATTTTTTAGCCATTAGCTATTATTCCTGCCTCTCTGAATGCAAAAGAGATCTCGCTGTTATGAGTTATTTCATAAGTTTCTTCAGCCTGTTCATTTACCTGAATATCGCGGAAATAGAAATCACGCAGATTATGGGTAGGCTTGATATTTGTCAGCCTGATATAACGATTATCAGGATTGGTTGTGGTGAATGCAACGAATCCGCGGTTGATTGTTTCCAGAGGCCGCAGGTTGTGCGATGTAAATATGAGCTGACCTCGTCCCTCTTCAGAAATTATCTTCATAAGCTCGCCAAGCAGGTACTCGAAAATACCAGCGTCTATCTCATCTATCGCCACGGTTATGTTCGGCTCATTATAAACGACTATAAGCATTTGAAGTATTGAGATAATTTTCTTTATACCCTCAGATTCGTATTGAAGAGGAAGTTCCTTATCATTTTTCAGTGAAACAAGCTGAACTCTCTGTACCTGCTCGCCATCCTTGCCGATCTCCGTTCCAAGTTCAGACATCTTTATTTTCAGACCGGGAACTATCTCGCACAAAACAATGTTCATACTCTCAATAGCCTTATTTATCAGCCCGTACACACTAACAGGAATAACACTTGGGTGATTCAATGACAGCGGAATAGTACCTGCCAGTCCCTCGTCCTTATTCTGGTATCTGAGCTGTAATGGCATTTCATTAAGACTGATAAGTCCCGAACTCATGGTATCTACCGTGAACAGCCCATAATGACCGTACTGGATAAGCGCATTCAGCACGAACTTATAGCACTCTTCTGTACAGTTCTGGCGAACAGGCTCCATAAATCTGTTTGAAAAAACAAACGACAAGGATTTCTCATAAGACAGAGCTTTTGCAATTGCAAGGCGTTTGTAAAGCTCCTTATCGTTGCCAACGAGTACAGTAAATTTGGTTTTAGGGTTAGAAATATCCTCAGAGCTTGTATCAACAAGAGTCTGCATTCTGGATGTTTCCTCGCCCACCTTCCGAACCGAATACTTAATACACTCATTGTAAACGGCAGCGTGATAAACCTTCTGCTCATTTGAGCTATCCATAGTGTTGGAAGAATCAACCTCTACACGCTTAAGACCAAAACTGTATTCAACGATATAGGCGTATCCGCTGTCATTGTCATTCATGCAGAATTCAAATATCAGCTGCGCGTTATCAGAGTCAACATTGATATAATTCTCACTGCCCTCAGGCAAAGACGCACCGCAGAGAAGAGTCTTAAGAATCTGTATTGCTTCAATAAGAGCGGTTTTCCCGGAACCGTTCTGACCATATAATCCAAGCACACTCGCTTTGTATTTCTTTAAGGGATTTGTAAGCGAAACAGTTCCATATTTAACATTCTTAAAGTTTTTCAGGGTAATTTTCTGAATGCGAACAAAAAAACGATCCATTCTCATCGTCACCACTCCTTACTTATATTATATCACAAATATCAAAAATGTCAACGCTTTTACTAAAAATCGTAATAAAAAATTACGATTTTGCAATTAAACATGTCGATTTCAGCGTTTTTATTCACACTTGCTTCACAAGTATTGTCAGCGATGAAAATACATAAGTGATCCATATGGCTCCGCAACGTTTCATGTAATTTTTCACAAGCTATAATACAACACCATGAACTGCATTTTACTGAAAAACCGAGAATTCTTAATATCAGCTTAATATTACTGCAGCTTATAATATATTGTGCATAAATTCCATCGGCAATATTCTGTTTCGGCACACAGGGGGGAGATTGAACAAATTCACATATTATGACATTTATCTATATGTCGCATCTCACGCGGAAGCATCACCATATGTTTCCCAACAGCTACTTTCTGCATATCGGTATGTCCTTGTGAGAATGATTGTGACTATGACGCCTAAGTATTCCCTGCTGTGCGCCTGCGATTCCGGGATAGGCTGGTCAGATCATATTCAAGTTATTGAATTGTAAAAGGTGCTGTCTAACGAAACAGCACCTTCATATTATTTATCCCTTGATATATCATTCAGCCGCTCATTGTACCTCACACGAAGCTCATCAAGCCACGCCGGGGCATTTGCCCGGAGTATCATTTCAGCGTTGCGATATCGACCGACTTCCACAAAACCGTTCTCATTATTATAGAAAAAAACATTGCAAAGCGGCATAACGTCAAGCAGGCTGTCAAAACGTTCCGCATATCTCCTGCGCAAATCTCTTCCGGAATTTTATGTCCGCCCTTTCGATGGCGATTGACGATGCGTTCAATGCTCTCCTCAACTGAACCTAACCCAATATAGTACATGCGTATATAATAGCCATTATCCTGTGCCAGCTTTATCGTACGCGTAGTCTTAGAATCTGACAGTGTATTTTTCTGAGTAAAGCTGACCAGCATCACAATTAGCTAAAAGTTGCATTTGCGCGGCTTTATGAAAACAAACTTTTGTTGATAAATAACATTGACTTATCATGCGGATTATGCTAAAATATTAAAGCAAACTGAATAGCAAGGTTTTTATTGGAAACGTACATTCTCCGAATGATTAACGAACAACACTTATGCTGCAACGTTAATACAGGAGGACTTTTTTTATGCCCAAGAACTTATTTCAGGAAATCATTTTCACGATAATTATGGTCATCGTGATGGTCTACGCGATGATATGCTACAACATTGCGCTGAGCACCGGAGGAATGTCGAATTTCGTGTTCCTCGCCGCTTTTAAGGAGCTTGCTGTCATGGGTCCCATCGCATTTGTGCTTGATTTCTTCCTTATCGGAAAAATCGCAAAGGCAAAGGCGTTCAAAATGGTCGATGTCAGAAAGGACAATCCGTTTCACCTCGTTATCGCGATATCTGTCGTGTCAGTTATCTTCATGTGCCCGCTGATGAGCCTTGCTGCGACCCTGCTTTTCAAGGACGCAGGCAGCGAGTTTGTCGCTGTATGGCTACAGACAACGGCGCTGAATTTCCCGATGGCACTTTGCTGGCAGCTTTTCTTTGCAGGTCCCGCTGTAAGATTTGTTTTCTCCCTTATTTTCAGGGAGAAGAAAACCGTAGCTGCTGAAAGCGAAGAGGCAGCATAATTCAAGTTTCAATAATAACAGCACCGAAAGTGAACGAAAATCACTTCCGGTGCTGTTTGCTATTCCGTTATCGATTACCATGAATTTCAGCTTTAAATTATCCGGAACATCGCAGGGGAGTTCCTCAATATCGTATGTGATAACGATGCTGATATAACAATTATCAAGAAAAAAGCCTTACAATATGAACACACATTCATTTATTCCATTACATTTAATGCGCTTTTGGGGGGAAGCCCCCGCAAAGCCATGGCTCTGTGGGGACTTTTCATTTTACAAGGCTCATTTCAGCAATTCCAGTATCTCTTCGGAGGTCATGCTCATGATATTTCCGGA
>ULTX01021493.1_pt1 | contig 18544 bp, 9 predicted proteins | sample 1958041 | NCBI WGS metagenome assembly ULTX01 (sample SAMEA4835747, study PRJEB28245) | human gut metagenome | biome: gut microbiome; material: fecal sample | place: Denmark | collected 2008
AGCAGGATTATTGCATAAGATTATTATACCGAACTCACGTTCGTTTATGTTGCGCTGACAGATGTAAGTAGCATCTGTCAGTATATAAGGCGTTCATTGTCAGGACTTTACGCCTAAAATGAAAGACTGAAAGATAAAATGCGAATATTTTTTATTGCTATTGATTGAATGTGAACACATTTATTGAATTATAAAAGGCCACCTTTCATAATGTAAAAGGTGGCCTTTTATAATTCAATAAGTCGTATTTTAAGGCTAGAAGACGGTTTATTACAATGCAATATATTACAATTTTTCTATTTCCTCCGGTGGAAGACTTGTACACTTAGATATTACATCTACCGATATACCCATGGCCTTCATGCTTCGTGCAATGTCAATGGCTTTTTGGGTTCGTCCTTCTGCAATACCTTCCGCACGTCCTTCCGCTAATCCGTCAGCATGACCCTCATCCCATCCGGTCTTGATTACACTGCGTTGGTAACGCAGGGCCTCCATGTCACGGTAATAGGCATGCTTCTCGCGTTCTGGAAGCGAGTCTATGCGCAAGCGTTCACGTGCCTCGGGAAGGCCCTTGGCTGTTGCCGTAGCGTCTATCTCGCCGGTCTTGAGGAACTTTACCCACTCGTCAAGAGGAGTCTTGGCCACTTTGTCGAAGTCGTTTACCCGCAACACGTAGTATTCGGGAAAGATGTCGCCTGCGTCTTTACCGATAAATATTTCCCGCTGGCGCACCGACAATTGCAGTATGTCATTCTTGTCGTGAAGGCCGCGGAACTCCGTCTTGCCGTGGTAGACATAGTCCTTGCCCTGGCCTAGGTCGAAGTAGACAATGTTTATCGAGTATACTTTGCGCACCTTGTCGTAGTCGTCGCCGAGGTTAATGTATTCCGAGATGGTCTTTGACACTCCGTACAGCATGCGGTGGAAGTAGTCAAGCTCACGGTTGTTCTGCACCTCGATGATGAGCAGCTTGCCGTTGGTGTCCTCCACGAGCATGTCCGCGCGGTTGAACTTATCGGTGGCGTCGTCCTGGTTGGACTCGCTCTCGAGAAATCGGCATATCCGCAAATCCTCGCCCAGCAGTGTCGAGAGAAATCCCTCAAGTACTACGTAGTTGCTTTTGTTCCTTAGGAGGCGTTTCATCGCCCAGTCAAATCTTATCAGGTTCTCGCTCATTTCATTTTTGTTTTATCGCATCGGCAAAGATACGGAAAATATGTTTACTTACAAAGACTTATGCGCCAATTGTCATAAAAATGAAGGCGGCATGCCGATTATGGCATGCCGCCTTTCCCTCGTCCCGCCTCACGGCGTTAAAGAGATATAAACTTACCTATTCAACTATTTTATTCTTGTGCTGTGTACCAGCGCGGGTCACCGATTTGGCGGGTACTTACATCTTCATTCTGGATGGTGAAGTCGCCATTGGCTGCATCCTTGTATTGAGGATCATCAGTGTAACCTGATTCGTCAAAGAATCTTGCTTTTTCTTCCCCTCCTTCTGATACGAGATTCTTCGTATTATAGTAGTTGTTATTACTAAAATTAGGCACGTCCGTAGCGCTGTTATCCGAGAATCCTCTACCGCACTCAGGCATATTCGATACCATATTGTTTGTCCAAGTTATCGTGTTGCCCGGGAAGCGTACGTAGAGCAGACGCCTGCTAGAGCTGTTCGCAACTCCGTCAATTGTACAATGATCCACCGTTATTATAGGGCCGGCTGCTCCCGGGAAGCTGCCAGATGCATCGTCGATACGGATAAAGTCACGACCTGTTGCGCTATTGTAAATCGTTGAGTTGGTTATGTTCAAAGTTCCGATTAGTCCCTTACGGGAGTCAAGGAAGTCACCTCCATCACACTCTATATCATGGATAAGGCAGTTGTTGAATGTAACATTTGAAATTGTAGCTGTCACGTTCAAGTAAAGTATTCCTTTAGTATAATTCTTTATTTCGCAGTCTTGGACATCAAGAGAGGCATATGTTACGCCATCTGTTTTGTAGTTGAATGTCTGGTCACCGCTGGTGCCCGTTCCATCGAGGACAACTTGGCTGAGACTTAACGAAGCGCCATCATCAAGTTGGAAACGTCCGTTAATGACTGGACGGCTTGTCGGATAAATACCTTTTATTGTGATGTTTTTGCTTATTGTTGCACATCCTGCTGTTTCTTTAACCTCAGGATCATCTGACGGTGTAATGATGAAAGTTCCACCATATAATGCGAATACGTCGCCGTCCTGTGCTTCTTCGAGCAGCGTCTGTAGGTCATCCGTGTCATGTACCTGTATCGCGCCCTCAAGGTCTGCAATGGTCGTAAAGTCCCTATGACCACGCTGTTTGCCATTGTTGTATAGATAAACATCATATCTTGTTTCAGGATTAAGGCCGTCAACGTACGCAGAACCTGCAGCCAAATCTTCAGGCGTAATGGTATATTCCGGCACGGCAAGCTCTGTAGTACCGTAAAGCATTATCTTTATACTTGTAACCTCTTCTCCTACAGGCCACCTTACCGTGACATTCTTGTCACCGGTATCGTTTTCGGTTATGCTTTCCATTATCTGTTGGGCCGCGGTCTTGAAAGTCACCTCACTCCATTTTGAATTACGGTCTGTGTCTACTGAGTCATTAGCCATTACCCTGGCCGAATACCTTGTATCGTACACAAGCCCGGTAATATCAATAGACGTCTCCGATGTCGTGAGCGTTACGTCTGGCTCGCCCTCAAATGCCAAGCTGTCGTCCGCAAACAGCTGTACGGAATAGTCAACAGCATCTTTAGATGCGTTCCATTGAAGTGTGACGCTCGTCTCTCTAGGATTTCGTGCTTCAAGTTCCGTTGGGGCAAACACACGGTCATAAATAATGCTTGTAATCTCGTCCATTGGGTCATCACATGAGGCCAAGGTAAGCACTCCAAATCCCAAGACAAAAGCCTTATAAATATTTCGTTTCATGATTCTTTTCTTTTACGTTTTGTTTTTTAAGAGTCAATATACTCGGTGCAGGCGAAGAGACGGAATATTGTTTCCCAACTCTTCACCTTTCCACCTTTAATTAGTCCGACAATTGTCCATAGTTACCGTCATTATTTAGCATACCGTTACTGTTTGCGATGACGGTGCTCCATATCGGCCACAGACAGTTCATGCTCGGTGTTTGGATGTATAGTCCGTTGATGTAATCATCATCAATCGGGGATACCCCGTTGCTCACAGTCCAGCCTTTGCTTTCATAGCCTTCCTCATCCTCCAGTCTTTCTCCCTCATCGTCGGTGTCACCGTGCTCAAGACCGTAAGTTATCAGCGTCTCACCATCGTTCTTGTAGTACAGTTTGTCGGGCAGGTCTGCGTATGCACTGCCTTGAGCTCTTGTTGACAGATCGCGCAGTTTTTGTTGTGCCTCGGCCATCTTTTCGTCGATGATACCCCAGCGGATAAGGTCTTGCTTACGGAGCGACTCTCCAGCGAACTCCAATGCACGCTGATCTACTATTCCGTCAAAGAATGCATCCTTGCTGGCCGTGTACTGAGCCATAAGCTGGTTCACTACATCAGCGTTAGATATAGACCTTTCGAGCACAGCCCTCATGTATTGAGCAGCCTCAGATGGGCCGTCAAGCTCATTTATGGCCTCGGCAGCCATCAGGTATATGTCGGCAAGGCGCATTATTACCCAGTTTACGCCGTCGTCATTATCAGAAATAGGACGGTTGGCAATCCACTCAAAACGGTATTTACCGAAACACCATTTGTCAATGGATCGAGGCTCCTGGATGCAATCGTATTCAGCACTCCACTGATAAGGAACACAAGTTACGTTACGGCGTTCATCGTATTTTGAATAATCATAAAACAAATAAGGTAGCGGGCCATTCTCTCCGCCTTTCTTACCATCAGCAACTTCTTGGTACTTGTCAATGGCCTGGTGTTTTACACCCCACGTATAGGCAACACGCCCACGACCAGACGAGAACGGTATCTCGAAGATAGATTCCCTGCCCGCCGATACATCTGGCTGGCATACCTTGCGCCAAGTATCTTCAAAACCGAAGTTACGGATGTCGCTGCTGTGGTTTATTACCTCAAGACATTCATCCTTTACTATCTGGTACATCTTCTCCGGAGCAAGATCGGGGTCATAGCTTCGGCGGAAACCGTCGCCACGGAGGCCATATCCGCACGCGCTGAGGGCAATTCGGGCACGCAGTCCCTTTACGAACGACTTGCTTACACGCTCTGTCGTGTTTGTTATCGTGTTCTCGTTTGGCCAATAACAATAATCAGCAGCCTCATCAAGGTCGGCAAGCAATACTTTATATATTGAGTCACGGTTAGCGCGTGGCTGATACATGGTTTCGTTTGTAATCGGCTCGAAGCGTGCGGGCACGTCTCCGTGCATCTTGATAAGGTCGAAATATACCAATGCTCTGAGCGTCAATGCCTCTCCGAGCAACTGTGCCATATCGGGATCGTTCTCGATGTTTCCGTATGCGCGAAGGCCTCGGATGGACATATTGGCGCGTTCGATTGCTTCATAAAATTTTGAATAACAATCAGTGCCTCCCGAAATGTTCATCTGCCCGTTTGTCGGTAATGTGGCATAATTACGCAAGTTCTGTTTATCGTCATTCCTGTTTGAATATGACGGTGTGTCTCCGCTTGTCGTCTCCACGTCCGTATTCATTCCGTAGTAAGGCATAAAGCGTCCGCGGTATGCATTTGTTTCACACAAGGATTGGTGTATGGCCATCACTCCGGCTTCTGCCATTGAATAAATGGAGTAAACCGAACTCTCGTCAAGTGTTGACTGCGTGGGCGCGTCCATGTCACATGACGTAACAAGGCCTGTGGCAGCCAACGAAAGTAATGATATTTTAAGAAAATTCTTCATTGTTTTGTTATTTTGCAGGAGGGAAGGAGTAAGGAGGGAAGGAGTAAGTAGATATGCTTTTACTCATATTTATCACTCTAACTTATTTTTCTCCGTCGGAGTAATCTACTTACTCCTCTACTCCTCTACTCTTCTACTCCTTAATTATTTTACTAAAAATTAAGATTCAATCCTATTACGAACGAACGGCTACGTGGGTAACCTGAATAATCGACTCCAGGAGTGAGAGCTGAACTGCGGATACAATCTGATTCGGGGTCGTAACCGCTATAACCGGTGATTGTAAACACGTTGTACGCCGTGCAGTAGAAACGCAGTGTGTTGATACCTATGCGCTTGGTCAGGCTCTGTGGTAGGGTGTAGCCTAATGTAAGCGTGTTCAGGCGGAGGAACGATGCGTCCTCTATAGCCCAGTCCGTCAGATAGAATTGGCTCGTATAGGGCGACCACATCGTGGTGTTGGCATTGAGCTCGGCCAAACGTGCAGGGTCGTTGCATATCTGACCCGTTACTGGGTCGAGGTTTGTCCAACGCTTGCCGTCAGCCATAATGGTCAACATGTTGCGGTACTGGTACTTACTAGTCTGCGTTCCTTCTATCTTGTTGGCATTATATACTTGGTTGCCAATGCTGAAGTTGAAGTTGGCGCTTAGATCGAAACCGAAGGCATGGGCGTTGATACCGAAACCTCCGTACAAATCAGGATTTACGTTTCCTATCTTAACAATATCATCCTCATTGATTACACCGTCACCTACAGGATTACCGTTCTCGTCCGTAGTAGTGGGCTGGTCTACCAGTTTTATCGTACCTGGACGTACGTCTTCGCCTGCAATGGTTGGAATTCCAGGTTTTAATTCCCAAGTGTCCGTCGCCGCATCATATCCGATGAAGTCGTCCACTTCATAGCGTCCTGCGCCCTTGTATCCGATAATCTCACCAACCTGTCCGCCAACGGCTATTAAATAGTCGTTACCGATACCGCTGCTGCCGCCGGCCCAACGGCTCTCCCAACCGAAGTCCGCCATCTGGCCGAGATCCTTGATCTTGCTCTTGTTGAGGCCGATGTTACCGAACAGGTCGATACCCCAGTTCTTCTTGTCTATCACGTGGTAAGTGAAACTGAACTCTATACCCTTATTCTCGGTCTCGCCCATATTGCGGTACTGTTTATCATAACCGGTTCCGGCAACGGGGAACTCTATCAACAGGTCTTTCGTCGTGTTGAGATAAGCCTCGATACTACCCGAAAGTTTGCCGCCGAAGAGGGTGAAGTCAAGACCGAGGTTGCGCGTGATGGTAGTCTCCCACTTAAGGTCGGGGTTGGCCATTGTCTTTGACGGAGCCCAATATTGGGTGAAGCCGTTGATCCATGTCGTTGGACTGGACGAATAAAGTTGTGCAAGTTGTCCTGTCGGGATATTGTTGTTTCCCGCAGTACCATAACTAAAACGCAGCTTCAAGTCGTCGAGCCACTTCTGCGTACCCTTCATGAACGGCTCGGAAGATATACGCCACGCGACAGCCGCAGAAGGGAAGTAGCCCCAGCGGTTTTCTTTCGAGAATTTTGAGGAGGCGTCGGCACGGAATGTAGCTGTCAAGAGATAGCGGTCTTTCCAGTTATAGTTTACACGGCCGAAGAACGAGAGCAGCTTGTCGTCGGCGCTGTAATTGTCGTCAATGAAGTAAGGTGTGCCTTGAGAGGACAGTTTCCATGCCTGGTCTGCCGTATAATCCTCCGGGAAACCGTGTACTTCATTAGTGTTTTCACGCTCTTTCGTTATAATGTACTCATGTCCTATCATCATATTCAGGCTGTGGTCCTTGTTCTTGAACAGCTTGTCGAAGTCGTAGCTGATGGTGTTCGAGTTGCGGAAGCGGTGACGGTTGGTGTCAACCATGCGGATGGCTGGTTTACCCTTATTTGCTTCTGATGGAACGTTTGTTACGTAATAAGTAGTCGTACCCCAGAAGCGCTGGTCGTACTGGTTGTAGTCGTCGTAACCGAACTCGGTGCGAACGTTGAAGTTCTTGAATATCTCCCAGCTGAACGCTCCTGACATATTCAGGCTCTTACGTTCCTTTTTACGGTCGTTGTCATACTGGCTCTGTACGGGGTGATACAGGTTTCCGAGCTCATCGTCGCCAGCTCCTGAGTCAGACCCCAAGTTAGACAATGGCATCGGCCAATAAAGAAGGGCGTATTTCAATCTCTTGTCAGTGTCGTAAGTACTTGTCGCGTCATTTGCGCCACCGCCACGTATGTCGGTGTCGGAGTAACGAACCTGGAAGTCGAGCTTTGTTGTCTTGCTCGGCTTCGTGTTCAGCTTGAGGCTGAAGTTGTCGCGCTTATAGTTTGAGCCTATCTGTATGGCCTTGTCGTTCATGTGGGCGTAGCTGAACGCGTATTTTATGGTCTCAGAACCTCCGCTGATATTTATGTTATGGTTGAACGTGTGGCCGGTGCGTCCGTACACGATGTCCTGCCAGTCGTTGGCGGCAATGCCCTTATACATATCCATGTCGGCATACGTGCCGAAATAATCAGTATAAGAGGACATGTCCTCTGAGTTAATCAAGCCGGCCAGCTCGTACTGCCATTTGGCGTAGTCGTAAGGAGAGAGCACGTCCATGGTTTTTGCAACTTTCTTCCAGCTGTAGTAGGCGTTGTAGCTTACGTTTACCTTGCCGGCCTTGCCGCTTTTTGTGGTAACGAGGATAACGCCGTTGGCACCGCGCGAACCGTAGATGGCTGTGGATGATGCGTCCTTAAGTACGGTAATGTCCTCGATGTCGGTTGCAGGAATGTCGCTGATACTTTCAACGGGGAATCCGTCGACGATGAGCAATGGGTCGTTGCTCTGAGTGATGGAGCCTCCTCCACGTACACGTATTTTCACGTCTGCGTCGGGCGAGCCTTCGGTCGTGGTGATGTTTACACCGGCCATCTTGCCCGTGAGGGCTTCGGTTACTGACGCAACAGGAACAGCCGCGAGGGCTTCGTTGCTCACAGTGGCCACGGAACCGGTAAGGTCCTTGCGGCGAACGGAGCCGTAACCGATGACAACGAGGTCGTCAAGATTGGTTGCCTCGTCTTCCATTACGATATTGACGGTGCTTTTGCCGGTAACGTTTACCGTCTGCGGCTTCATACCAATATATGAGAACTGCAGTTCGTTACCGCTCGATAACTTAATGGAGAAGTTTCCGTCGATATCGGTCACTACGGCGTTTTTAGTCCCTTTTTCGAGGACTGTTGCGCCGATGACGGCCTCTCCGTTGGAATCTTTCACATTTCCTTTGATTGTCTGCGCCGACAGCGAGCCCACGATGAGCGTGAACAGCGCCACAAGCGCAAGTCGAAAAGTTTTTAAATTTCCAGACATAAATGTTACTATTTTAATTAAATAGTAACTCTAAAGCCTTCACCCATAGAACTGGTGGCTTTAAAAATTATAATTATATACGGTAAAATAATTGCGATTTTATTTAATTTACAGTCGATAAATGCTATTTATTTAATTATTCAAAGATATTTGTTCTAATTTTAAAAAGCCATCTTTTGCTGGCTTAAAGACGGCTTTTAGTAACCTTAAAAGCGGCCTTTAAGGTTATTAAAAGCGGCCTTTCGCACCGTCGATGACGACATCATACCGCCAAATCAGCAAAACATTACGATGTTTGTATGCTCGGCAAATAGCCATATCCTATCCGCATACGCAACCGAAGGCCAGTAATGGCCCAATGACGACATAACTTTTAGTCTAATGTGAATACCTTACCGTTGGCAAAATCCGGGCATTCATTATGCTTTTCATATACCTTATTATATATAAAGGCTTGTGGATACATGTTGCAGGCAGTTGAAGTCACGGAAAATTAGATGTCTGTATATATGCTAACAGATATTAATTTTCGTCTTTAGGCACGCCCTTAAAAAATCTATTAAATTATCTTTTTATAAAAAAATAAAGAAAAAAGTTTTGCACAATATAAAATTTTGCTAACTTTGTGGGCAGATTTATCAAATTATTAAAAACTAATATCAAAAAACAAATGAAATAATACGCTCCATAAATCTGTCTGTCCGCATTTAAAATGCAGGCTTTCAACGTGTTCAGGAGCGAAAGATGAGATGGCGAATCTCATTCTGTACGTGGGTTGTCAATAAAAGCATTATGAACTCATGAAAACATAAGGACACTTAAACAATGAAAATATTTATCTTTTATTAATTAAAATAGTAACATTTATGTCTGGTAATTTAAAAACTTTTCGACTTGCGCTTGTGGCGCTGTTCACGCTCATCGTGGGCTCGCTGTCGGCGCAGACAGTCAAGGGAACTGTAAAGGACGCCAGCGGTGAACCAATCATCGGCGCCACAGTCCAGGAGAAGGGCACGAAGAATGTTGCCGTGACCGACCTCGACGGAAACTTCGAAATCAAAACCTCCGGCAATAACGAGCTGCAGTTTTCATACATTGGTATGAAGCCGCAGACGGTAAACGTGGCCGGAAAGAGTAGTGTAACAGTTACAATGGAAGATGAGGCTACTGCACTCGACGATCTCGTTGTCATCGGTTATGGTACTGTAAGGAAGCGCGACCTGACGGGCGCCGTAACATCCGTCAGCGCCGAGGACATAGGGCAAATCCCTGTTTCTAATGTCAGTGAGGCCCTTACCGGTAAGATGGCCGGCGTAAACATCACCACGACCGAGGGCTCGCCTGACGCCGACGTGAAAATACGTGTACGTGGAGGAGGCTCGCTGTCACAGGACAATTCGCCGCTGTACGTTGTCGACGGATTCCCCGTTGAGAGTATCAGCGACATTTCGCCGTCGGAAATCGAGAGTATCGACGTACTCAAGGACGCGTCGTCAACGGCCATCTACGGTTCGCGTGGTGCTAACGGCGTTATCATCGTAACCACCAAGAGTGGTTCGGAAGGCAAAATCCAGGTGAACTTCAATGGTTCGCTCGGTTGGAAGAAGATAACAAAGGAGATACCCGTGATGGATCCGTATAACTACGCTTATTATCAGTATGAGCTTGGTACGGCCGGCACGTCATCTACAACTTCTGACTATGGTAACTATAACGACCTTGACATCTGGAGATCAGTAGAGGGTAATGACTGGCAAGACCAGTTGTTCGGGCGCACAGGTACGCAGAAGATGTATAACGTGAACGTTAGCGGAGGTTCGAAGGAAGTGAAGTTCAACCTTGGTTATTCTCATTCGGACGAGGAGAGTATAATGGTTGGCTCGGGCTACTCAAAGAACAACATCAACGCAAAGCTGAATGCGAAGCTTAACAAATGGATGACAATTGACTTCACTGGACGACTTGCATATACCAAGCTTGACGGTCTTAGTGGCGGTGCTGATACTAACGAAAGGAACGCAGCTAACTCTTTGGTAGCCAATAGCGTAAGGTATAGGCCCGTGGAGCCGCTGGCAAACTCTGACGACGACTCGGAAAATAACTCGTCAACGCAACGTACGCCGATGGAGCGTATTAATGGTACATACAAGTACCAGGAGCGTTTTCAGCAAAACTACAACATCGGCTTAAACTGGAAACCGTTTGAGGGATGGACATTCCGTACGGAATTCGGGTATACCTGGAGATACTATAACACCGACCAGGCATGGAACGGTGACGCTACACAGAACTCAAAATACGGAGGAAACGGTATGCCGCAGGCTGTCCTGACAAAGGAGACGCGCAAGCAGTGGCGTAACGCTAATACCGTAACATACGACAACGACAAGCTTTTTGGCGGACGAGACCATCTCAATGTGCTTATCGGACATGAGTGGAGCAGCACGAAGGAGACGTCAAACGAACAGACATCAATCAGTTTTCCCGAGACCATGACACCGGAGGAAGTGCTCGCAAACATGGGTGCGGGTACGGCTATGGCCAATATTTCGGATATTGGTGAGGAAGATAACCTTCTTTCTTTCTTCGGACGTATCAATTATACGTTAGCCGACAAGTATCTTGCGACGTTTACGCTCCGTGCCGACGGTTCGTCAAAGTTTGCTGCTGGCAACCGTTGGGGTTTCTTCCCCTCGGGCGCATTGGCTTGGCGTATCTCTGAGGAGAACTTCATGAAGAAGGCCCAGGACTGGCTTTCCAATCTTAAATTGCGCCTAAGTTTCGGTATGGCAGGTAACAACCGTATACCGGCAGGTTCTGTAAGATCTGTCTATACATTGTCGGAGAACACTGACCACGGGCCATTCTTCAACGAGAGCCGTGTGCCTATGTTGCGTCATGGTAACACTATGTACAATCCCGACCTTAAATGGGAGACGACCATAACGAGAAACATTGGTATCGACTACGGCTTCTGGAATAACCGTATCAGCGGTACGTTGGACTTTTATTGGAATACCACGAAAGACCTGCTCATGCGAAGTCTCATACCGAGTACCACTGGTTACGACTATCAGTATCAAAACTTCGGTAAGACATCGAACAAAGGTGTCGAGTTTGCCCTCAACGCAGTCCTTGTTGACAAGAAGAACTTCGGCCTGAACTTCAATTTCAACATTGCTTATAACCGCAATAAAATCGAGGAAGTGCTGATGGATAATCCTTGGCAGGTCAACAGCTTTGCCGGCAACACATTCGCTAACTACGAGACTTTCCGTATAGAGGAAGGCGGTCGAGTAGGCGAAATCTGGGGATACAAGGCTAACGGATTTTTCACAGTTTACGACCCAGCTACTGGCGAAGGTGACCTCGTACTAAATGGTACGACTTGGGAGCTCGCTCCGGGACACGCCCCTGACAATAGCGCTTCTTTGACAGGAGGAAACCTTTATCCGGGCGGAAAGAAATATGTTGTTGACGAGAACGGTGACCCTATCAAGTCGCGCCTCGGCAATACGATTCCTTCTACAACCGGCGGTTTCGGCTTCGACGGACGTGTTGGCAATTTCGATTTCAACATTTTCTTCAATTATTCTCTTGGCAACAAGATTGTCAACGGTACGAAAATTGCAAACTCGTTCTTCACTGGTTCACAGAGGAATTACAACTTGATAGCTGACTTTAACGTTAACAACCGTTATACATGGATTGACCCTGAGACAGGTCTGAACCTTGGGCGCCCGTCAACATCAACGGTTGCCGCATACGGTGGGGCCGAAGCCGTTATGGCACGTTTGAACGAAATCAATGCAGGAGCGAACATTTACAATCCTGCAGCAGTAACGCAAATGTATTTCAGTGACGATGCAATCGAGGATGCAAGTTTCCTGCGTCTCCAGAATATCACCATAGGTTATACTTTGCCGAAGAAATGGGTTAAGACCGTCTGGCTTGAGAATGTACGCATATACTTCACGGGCTACAACCTGTTCTGCATCACCGGATATGACGGCTACGACCCAGAAGTGGATACAAGCAGCAAGAATAACCCGATGACGCCTGGTGTTGACTATGCTGCATATCCTAAGGCACGTACATTCGTGGGGGGTATTAACATCACATTCTAATAAATTTAAGGTCATGAGGTTATCTGGTTATGAGGTATAAGACAGCAAAATGAATGTCATAAATATACTATAAAAACCGAAAATCGAAAACCATAAAACATAAAATAAAATGAAAAAGATATTTTCAATAATCGTACTTTCCGCCGGTATTGTCGGGTTTACATCCTGTTCGGACTTCCTTGACCAGACGTCACCGTCTGAGCAGACGACCGAGACTATATGGGGGTCGGAGTTCTTTACTAAGGCACGTGTTGACCAGCTTTACGGAGGAATGATTAACGGCGACCGAACATACGATCAGGACATCCCTATAAAGTGGGGAACGAACACCGACGTTGAACTTGTAGACGGTCTTGGTGCTAATGCAACAAACTCAACACACTATCGTGGCGTGGGTAACTACAGTGCTTCCCCTGCTTTCACTAACTTTGCGAATTCATGGGATGACATGTACGCCATCATCGAGGATGCAAATATTAATATCGAAGGTATACGTGGCAGTTCGATGTACAATAACGGGACAGATAATGAACGCACAATGATGCAGCGTTACCTTGGCGAGTGTCTAACAATACGTGCCATGATATACTTTGACTTGTTGCGTTATTGGGGTGACATACCGTTGAAACTTGAATCGTCTAAATCAGATCTTAGCAACGCATACGTAGGTAAGACTGACCGTGACGTCATCATGGATACTCTCATGGTTGACCTTGAGGAGGCTATTGATTTGTTGCCATGGGCAGACGAAGTGTCGGGCTATACGACTGAACGCATTACTAAAGGATATGCCCACGGACTGCTTGCCCAGATGGCGATGACACGCGCAGGATGGGTTATCCGTGAACAAGCTAAAGAGGGATACGAAACGGCTTCAGACTATAGCGATCCGACATATCCGACACAGCGTCCGGGTGCTGCAACACGCAGGGCGTTGTATGAGAAGGCGCTGCAACATTGGACGGCAATCATAACTAACGGTACTCACCAGTTAAATCCGTCGTTCAAGAATGAATGGGAGTTGATAAACAAGCTAACGCTTGACCAGACTTACCGAGAGAACCTGTTTGAAATTCCGATGGGACTTGGCGATTCCGGCGAGCTTGGCTACACTGCAGGTGTACGTATGAATTTTGGTGACGTAAAAACTACTAATTGGGGATATGGTAACTCTTCCGGCAGCTTGAAGGTTACGTCTGAGCTGTTTTATTCATACGACCCTAACGATACACGCCGTGACATAACCTGTTCATATATCGACATCAGACCTAACAGCTCACAGGTAGGCGTGGAGACAATGCTCGGAAACGCCCCGTTTGGACTTTATGTCGGCAAGTGGGACGTGCGCATGATGAGCGACTCCTGGAAGAGCCAGAACTTGAATGCGGCAGGTAAGCTTGGTTACGGTATTAATCCTGTTAAGATGCGTTATTCACAGGTGCTTTTGTATTATGCAGAGTGCCTGAACGAGCTGGCTGGCGACCCTGACGCGCACTATGAAGGCGACGCTGGTATCACGGCACGCGAGGCTCTCATGCAGGTGCATACACGTGCATTCGAGGCGGAGCATTTGGCTGATGCACAGGCATATGTGAATTCAATCAGCGGTAAGGACGCTTTCTTCGACGCTCTCGTGCAGGAAAATGCTTGGGAGTTTGCCGGAGAGAACATACGCAAGTGGGACCTTATCCGTTGGAATCTGCTCGTGCCGAAAATCATGGAGTCAAAGCAGGACTACTTGACCCATTTGACGGACGGAACATACCAAAAGACTGTTTATTTTAAATACACAGACTCTTCATTGACTACAATTGATCCTTCATCAGTGACATGGTATACGAATGCTGACGACGCAAAAGCTGCTTATGATGCCTTACCCGCTGAGGAGAAAGCATTATGGAGCTCGGTAAGTTCATACGGTAACAGTGATCCGACGAAACTTGATGATACTCAAATATACACCAATCTGCCGAATCTTTCCTGCGGACTTGTGGGTAGCACGGTAGTTTCTCCTGATTACGGAACGATAGTCGGTTCGGGTCCGGCTGAGCCTGTTGTTGTCAACCGTTACCTTATGCCGATAGGCTCTACAACTATTTCTGCTTCAAACGGAGTATTGCAGAACTCTTACGGCTATAGCAACTAATTATACATGCATTAAAATAAAGAAAATATGAAAACCTTAAAGAGAATATTCGGCTACACGATGGCCTTGGCCGTTGGCTTTGGCGTTGCGTCGTGTGCAGACGAGAACGACTGGGACGTTGACGGTTCCCATGAAAGGTTGTTCGGTGTAGCCAACGACGGCCTGAACGTAACCGAAGGAGACACTTGGGCCGAAGTAGAGTTTTCCGGCTTCAGGGGACCGGAGTATTATATACCGGAGTATTATATAATAGAAGTAAGCACAGACTCACTGACCGATGATATCGGCATGGGCGAATCTGCCGGCTCAATCGTTTTCGGCGAAGACCGTAGCATAACAACTTCGCCTGACACTATACGCGGACTTCTCGGCGAGACAAAGTACTATCTCCGTATGAAAGCTATGTCAACACAGCAGACTGAGTCGAGGTGGGTTTACTTTGACAACGGCGATGGCGGTACCTCGTTCGAGACCTTGGCAGAACAAATCTTCAACACTCCGGCCGCTGCCGACCAAGGTGACACGTACATGCGCATGACATGGACGCCGGGAGCGGAAGTAACACGCCTGACTGTCGCTACTCCTGACGGTGCAATCGTTCAGGACATCGACCTGACACAACTGCCTGACGCAGTAGCTAATGGCGAGTACATGGTTGAGGGGCTTACACAGCTAACGACGTACGTATTTACTATCTATAACGGTGATACCAGACGCGGAGAACTGACATTGACGACAATGGCTTCAATGCCTGACGCAGACTTCAGGTACACCCTGCCGTCCGCAACAACCGTACTAAGCCAGGCTATTATGGATGACATTGCTGCACAGGCACTCGCACAGGGCGCTGACCCGACCAACTACAGCGTAACCATCGGTATTCCTGCCGGCATGACACTCGACTTCCACGGAACAGACGAAGAGACCGGAGACCCGACCAATGTTAACATACCTGACGGAATGTCTGTAACATTCTTCGGTCTGGCTGGTGGCGAAACTCCAGTATTGAACATGCAGAAGAGCCTCGGCATTGGCGGAACTCATACATACATCCGCTTCCAAAACGTGAACTTCGTAGACGGAGGCTGCCAGTACTTCATCAACCAAAGTGCTGCAGCAACCATTGGAGAACTTACGTTCGACGGCTGTAGAACAACTGACTTCGAGCGCAGTCTCGTACGTCTGCAAGGTAGCGCAGCCAAGACAATACAAGAGTTGAACGTTAACAACTGTATTTGTACGAACATGTCTCACGGTGACGGATACTCTGTTTTCTATTGGAGAAACAAAGAAGGTGTTGTGAACAACCTGAACATCACGAATACAACGTTCGATACATTTGCCCGTAACTTTATTGAAGTTACAGGAAACGACGTACCGACGGCCATCAACATCAGCGACTGTACGTTCTACAACGGTCCTGCAAGCGGAAGGTACTTCATTGACGCGAACAACACCAGCGGAGTTACGGCAAACCTTACAAGGTGTATCTTCGCCCTCAGTCCAAATCCGGAGAACTGCCGAGGTGCACGTAACGTAACACTGACAATCAACGAAGTGTTCTTCACAAGTGACTTTGCGTTCACAAGCAATGCATTCGATCCTACGTCAACACTTAGCGACAGTTCGGAAGAAGCATTTACAGACGCGGCAAACCACGACTTCACACTTGAAGTTCGAGGCATACAGGCCGGTGACCCGCGCTGGTATTAGTCCGTGCGTGCTATAATAAAAAAGGAGGGACAAACTATTTGTCCCTCCTTTTTTGTTAATCTGTGGATATTCATTATTGCAGTTAACGGTTAATGACACGATATTTTACCGCATTTTACCTTGTAAAATGCCGCCTTTTATAAACCAAAATGCGGTATTTATGTTCATGATAATGCCCTTGTCAATAGTCAGATTACAAGTGCAATGACAACATTACTTGGTGACTAAACATGTGTTGTGTAATTTCGTGAATGACATATCAATTATTTATGGTACCTATATACAATCTTACAGCTTAATCCCTGTTAAAGTATTGAATATCAAATAATTATATTAATTAAGAAATACTATTTTATATTTGTTTGGTTGTTATTTTTATAATGGTAGTCAAACAAATATTTTTGCAATAAGAATGTTCGGATTTTATTATAGGATTGATTTAATCACAGGATATGATATATTTATCAATTGAAAAATACGATAATATTACGAAATTAGATACAAAATAAACATTATTATTTATTTTTATTCATCATTCACTTAATTATTTTCCCCAAAATGGTTATCTTTGCAAATTGAATATTGAATGAAAATACCAATTCATAAAATAGAAAATTATACAGACGCATATAAATTATATGTGTATAATATTCCTGTTATCAAAAATAAAAACTATTTTGTAGATGATACTGTTGTAGTGGATGGTGATGCTCCAAAAAAATTTATAGGGGTATATGATTATAAATTACTTGAACATAAACATAAAAATAAACATAGAAACTGGATATATTATATTGCTAAAACTGGCCACAAATGGTACCCTATGGAAACTATTACTGAACTATTAATGAATAAGTTGGGAACTGTTTTTGGCTTAAATATGGCTGAATCACGTATTGCTTTAATTGGTGGTCAGTTAAGATTTCTTAGTCGTTATTTTTTAAAATCAAATAGGGAGGAATTGGTGCATGGAGCAGATATTTTAGCGGGATATTTAAATGAGTCTGTTTACTATGTGGAAGAAGTTGATGCACAGAAAATGACACGGGAACTTTTTACTTTGCAAGTAATAGAAGATGCTATAATTAGTTTATTCCCTTATCAAAAAGATGAAATATTGCATGAATTAGTAAGATTAATTATCTTTGATGCTTTAATAGGAAATAATGACAGACATTTCTTCAATTGGGGAGTTATTAGGTCTATAGAAAATCGTTTTCAACCTTCATTTTCACCGATATATGATACAGCACGTGGCTTGTTTTGGAATTATTCAGAAAATAAATTGAGAAATATAGTAGAAAGAGACAAAATTGTCGATTCGCATATTCGTAAATATTGTAGCTTATCTCGTCCAAAAATTGGATGGGAAGGAGAAAATAATATTAATCATTTTCAACTTTTTAAGCAAATTTATTGTAATGAATTTTATATTACAAAAAATGAAATAAAGACTATATTAAAGCCTATTTTATTGGGACAAATGATAATGAAAATTAGACAAGATTTTCAATGTCTTATGAGTTCCAATAGGGTTATTATGATATGCAAATGTTTAGAATATCGTTTTAATGAATTAAGAAAAATATTATTATGAATTTAAAAAAAATACTTCCTCGATTATTATTCCCAATAAATTCACAAAATGTGATATTGTTCAATAATAATTATACTATGTTTTATGTCAATCTTGATAAGTTGAAAGTTGGAACACTTATTTATTCTAATAATGTTTGGTATTTTACTTATAGTAATGAATTTAAGAATCAGAGTCGAATTTTACCTTTAGTTAATTTTCCATCAAAAGATAAGGAATATTCTACTCGTGAGCTATGGCCTTTCTTTACTTCACGAATACCAAGTAATGCTCAATTACAAATTAATAAGAGCAACAAACAAGAAAATATTGTAGTACAATTACAAAAGTTTGGACGACGAACTATAACAAATCCATTTGAATTATGTATAGTAGCTAAATAATACATAGAATTAAATATAAATTGTAAGCGTCTAAAACAGATGCATTGTTTAGATAAAAGCCTATGATTGCCTTTGCATTGTTAACATAAAAATAAATTATTATGTACAACAGTGAAGATTTTGGACAGTCGTCCTTTCGTTACAAAGGCGAGGAATAAATATTAACCGAATTTAAATCTTGTTTCAGACATACCGTCTGAAAAACTGGGTACATTAGAATTAGATACTTACGAATAAATTTATATTGTTTATCATTAGTGTCCCGTTAAAATGAGACGAGTTAAACAATT